>Ga0070741_10000888_pt1 | contig 99177 bp, 100 predicted proteins | sample Coa_R1_4_FD_66440 | JGI IMG/M metagenome (GOLD analysis project Ga0070741, IMG submission 66440) | Surface soil microbial communities from Centralia Pennsylvania, which are recovering from an underground coalmine fire - Coalmine... | ecosystem: Environmental > Terrestrial > Soil > Unclassified... | reverse complement strand
CCGCCGACGAATGTCGTCGTCGTCGGGACGAACGGCAAGACGAGCACGGCGACGTTCATCGCGCGGTTCGTCCGCGCCCGCGGTCGGTTGGACGGGCTCACGACGTCGCCGCACATCGCCGCGTGGGGGGAACGTGTGCGCGTCGGCGAGGAGGCGGTGCCGGACGAGCTGCTGGTCGACGCCGTCGAACGCCTTCACGGCGTCGCCGCGGAGATCGGTGGCGACGAGCTGCGCTTCTTCGACCTGCTCACACTCGCCGCAGCCGAGATCTTCGTGTCGCGTGCAGTTGACGTGGGCGTGTTCGAGGCCGGGATCGGAGGTCGGCTCGACGCAACTCGAGTCGTGCCGGCGGCTGTCGTCGCGCTCACCGGGATCGGCATCGATCACGCCGAGCTTCTCGGCGCGAGCGAGACCGAGATCTTGCGCGAAAAGCTTGGGATCGCCGATGCGGGCTCGACCGTGGTCGCCGCCCAGCTCCCTCCGGATCTCTCTGCGGTTGCGCAAGGAGTCGCCGCCGACACAGGCTTCAGTCTCACCTTCGTCTCGTCCGAGGAGCACGAGTTCCTCGGCAGGAACGCCGACCTTGCGGCCGCTGCAGTGGAGCTGTTGGGGATACCGGCGGAGACCGAGCTCGACGACGTCGACCGGACGGTGCTCGGGCGAATGCATCGTCTGGACTCGGACGGCGTTTCCGTCCTCGTCGACGCGGCGCACAACCCCCAGGCGTGGAGCGAGATCGAGACCTCCCTTCCCTCGGCGTTCGTCGCCGTCGTCTCCATCTCCGCCGACCGCCCCGCGGCTGCGCTCGCCGCGGCGCTCGGGAACGCCGTTGCCGTCGTGACGACGACCGCCTGGGAGGGACGTTCGTTGCCGGCAGGTGCGCTGGCAGCCGCCTTTGGCGGAAGCGCCGTGCCGATCGACGACCCGGGTGAGGCCGTCGCCCGCGCACGCGAGCTCGCTCGTTCGCGTGCCGTTCCGCTCGTCGTCCTCGGGTCGACGTACCTGCTGCCGCACGCCTACCGCGTGCTCTAGGACTCGGGGGCCGCCGTTCGGAGCCGGCGGCCGCCGTCCACCGTGATCGTCGTCCCCGTCACGTACGAGGCGTCGATGAGATACAGCAGCGCCTGCAACACGTCGTGCGGGTCGCCGACGCGGCCGAGGAGCGTTCGTGCCGCACGTCCGGGCGCATCGGCCGGATCGACCGCGACCGGCCCAGGAGCGATCCCGCACACGCGCACGTCGGGGGCGAGCGCGCGTGCGAAGATCTCCGTCAGGCGCGCCTGTGCCGCCTTGGCGGCAGAGTGCGCCGCCAGGTTCGTCCACGCGAGCTCGGCCGCAACATCCTCGATGTTGACGATCAGTCCCTGTGACTCCCGGAGGTGGGGCGCCGCTGCTTGCGACACGAAGAACGTGCCCTTCGTCGTCGCACCGAAGGCCGTGTCCCAATCCTGCTCGTCGACCTCGAGCAGCGGCTTGACCCGCCAGCCCGCGCCGGCGCCGTTCACGAGGAGGTCGAGCCCGCCGAGCTCGTCCACCGCACGGGCTACCAGGCGGCGCGCCTCGTCGGCGTGCCGCAGGTCGGCGTCGGCCGATCCGGCCGCGACGACGCGCCAGCCGTGCTCGCGCAAGCCGTCGGCGAGCGCCACGCCGAGCTTGCCGGTGCCGCCCGTGAGGAGCGCCCGCTTGTCAGGTCCCTGTAAAGGCATGCTCGGCAGCAGTAAAACAGACCCCGTCGCAGGCTTTGCACCCGCTCGCGGCGGGGAAACCAAGCGCATGAAAAAGCTGATCCTCACATTGATCGCGCTCGCGTCGCTTGCCGCCGCCGGCCACGCGAACGCGGCGACAACGAAGCAGGTGAACATCTACGGCTCGGCGTTCTCGCCGAAGTCGGTCACGATCACCGCCGGCGACACGATCAAGTGGGTGAACAAGGACAACGAGACCCATCAGATCTACGGAGCCGGCGGCAAGTTCGTGTCGCCCATCCTCAAGCAAAACCAGTCCTGGACGTTCACGTTCAACGCGGCGGGGACGTACACGTACAAGGACGAGCTTCATCCGAAGCTGACCGGCACGCTCGTCGTCAAGGGAGCACCGCCGACGCTGACACTTCAGACGTCGCAGGTCTATTCCACGTTCGGCGACGACGCGACCATCTCGGGGATCGTCTCCGACCATAAGGCCGGAGAGCAGGTGACGATCTTCTACCAGCCGTATCCGCAGCCGAACATGATCATGCGGACGGTCGTGCTGACGACGACCGGCGGGGCGTACAGCTTCGTCGTCTCGCCCGAGATCCTCACGAGCTACCAGGCGAGCTGGAAGGGCGCGTACTCGGCGCCGGTGACGATCCAGGTGCAGCCGAAGCTCACGATTGGACGCGACGCGGGCTGGATCCTGCACGCGTCGGGCGCGCACGGGTTCGCCGGCAAGGCCGTGCAGTTCCAGCGGCTGAACACGGCGACCGGCCAGTGGGTGACGCTGGCGAAGGTCGATCTCAACTCCCGCTCGTTGGCGAAGGTCAATGTGACCCTGCCGAAGGGCATGAACCACCTCCGCCTCGCCATGTCGGTCAATGCGGCGGGCGCAGGGTTCCTCGGCGGCTACTCGGCCGAGCTGAACTGGGTGCAGAAGTAACTGCGGTGCGCGGGGCGCGGAGCTACTTGCTCCGCGCCTCCTCGTACCGCCGCCCGACGTCGTCCCAGTTGACGACGTCCCACCACGCGCCGAGGTAGTCCGGGCGCCGGTTCTGGTAGCTCAGGTAGTAGGCGTGCTCCCACACGTCGATGCCGAGCAGCGGCACGTCGTCCTGCAGCCAGGGGCTGTCCTGGTTCGGCAGCGAGTAGACGGCCAGCCCGGTGCCGTCCCAGACGAGCCACGACCAGCCGGAGCCGAACCGCTTGACGCCGGCGTCGTTGATCGCCTCCTTCAGCTGGCCGACGCCGCCGAAGGTCTCGGAGATCGCGTCGGCGAGCGCGCCGCTCGGATCGCCGCCCCCACCCGGCTTCATGATCTGCCAGAAGAGCGAGTGGTTCGCGTGTCCGCCGCCGTTGTTGCGAACCGGGGTCTGCTTGTCCTCGGGCAGCTCGTCGAGCGTGCCGAGCACCTGCTCGATCGGGCGACCGTCCCACTCGGTGCCTTCGAGCGCCTTGTTCAGGTTGTCCACGTAGGCCTGATGGTGCTTCCCATGGTGGATGCGCATCGTCTGCTCGTCGATCGTCGGCGCGAGCGCGTCGTAGTCATAGGGGAGCGCTGGCAGCTCGTAGGGCACGGTCGTCTCCTTCTCTCGGTCTAGTGCGACTGCTGTGGAGGATATGCTCCGCGCCGCACCCCAAGGAATCAAGGAGCGATCGAGAACATGGCGAGTACCTTCGAGGAGATCACACCGCGCGAGCTGAAGCCCGCCCTCTACGAGCTCGACGGGATCTCCCGCGAGACGATCGAGGCGCACTACAAGCTGTATCAGGGGTACGTCAACAAGCGGAACGAGATTCTCGGGAAGCTCGAAAGCGTCGACCTCACGAGCGCGAACCAGGTCTATTCGGAGCTGCGTGCGCTGAAGGTCGACCTCTCGTTCGCGATCGGCGGCATCAAGAACCACGAGATCTACTTCGAGCATCTCGGCGGCTCGGGCGGAGAGCCGGCCGGCATCTTCGGCGGCCTCGTGAAGCGCGACTTCGGATCGTTCGCCGACTGGAAGGCCGATCTGAAGGCGACGGGGATGGGCGGCCGCGGCTGGGCCTGGACGGCGTACGACTGGGACGAAGGCCGGCTGTTCAACTACATCGGCGACGCGCAGAACACGTTCCCGATCTGGAACGCGACGCCGCTCGTCGCGCTCGACGTCTACGAGCACGCCTACTTCATCGACTTCGGCACGGACCGCGCGGGCTACATCGAGAAGTTCTTCGACAACCTGGACTACGACGTCGTGAACGACTGGGCCCAGCGCTACGGCATCCGCGCCTAGCGGCTCGCTCGTGCTCGTCGCCGGCCTCATCGTCCTGGGATACCTGCTCGGGTCGTGCCCCTGGGGCTACTGGCTCGTGCGCATCTTCCGGCGCGAGGACATCCGCACTGCGGGCAGCGGGAACATCGGCGGCACGAACGTCTGGCGCACGTACGGCGCGAAGCTCGGTGTGCCGGTGCTGCTCCTCGACGTCCTGAAGGGATTCGTGCCCGCGCTGCTCGGCGTCATCTTCGTCTCGCACCTCGTCGGCATCCTCGCCGGCGCGGCGGCGATGGCAGGGCACTGGCGACCGCTCTTCCTGCGCTTCGCACGCGGCGGCAAGGTGATCGCGACCGGCGGCGGCGTCTTCTTCGCGGTCGCGCCGCTCGTCGCCGGGACCGCGGCGGTGATCTGGTTCGGATTGTTCTGGGGCTTCGGCTACGCATCCGTCGCGTCCGTGATCGCGACGCTCTTCACGCCGATCGGCGCGTGGCTCTACGGGTATCCGCGCTCGGTGATCGTCTTCGGTGTGTTCACGTTCTGTGCCGCGACGTTCCTGCACCGCGCGAACTTCGCGCGGCTGCGGGCCGGCACGGAGTCGCGCTCGGGGATCGCGTTGCTGCCCCGTTTGCGCGGCAGCCACTGATCCGCCGAACCGCGGCTACCATCGCGCCGTGAAGCGGCTCCTGGTCGTGGCCGTGGCAGCCTGCGCGCTCTGGACGGCGCCGGGCGCCTTTGCCGCAACCTGGTGCGGGAGCGGCGAGACCGCGAGCGACCGGCCGGACATCGTCGCCGGCCCCGACGTCCATGCGGTGTTCGCGATCGCGTCGGACGGGGCCGACACCTTCCCGGCCGTGTCGTCGACGATCGAGACCGACGTCGAGTCGATCTCGACCTGGTGGCAGGGGCAGGACCCGACGCGCATCCCGCGCTTCGACACCGCCACGTTCGGCGCGACCACGTGCACCGATATCTCGGTCGTGCACCTGCCGACCACGCAGGAAGCGCTGTCGAGCGGCGGGGCGGACCTCGGGTTCCAGCTCGTGACCACCGACCTCGAGGCCGCCGGCTTCGACAACCCGTTCAAGAAGTACCTCGTCTACTACGACGGCCCACCGGTCCAGCCGGACGTCTGCGGCACCGGTGCGGGGGACTTTGCAAGCGGCCCGTCGTTCGCGGTCGTGTGGCTGGAAGGCTGCCCCGGCGTGCCCACGGACAGCATCTCCGCTCACGAGCTCCTGCATGCGCTCGGCGCGTTGCCGGCCGGGGCGCCGCATGCGTGCCCCGGCGACCCTGGCCATCCGTGCGACTCGCCGCAGGACGTCCTCTATCCGTACAACTCGGGACTGCCGCTCGCGCAGCTGTATCTCGATTACGGACACGACGACTACTACGCGCACAGCGGCTCGTGGATCGACATCCAGGACTCGATCTGGCTGCACCGGCTCGACGAGCAGTCCGTCGCGCTCGACGTCGCCCTCACGGGAGCCGGCCTGGTGACGAGCGATCAGCCCGGGCTCGTGTGCTCGACCGCGTGCGCGACCCAGTGGGATCCCGGCTCGAACCCGGTGCTCTCCGCCAGGGGCACGGCGACGACCCGCTTCATCCGCTGGGGCGGCGCGTGCCTCGGCAGCGCCGACCGGTGCTCGCTGACCCTGAACGGAGCGACGAGCGTGACGGCGCTCTTCGGGCCGAAGACGATCGCCGTGCGCGCCACCAAGGCAGGGCGGGGCGAGGTCGTCTGCACGCCGGTGTGCAGCACGCACTACAGCGCCGGCAGGAAGCTGACGATGCGCGCGGTGCCGGCGGCCGGCTGGCGCTTCGTCCGCTGGAGCGGCGCCTGCACGGGAACGGCGCCCGTGTGCAGGCTCTCGACCGACTACTCGCTCGCGGCGAAGGCGACGTTCGCGCGAAAGCCGGTCGCTACGACGCCGAAGAAGCGCTGAGCCAGTCGCGCAGCTCGGTGTGCCGTCCCGCGACGCGCCCGGTCAGCTCGCCGCGCAGCTCTCCGATCGTGCCCGCGCGCTCGGCGACGACGTCGTGCCGGTGGATCGTCTCGAGGTTCACCTGCTGCGAGAAGAGGAAGTCGTCGTCGTCGAGCTCGGGATAGCGGTCGATCGTCTCCTTGAGCGCAAAGCGGACGGAGTCCTCGACGAAGCGCGGCTGCAGGTGCGCGTGCTCGACCACGAACAGCTCGTCCGGGCGCTTCATCAGCTCGTAGACCGGTGAGCTCATCGAGCCCTCGACGATCGCGACGAGGTGCTCGGCGTTGATCTTCGCGCCGGTGCCGACGAGGAGCGTCCCCTTGCCGCGCTGGTTGTGCGTCGCGAGCGGGACGAGCTCGAGAATCCGGTCGATGTCGCCACCGGCGAAGCCGGCGTCGCCGAGGCGCTCCGCGGCCGCACCGCGCACGAGCCCCTGCGCGCACGGGCACGCGTTGATCCCCCATGCTTCGACGCCGACGACGCGGCGCACCTGCTCGGGCGACGCAGCTGCGATCCCGATCAGCGTGGCGATCTCCTGCGTCGGCAGGTCGGAGACGGGTGTGCGGCGCGAGAGCGGATACTGCGCCTCGATCCGCACCTCGGCCCTCAGAGCGTGCTGGCGCTCGACGATGTGGCGCGCGATGTGCTCGGCGAGCGTCTCGACGAGAAACGCCTCGCCGATCACGACGGCGTCGATCGCCTCGCCGAACAGCTCCGGGAACCGCGACATGTGGACGCCCTTCTGGCCCGGATCGAGATCGACGGTGCACGAGATCTCGGCGGCAAAGGTCTTCTCGTGACCGTCGTGCCGGATCCGGATCGCCTTCTGGACACCGGTGACGCCGGCGCGCGTCAGTCCGAGCTGTACCTCGGGCGGCGAGGCCTGGAGGTCGACGGTCAGGTCGGTACGAGCTCGCGTCATCGGGTACAACGGTAGCGCGCCGATGCCCGACGAACGTTTTTCCCGGCTCGTCTCGCTCGCCTGTCACGACCTGCGCACGCCGCTGGCGACGATCTACGGCTTCGCGCGGACGCTGAATCGCATGGAGGATCAGGACGAGCGCACGGCGCGGTTCCTGTCGATGATCGAAGAGGCGGCTGAGCAGATGACGGAGCTGCTGGAGGAGCTCGGCACCGTCGCCCGCATCGAGGGCCGGCGGTGGGAGCCGGTGCTGCGTGAGACCGACACGCTGGAGCTCGCGCGCGCCGGCGACGAGCGCATCGCGGTCGAGGGCGCGGGTGCCGCGATCGAGACCGAGCCGGACGCGGTTGCGCGCAGCCTGCAGGCGTTCGCGGTCGCCGCCCTGCGCCACGGCCCGGTGGAACAGGTCGTGTGGCAGGTCGACGGGCGCACGCTCGAGCTCTCCCCGGTCACCGCGAACGCCGGCCCGGTCGTCAACGGCGACTCGCTCCGCGATCTCGGCTCTGCCGTCGCGCGGCTCGTGATCGAAGAGCTGGGCGGGAGCGTCGAGCTCGCGGACGGCACCCTTCGCGTGCAGCTCTAGCTGCCGAGCGCCCGAGCGACCCACGCCTGGAAGGCGGCGAGCAGCGGCTCCGCGTTCTGCAGCAGCCGGCCGTGCTCGACCATGCCACTTGCCATGCCGCGGTGGACCGATTCGACGAGCGCGGTGTCCTCGCGCCCGACCTGATCGTCGAACGCGAAGAACTCGTCGCGCCAGGCGGGGTCGACGTCCGGAGCGAAGAAGTAGTCGAGGTAGCGCTCGGTGCGTCCCGGGCCGGCCGGCAGGATCGGCCCGATCGACAGGTTCGGCGGACCGGGGAAGACGTTGAGGCCCGTGTTCGGGAAGAGCAGGTGGAACTGCCCGCGCTCGTCCGTGCGCCGGTCGCGGCAGTGCTGTGCGCAGAACGTCGGATGCGCCTCGAGCACGTAGCGGTCGGGATGCACGTCGACGGCGGCGCTGAACGAGGGGTGCGCGGTCGGGCAGTGGTAGCACTCGAGGAAGTTCTCGACGACGATCTTCCAGTTCGCGTGGGCGCCGAACTCCACGCGCGAGTGGAAGACGAGCCCGTCGAGGTCGAGGTCTCGTGCCAGGATCTCCGGCAGCTCGCCGAGCCACTCGTCGAGCGATGCGGCATGTGGGTCGGGGTTCACGAACACGAACGGCCCCCAGACGCCGACGCTCGCCGGAAGCAGCGACCAGTCGGCGTTGTCGAAATCCGGCTCGCGCTCCGAGCGCGGAGCCGCGCGAAGCGTCCCGTCGAGGCCGTACGTCCAGGCGTGGTAGCCGCACTGGATCGTGGCGCGCGTGCCGCAGCCCTCGGCGAGGACGGCTCCGCGGTGCCGGCACACGTTGACGAACGCGCGCAGCGTCCCCTGCGTGTCGCGGGTGACGAGAACCGGCACTCCGCCCGCATCGGCGGTGAGAAACGAACCGGGCTCGGCGACGAGCGCAGAGCGGCCGGCGTACTGCCAGGACCGCGCGAAGATCGCCGCGCGCTCGCGGCGGAGCAGCTCCTCGTCGGAGTACCACGCGAACGGCAGCGTCTCGGTCACAGCCGCTTCGCCTCGATGATGCGCTCGAGGAACTGCTGCGTGCGCGGCTCGCGCGGCGCAGTGAAGATCTGCTCCGGTGGTCCCTCTTCGATGATCGTTCCTCCGTCGAGGAAGCACACGCGGCTCGCGATGTCGCGGGCGAACGACATCTCGTGCGTCGCGATGATCATCGTCATGCCTCCGGCGGCGAGCTCGCCGATCACCTGCAGTACTTCGGCGACGAGCTCGGGGTCGAGCGCGCTCGTCACTTCGTCGAAGAGCATCAGCTCCGGCTGCATCGCGAGCGCGCGCACGATCGCGACGCGCTGCTGCTGCCCGCCGGACAGCCGGTCGGGATACTCGTCGCGCTTGTCTGCGAGGCCGAACCGCTCGAGGAGCGCGTTCGCGCGCGCGTCGGCTTCGCTGCGCGAGAGGCCGAGCACGTCGCGCGGCGCGAGCGTGACGTTGCGGAGCACGCTCATGTGCGGGAAGAGGTTGAACGACTGAAACACGATCCCGATGCGCCGGCGCACGTCGTTCACGTTGCGCGGCCTCGTGATGTCGTCGCCGGCGAGGAGGATGCGACCCGAGTCGATCGGCTCGAGCCGGTTGATGCAGCGAAGGAGCGTCGACTTGCCGGAGCCCGATGCGCCGATGAGCGCGACGACCTGGTGCTCGCCGACCTCGAGGTCGATCCCCTTCAGCACGGTGTGCTTCCCGAACGACTTGACGAGCCCCTCGACGACGACGGCGTTCGTCATCCGGGCCGCCCCGCCTGCCGGCGCCGCCGATCGCGCTCGACGAGCCAGTCCGTGAACCGCGCGAGCGGGATCGTGAGTGCGACGAACAGCACGGCCGCCGAGAGGTACGCCGTGAAGTTGAACGTCGCGTTGGTGTCGATCTGCGACTGGTTGAACGCCTCGACCGCCCCGACCGTGGCGACGAGCGCGCTGTCCTTCTGCAGGCCGATGAAGTCGTTCAGGAGCGGCGGGATCACGCGCCGCACCGCCTGCGGCAGGATGACGCGCCGGGTCGTCTGCCAGCGCGAGAGGCCGAGCGAGCGGGCCGCCGCCTCCTGGCTCGGGTGCACCGACTCGATGCCGGCGCGGTAGACCTCCGAGACGTACGCGCTGTAGATCAGGACGAGCGCGACGATGCCCCAGAACGTCGTCGAGGTCGGCACGTGCTTCAGGTCGAGCGCCGGCGCGCCGAAGCCGAGCATCGCGATCACGAGGATCGTCGGCAGCCCGCGGAACACGTCGGCATAGACGATCACGAGCGCGCGAATCGGGAAGAACACCGGGCCGGGCAGCGCGCGCAGCACGGCGAGCACGAGCGCGACGACGAGGATGATCACCTCGGCGATGCAGAAGATCTTCACGTTCAGCAGGAACGCGTGGGCGATCTCGGGGAACGTCGCCTTGAACTGCGACCAGCTGAAGAACGTGCGGTGGACCTCGGGCCAGCCGGGCGCATGCGTGATCACCCAGCCGACCGCGGTGAAGAACACCACCGTGCTCGCGAGCGCGATCGCCACGCTCCGGCGGCCGTCGCCGCCGGAGCGCAGTGAATCGAGGACGCGCGAGCGCCGGCCTACTTCAAGATCGGCGCGCCGGTCGCCTTCGCTAGCCACAGCTGCTGCAGCTTCTTCAGGGTCCCGTTCTTGCGGAGCTTCGTGATCGCCGTGTTGACACACGACGTCAGCGGGTTGTGCTTCGCGAGCACGACGCCGAAGCGATCCGTCGTCTCACCCTTCTTGTTCTCGAACTGGCCGAGGATCTTGCTGTTCGGCACCTGGGCGGCGGTCACGTAGAACGCGGTCGGCAGGTCGACGACGAGCCCGTCGATCTGCTTGTTCTTCAGCGCCTGCACCGCGCCGGCGTTCGATGGGTAGACCGCGACCTGCTGCGTCGGCTTGATCCGGCTCTTGATCAGCGCGTAGCTCGTCGTTCCGAGCTGGGCGCCGAGCTTGAACGGCTTCAGGCCCTTGATCGAACGCACCGACGCGATCTTCGTGCCCTTGTTGACGACGATCGCCTGGTTCACGTCGTAGTACGAGACGCTGAAGTCGACGACCTTCGCGCGCGCGGGCGTGTACGAGATCTGGTTGATGTCGAAGTCGAACGGCTTCCGGCCCGGCGCGAACGACTTGTTGAAGGGGACGTAGATCCACTTCACCTGGGACTTCGAGTAGCCGAGCTGCTTCGCGATCGCGTAGGCGACCGCCGACTCGTAGCCCTTGCCGTCGTTCGGGTCGTTGATCTTCCACTGCGACGAGTGCGTGCCGCCGGCGTACCACGGCGGGTAGGCCGGGTTGTCGGTGCCGATCGTCAGCTGGCCGCTCGACACGGTCGGGCAGTTCGCTGAGACCGTGCGGGTGGCGGACGGATGCGCAGCCGCGGCCGCGGCGACGGCCACCGCGGCGAGCGCGGCGACTGCGCTCGGGATCAGGATGCGCTTTGACATGGCGCCAGCCTAGTCCGCTTACGCGGTCTGAGCGAGCAGCGCGGCGTCGACGCCGGGCTCGAAGCAGGCGCGGCACCGTGCCTCGTACGAGTCGAGCGCGCCGACCTGGATCGTCTCGCCTCCGAACGGGGCCGGGGCGCCGTCGACGAGACGCTGCGTCATCGTCGCCGGGCCGCCGCACCGATGGCAGACCGCCTCGAGCTTGTCGACGAACTCCGCGACGCAGAGGAGCGTTGGCATCGCGCCGAACGGGAGACCGCGGAAGTCCTGCGCGAGCCCGGCCGCGACGACGCGGGCGCCGTCGCGCACCAGCGCGTCGATCGCGTCGACGATCCCTTCGTCGAAGAACTGCACCTCGTCGATCCCCACGGCGCTGCAGCCGGAGGCGAGCCGCCGCACGTCGGCGCTCGACTCGGCGGTGACGGCGCGCATCTTGGCGCCGGCGTGCGAGACGACGTGGCCGACGTCGTAGCGGTCGTCGATCACCGGCTTCACGATCAGCGCCCGCTGCCCGGCGATCTCGGCGCGGCGCAGGCGGCGGATCAGCTCCTCGCTCTTGCCGCTGAACATCGGCCCGCAGACGACCTCGAGCCAGCCGCCGGCGTATGGCTGCGTGCGAATCACGGCGCCGACAGTATCCGGCGGCCCAGACGGACGCGGCTACGTGCGCGCGAGCTGCGCGAGGCCTTCCCGCGAGCGTGCGCCGGTCTTGTCGTAGATGCGCTTCAGGTGATCCTCGACCGTGTACGGAGAGAGGACGAGCTCGCCGGCGATCGCCTTCGCCGAGCGGCCCTCGAGCGCGTACCGGGCGACCTCGCGCTCCCTCGCCGACAGGCCGAAGGCGCGGAAGATCAGGTCGGCGAGGCTCTGCGCCGACGCCGGTCTGACGACGACGGCGACGGCGCCGTAGGGCTCATCGTCGAGGCGCGACGCCTCGATCGTGTGCCACGCGCCGCTCGACCCTCGGGCGATCGCCCGTCCCGCACGCCCTTCGCGCGCCTCGGCGGCGACGACGAAGAACGGCTGGGGAAGCGTTCCGGGGGTCCCGCCGAGATCGGCGAATCGCTCCTTGCCGACGGCGTCCGTCGAGACCAGCCGGTCGGCCGCGTCGAGCACGAGCACGACGGGCGCGGCGTCGGTCTCGACCGAGCCCGTTCCTGCAGCCCACCCCCGGCGCAGGCTCGCGCTCACGCCGTCGACGGTTCCCGCCACGAACTCGACGTCCGCGGTCGCGAACGGCCGCCGCCGGAAGGCGACCAGTGTCGCCCACGTCCCGAACGAGTCTCCGAACGACACGCGCAGCTCGTCGCCGCCGCCGCTCGGCTCGATCATCTCGACGTAGCGGGCGCTGCGGTGGAGCTCGCCTCCCGTCTCGATGCCGAGAGCGGCGGTCCGCCCGCTGCGGTGCGCGAGATCGCGGAACCGCAGCGCGTCGGGGCGCCGGTACTCGAAGTCGATCGACTGCTCGAAGCTCCCGGCGGTCTCGCCGAGCGAGCTGCCGCCGATGGGGACCCCGCTCGCCGGGTCGGTGAGGTGGACGCAGCCGCCGTCGGCGTCGAGGCACACCAGGAACGCTTCGAGCAGTGCAGTGGCAATCTCGTCCGGTGCGCGCTCGTCGCGGAGGACCCGGTCGACTGCGGTAGCGCGTGCCATGTCTCGATGATGCCGCAGCAGGCGCGGAGGCTCAATCCCCGAACGCCGGGGATGGCCTCACGCGGTGACGGCGCCTACCGTCGGCGTCCATGAAGAGACCCATCCTCCAACCGCGCGACGATGCCCCCGTTCACGACGTTCTCGGCGGCTCGATCAGCGTCCGCCTGCGCGAAGAAGAGACCGGTGGTCGCATCGCGCTGATCGAGAACGTCATCCCCGCTCGCTTCGATGCGCTGCCGCTGCACGTCCACCCTGCGTTCGACGAGGCGTTCTACATCGTCTCGGGCGCGCTGACGTTCACCGTCGGCGGCGAGACGCTGACCGCGACGCCGGGAGCGCTGGTCTGGGCGCCGGGCGAGGTTCCGCACACGTTCCGCAACTACACCACCGAGCCGGCTCGACTGCTGCTGTGGACGACGCCGGGCGGCCACGAGCGGTACTTCGACGCGTTCGTCGCGCTGGCCGCCGCCGGGCCGCCGGCGCCGTCCGTCCTCGGCGAGCTCATGAGCCGTCACGGGATCAGCGTCGTCACGCCATGACGATCCCGGCCGAGCTGGCAGCAGGCGCCGTCGCAGGCTTCGGCCTGGTCGCCGTCCTGTCGCTGCTCGCTCTCGGCGAACAGCGCTCATCTCCGGTGCGGAGCGTCTGCGCGCCGCTGATCGGGCTCGGCGGCTGGTGCAGCGCAACCTTGCTTGCGCTCGCAGGCGGGACGGCGAACGCGATCGAGATCGCGGCGCTCGGCGTCGCTGCAGTCGCAGCCGGCCTCGTGCCGGCGATCTCTGCGCTGAGCGCGCCGGCTAGCCGGGACGCCAGACGTACACGTTCGTCTCGCGCTGCTCGAACCCGAGCCGCGGATAGAGCCGGTTCGCGGCCTCGCGCGCGGGTGCGGTCGTCAGCCAGATCGCACTCACGCCGAGCTCGGCTGCGGTCCGCTGCGCCTCGCGCGTGAGCGCCTCGCCGACACCCTGGCCGCGGGCCGACTCGTCCACGACGACGTCCTCGATGATCGCGCGAAGCCCCAGCGGGATGCGGTAGACCGCGAGCGTCAGCGTGCCGACGATCGTGCCTTCGTCGTCGCGCGCGACGAGTAGATGTGTCCGGTCGAACGCAACGAGGTCGTGAAGCTCATCGAGCGTCGGCGGCGAAGACGACTTCGAGAGCTGCGGGACGAGGCGCGCGAACGCCGCTGCGAGCTCTTCGTCCGCTCGGGTGACGCGCTCGACGTTCACTTCAGCAGCCCCGACCGGCGGGGGCTAGACGGGTCGATGGCATACGGCTTCGACGTTGTTGCCGTCCGGGTCGAGGACATAACCGCCGTAGTAGTCGGGGTGGTACCACCGGACGCCGGGCTTGCCGTTGTCGGTCCCACCTGCCTCGAGCGCCGCTGCGTGGAAGGCGTCCACCTGCGCGCGGCTCTCTGCTTCGAACGCGATGTGAAGCCGCCCGTGCACCGGCTCGCCCTGGGCCTCGAGGAAGAACGACGGCCGATCGTCGTTCTCCCTGCCGAAGCCCGCCGCAGCTTCGGAGAACTCCATCAAGAGCGTGAATCCGAGCGGTGCGAGGGCGCGCTCGTAGAACGCCTTGCTCCGCTCGTAGTCCGCAGACGCGAAGCCGATGTGATCGATCATTTCAACAGCCTCGACAACCTGCGGTCCTTCAACACGCGGCCCTCTGTCTGGCATTGCGGGCAGTAGTAGATGGTGTGCTCCTCGAAGTCGACGCGCGCGATCGGCGTGCCGCAACGCTCGCACGGGCGGTCGAGCTTGTTGTGCACGCGGTAGGTCTTCTCGTCGTTCGCGCCGGCGAGACGGAGCTCGAGGCCGCGTTCCATCTCCGAGGCGATCGCCGAGGCGAGCCGCTCGGTCTCCTCGTCGTCCACCTGCGTCGAGAGCGCGTACGGAGAGAGCCGAGCCGCCCAGAGGATCTCGTTCGCCCACGCGCGGCCGATTCCCGCGATCAGCCGCTGGTCGCGGAGCAGCGAGTGGAGCCGGCGCGAGTCGGACGCGAGGATGCGCGCGACGTCCTCGACCGCGAGCTCGTTCGCCTCGGGCCCGAGGTGCGCGAGCTCGGCCGCGGCAGCCTCGGGCCGGAGCAGCCACACGCCGGCACGCTTCTTCGAGCCCGCCTCGGTCAGCTGCAGCTCGCCGCCGTCGGCGAAGCGCAGCCGGAAGATCGGCGTCTTGGCGCCCTTGGCGCCGCTCGCGACGTACTTGAGCCGGCCGGCGCTCATCAGGTGCACGAGCACCACGAGCTCGTCGTCGTCCGTCGGGAGCAGAAAGCGCTTCGCGCGGCGCTCGACGCCGCGGAGGCCTTCGCCCTCGAGGGCAGACAGGGGCGGATCGAATGTCTTGAGGGTCGCGATGTGCGCCGGCCCCGCCTGCTCGATCGGCGATCGCCGCACGAGCGGATCGAGCTGACGGCGCCACGCCTCGACCTCGGGCAACTCGGGCACGTACGCTCCCACGTCGGTGGACGCACTCAGGGTAACCGTGCGGCGGGGAGGTGTCGTCGAGGCGACCCACCGCGTGCACGTCGCGACGACCGACGGCCGCGTCTGGGGAGACGCCCGGCTCGCCTTCTTCTTCCGCTCGTCGTCGAAGCCGATTCAGGCGATCCCGTTCGTCGAGGCCTACGACGACCTCGGCGACGACGAGATCGCAATCGCCTGTGCGTCCCACCGCGCCGAGCCGGCGCAGCTCGACGCGGTGCGGAAGGTGCTCGCGCGGGCCGGGGCGACCGTCGACGATCTCGAGAACGGGCTGCAGGAAGGACGGCCGGAAGGGAAGCTCGGTCACAACTGCTCCGGCAAGCACGCGGGGATGCTCGCCGCGTGTGCCGCGAACGGCTGGCCGCTGCACCCGTATCGCGACCCGGCGCATCCGCTGCAGCAGCGCATCGCCGAGCTGATGGGGCGCGAGCCCGCCGGGACCGACGGCTGCGGCGTGCCGACGTTCCCGACGACGCTTCGAGAGGCGGCTGCGCTCCTCACGAATGTGCCGGCACGGATCCGGGCCGCGATGCGCGCACGGCCCGAGCTGGTCGGCGGCTCGCACGACGCCGTCGACACCGACCTGATGCGGTTGCGCGACGGCTGGATCGCGAAGGGCGGCGCCGAGGGTCTCTTCTGCGCCGCGCACGAGGACGGACGCGGCATCGCGCTCAAGGCCGAGGACGGCGCGTATCGCGCGATCACGCCTGCGCTCGCGCACGTGCTCGAGATCGACGAGCTGCGCGAGGTGCCGGTTCGCAACAGCCGCGACGAACCCGTCGGCGTCATAGAGTTGGCGTCGTGAGGGTCTTCATCGTCAGCGACATGGAGGGTGTCGCCGGCATCGTCAAGTGGCAGCAGGTGACCGGCGGCCACGCGATGTACGAAGAAGGGCGGCGCCTCTACACCGGCGAGATCAACGCGGCGGTGCGCGGCGCCAAGGCGGCCGGCGCGAACGAGGTCGTCGTCATGGACTGCCACGGCGCCGGCGAGGGCTGGACGTTCAACTCGCTGATCCCCGACGAGCTCGATCCCGACTGCGAGTACGTCGTGCAGGACCACTGGACGGAGTACACGGAGTTTCTCGAGACCGGCGCCGACGCGGCGCTGTTCGTCGGCATGCACGCGATGGCCGGCACGCGCGACGGCGTGCTCGCACACACGGTCAGCGGGTCGTCGTGGTGGCGGCTCCGCTTCAACGGCGTCGAGGTCGGCGAGACCGGGATCAACGCCGCGCTGTGCGGCTCGTGGGGCTGCCCGGTGCTGATGGTCACCGGCGACGAGGCTGCCTGCCGGGAAGGCCGGCGGCTGCTCGGGGACGGGCTGACGACCGTCGCGGTGAAGAAGGGGCTCGGCCGGTTCAGCGCGCGGCAGCTGCCCGGGCCGAAGGCGCGCGAGCTGATCGAGGACGGCGCCCGGCGCGCGCTCGCCGACCTGCACGCGGTGCGCAGCTACGACCCCGGCCGGCCCTGCGAGATCGTCGTCGACTTCAACACCTCCGAGCACGTCGAGAAGTACCGCTACCGGGCCGGCGTCGAGATCACCGGCTCCCGCCAGATCACCTCCCGCGGCGAGGACTGGTGGTCGGCCTGGCGCCAATTCTTCTTTTGAACTAGGCCACCAGCCGGTTCGAACTAAAGGTCGCGCCGCCCACTGCCGACACAGATCGTGTGCTGCCGAAGACGTCCCGGCGCGTCCTCCTGCTCGCCGCGAGCCTGCTCGTGGTCGTCGGCACGTGTGCCGCGGCCGGCTCGGGCGCCAACGGCCGCAAGCCCCACGCGATCGAGCTGCGCCTGCTCGCGCACGACTCGACCTCGGGCGAGGTCGGGCCGCAGCGCGGCCGCCCGGCAAGCCGTCCGCGCGCCCGCGGGCGCGCACGCCAGCTGGCCGGCGTCGTCATCCCGCCGCAGGGCAGCGGGCCGACGAGCGCCCCGGCCGGAACCTTCACGGCCGGCGACATCGGCCGCACGCAGTACGTCCAGGCGATCAACGACGGCGCGAACCAGGACTACTACGTCTACAGCCGCACCGGCACGCTGCTCGCGGCCGAGTCGAACAAGAGCTTCTGGGCCGGCCTCGGGGGCGGCCCCGACGGCGCCGGCATCTGCGCGACCGACCCGAGCGGCGACCCCGGGATCGCCTACGACCGCATGGCCGATCGCTGGGTGATCTCCGAGTCCGCCTATGACGGCACGAACTACGTCCAGTGCTTTGCCGTGTCGGAAACGGGCGACGCGACCGCGGGCTGGTACCGCTACGCGTACTCGGTCTCGTCGAGTCTCAGCCCGACGATGCAGTCGCTCGCGGTCTGGCCGAACGGCTACTACCTCGCGTTCAACGAGCAGGACTCGAACGGTGACTTCGTGGGCGCCGGCGCACTCGTCGCCGACCGCGCGGCGATGCTCACCGGCAGCTCGGCGCAGGCGCGCTTCTTCGATCTGAGCGGCGTCAGCAGCGACCTCGGCGGCATGCGCGTCGCCACGATGGAGGGCTCGAGTGCGAACGCTCCGGGGAGCACGACCGCGGGAATCTACGTCCAGGCCCACGACGATCCGAGCAACAATCGCGATCGCATCGATCTCTGGAGCTTCGACCCCGGCGACTGGAGCAATCAGGCGGCGAGCGCCACGTTCCAGCAGCTCGGCAGCAGCATCAGCGTCCCCTCCTACACGGTCGATCCCGATGCCGTTGCCGACGTCGCGACGGTGCCGGCGCCGCAGCTGACCGACCGCCTGCCGCAGCTGAACGGGCAGGTCGAGTGGTACAGCGACGGCACGACGCAGACGATGACCGTGGCCATCGCGCTCGCGGGCGCTACGGCCGGCGAAACCGACATCGGCTGGTACGAGCTGCAGAACAGCGGCAGCGGCTGGGCGCGCGCGAACTCGGGCGAGTACGACCCGGGCTTGGGAGCCGGGAGCACCGCAGGTAACGCACCGTCGGCGGCATTCGACGGCAGCAATCTCGCGCTCGTCTACGGCGACACCTCGCTCTCGTACACGAACGCCCTCGACGGCTCGGTCGGCGACCAGGGCATCTCGTCCGACGCCGCCGACGCAGCGACGTCCGTGTCGCTCGACCCGGTGGACACCTGCGAGTTCTGGGAGACGGGTGAGACGATCGAGTCGTTCGACTTCAACCCCTCCGGCTGCACGGCCGCCGCGTCGACCGTGCCGGTGCTCAGCAGCGATCCGACCGTTCCGCACAACGCGACCCAGGGAACGTCGATCACCGGCACCGCGGGCAGCTTCGCCGGCGCCACGTCGACCTCCCTGCAGTGGGAGCGCTGCGACAGCGTCGGAATGAACTGCGCGGCGATCGCGGGCGCGACGAGCCTTTCGTACACACCCGTTGCGGCCGACGCGAACGGCTCCAGCACGCTTCGCCTCGCCGAGACGGCGACGAACGTCACCGGCTCGAGCATCGCGGTGAGCCCGCCGACCGACGTGGTCGTTGCGACCTCGCCGGTGAACACCGCGCTCCCGGCGATCTCCGGCACCGCCGAGTCGGGCGACACGCTGACGACGACGAACGGAACGTGGACGAGCGCCTCGACGCTCAGCTACACCTATCGCTGGCAGCGCTGCGGCGTGACCTGCACCGACATCTCGGGCGCGACCGGGTCGAGCTACACGCTGACCGACTCCGATGTCGGCTCGACGATCGACGTGATCGTCAGCGCGACGAACTCCGGCGGCGGCACCTCGGCGACCTCGGCGAAGACGACGACCGTCGTGGCTGCGCCGACCGGCGGCGGCTCGGGAAGCGGTTCCGGCTCCGGCTCCGGTTCGGGCTCCGGCTCGAGCGGCGGCGGCGGCGGCGGTGGCGGCGGCGCGAAGCCGGACATCGCTGTCTCGGGCAGCATCAGCCCGTCCTCGGCAGCGGTCGGTACGACCGTGACGCTCGCCTACACCGTCACGGACAAGAACCTCCAGCCCGCGACGAAGCTGACGCTCACGATCACGCTCCCGACCGGGATGACCTACGTGGGCAACTACGACCAGCGCGGCTCGGGCTGCACGGCGAGCAGCGCGACGACCGTCGTCTGCGATCTCGCGTACGTCTCCAGCGAGACGCCGCAGACGAGCGTCGACGTGTACGCCACGGTGACGGCTGCGGGCGCGCAGACGGTGAGCGCGACTGCGACGTCGGATCTCGGCGAGCTGAGCACGACCGACAACACGCTCTCGCTCAGTGTGAATCCGACCACGACTACGACGACCACGACGACCACGCGGACGAGCACGGGAATCCCGACCGGACTCAACGGGAATCCGAACGCGAGCAGCGCGAAGACGGACACGAAGGCGCCGACGGCGCGCGCGCTCTCGAGTGTCGCGACGAGCGGCGCGATCGTCGACCTCCGCTTCCGGATCTACGACAACAGCGGCGTTGCGAAGGCGGTCGCGACGATCAAGCAGGGCACGAAGACGATCGCGACCAAGTCCACGGGCTTCGGCCCGGTCGCCTATGGTACGACCTACTTCGTGGGCTGGCGGGTGCCCAAGACCGTCAAGAAGGGCAAGTATTCCTTCTGTGTCACCGCCTACGACCGCGCGAAGCACCACAGCCACGCGTCTTGCGCCTCGCTCACGGTGCGCTAGCGCAGCGCTGCTCATAGCGGTTGCGCTTGCCGCGTCGGCGGGCGCCGGTGCGACGACATCGGCGAAGCTCCCGCCGCTCCCCCCGCACTGGCCGCGCACCCTGCAGATCGGCATGGCCGACGATCCCGGCGGCGCGGCGGCGCTGCGCCAGGCGGCGCCCTTCGGCTTTCGCTACCAGTACCTCGCCGGCGGCGTGAACACCGGCCAGGGATGGTCGACGTGGAACCCGAACGGAACGTTCGCGTCGATGTACGTCGCCGACTCGTGGGCGCACGGCGTCGTCCCCGTGTTCAGCTACTACATGATGCTGCAGTCGAAGCCGGGCGCCGCCGGTGGCGAGGCGCAGGCCGACCTCGCCAACATGCAGAACGCGCAGACGATGGCGGCGTACTGGCGGGACGTGACCCTGCTCTTCCAGCGCATCAAGGGGACGAAGCCGGTCGTCGTGCACGTCGAGCCCGATCTCTGGGGGTATCTCGAGCAGGCGGGCGACGTCTCACTCGCCTCCGCGTTCGCCAAGAAGTGGATCGCGTTGCGGAACGAGCTCGCGCCGAACGTGATCCTCGCCTACCACATGAGCGGCTGGGGAACGAAGCACGACATCCAGTACGAGAAGCCGCCGAACGCGACGGTGATCAAGTACGCGACCGAGTCGGCAGCGTTCTACAACGCGCTGCACGCGCACTTCGACATCGCGTTCGAGGACTTCTCCGACCGCGACGCCGGGTTCTACGCGAAACAGGAGGGCAACCCGAACACGTGGATGAAGCCGGCCGACTTCGCGCGGCACATGCTCTACGCGCAGACGTTCGTACGGCTCACCGGGCTGCGCATGGTCGCCTGGCAGATCCCGCTCGGGAACACGGTCATGCGCGCGATGAACAACACGTGGGACCACTTCCAGGACAACCGTGTGCAGTGGCTGCTCGGCCCCGGCTCACGCGCGCGGCTCCGGCAGTACGTCGCGGCGGGCTTCGCCGGCTTCCTGTTCGGCCGAGGCGCCGACGGCGCGACGTGTGCGTGCGACGCGGCGAAGGACGGGGTGACGAACCCCGCGCCGATCAACGGCAACACGCGCATGTCCCTGTCGGCCGACGATGACGGCGGCTACTTCAAGGCGCAGGCGCGCGCGTACTACCAGGCGGGAGCGCTGCCGCTGCCGGGCTAGGACGCTGCGGCGCGCAGCACGGGGCGCGCTTCGCGCGGGTGGTTCGCCGACACGTCGACGAGGAAGCCCTGCAGCATGATCGGCCGGTACTCCTCGTCGCGCACGGCAACCGTCTCGTCGAGCACCCACACCGTGCGGCCGTCAGCCGCGATCAGGCGGTACTCCATGCGGAAGTCCTCGCCCGTCGCGTGCATACGCTCGACTTCGGCGAGCACGCGATTGCGATCTTCGGGATGCAGGATCTCGAGGAAGAAGTTCGCCTCGAGCCAGCGTGAGACGGGATAGCCGAGCATCGCCTCGATCTGCGGGCTCATGTACGTCGTCGTGATCGGCATGCCCATCGTGTTGATGTACGACGCGAGCGGGATCTGCTCGACGAGCGTGCGGTACTTGGCTTCGGTCTCCTTCAGCCGTTCCTCGCGCTCGCGGCGCTTCGTCACATCGCGGAGCGAGACCGCAAAGAGCAGCGGCCCCGGAACGTCGACGCGCGTGATCGCGACCTCGGCCGGGAACGTGCGATGGTCGGAACGGAGGGCGTTGATCTCGAGCCGGGCGCCGATCAGCGGCCCCGAGCCGGTGCGCAGAACCTCGGCGAGCTCGGGCCGGTGCTCCGGCGCGACGATCAGGTCGAGGAACGACCGCCCGACCGCTTCGGAGCGCGTCCAGCCGAACGTCTCCTCGGTCGCGGGGTTCACCTCCGTGATGAGCCCTTCGTGGTCGACGATCACGACGCAGTCGAGTGCGGCGCGCAGCACGGCGTCCTTGCGGCCCTCGCTCGCGGCGAGCATCCGTTCGGAGCGCTTGCGCGCGGTCACGTCGAGCATCGAGGCGATCACGCCGACGACATTGCTGTGCGCGTCGTAGATCGGCGCGGCCGACGTGTTCACGTCGATCAGCGAGCCGTCCTTGTGCAGGCGGCGAAGGTCGAGATCGCGCATGACCTCGCCTTCGGCGATGCGCTTGACGTTCGAGAGGAAGAACTCGAGGTCGGCTTCGGGCACCGTCGGATTGATCCGCCCGATCGCCTCCTCTGCCGTCCAGCCGAAGATCTCTGCCGCGCCGCTGTTCCACGAGCGGACGCGGCCGTCGAGGTCGAAGTCGACGATCGCCGTCGGCGACGCGTCGATCAGCGCGCGGTGGTGCTCGTACGCGTTCTGGATCTCCTCGAACTGGGCCGACTGCTCGAGCGCGGTCGTCGCCTGGTTCGCGAACGCGCGCAGGATCTGCAGGCGCTCGACATCCGGGCGAAGGCGGTCGACGGGATCGTCGGCCCAGATGTAGCCGATGCGGCGGCCGCGGCGATCGTGCAGCGGCACGAAGAGCCAGTGGTTCTGCCACGCGTGCGGCCCGCGTCCGTCGCGTTGCGAGCGGTAGCCGACCGGCCGGTCGGGCAGGATCTCGCGCGCGGCGGCGTGCGGGATGATGAAGCAGCCGCCGAGCTCGAAGCCCGGCTGCAGCAGCAGCTCGAGCTCGTCGGCCGTGAGTGACCCGCCGATGTTCTCACCGTCGGCGAAGCCCATCTGCGCGACGGTGCGGTGAACGCCGTCGTCGTCGAGCAGCTGCACCGCCACCTTCTCGAACCCGAGCGCGTCGGAGATCGCGCCGCAGACCTGCTGGAGAAGCTCGGTCGCCGACCAGGTCTCGTTCAGCTGCGTCGAGACGGCGAGCAGCCGCTCGAGCGCGTCGCGGTTGGCCTTGGCGCGCGTCGCTTCCTGTGCCGCCTCGACGGCGAGCGCGGCATGCTCGGACACGGCGACGAGCACGTCGATCTCGTCGCCGCTCGGCCTACGGCCGGAAATCGGCTCGTCGACCGACAGGATCCCGAGCAGCGATCCGTCGGCGCCTCGCATCGGTGCGAACAGCGCGTCCTCCGGATGCCAGGCGTTCGGGTCGTCGGACACCTTGAGATCGGGCGTGTAGGTCGAGCCGTCGAGGCTGTCCCAGTCGAACTCGCCGGCGGTCACGAGGTAGACGCCGCGCTGCAGGAAGCGCTGGTCGAGCAGCGGCTCCCAGTCGGATACCTGCCGCACCTGGCCGAGCAGCGTCTCGCGCGCTTCCTCGCTGCCGTACACGGTGCTGACGACGAAGTCGTCCCACTCCCGGCGGTAGAGGTTGATCACGACCGTGCGGAAGGCGAGCGAGTCGGAGACGGTCCGCGCGATCGCGGCCAGGAGCTCGGGGAGCTCCTCGCCCGTCCGGACCAGCCGCGTGACTTCGAGCAGGCCTCGGAGACGCGAAAAGATCGTCGATTGACGCAAGTCGACAGTTGCCACCGCAGAAAGAAGAATCGGTTTCCGTGCTATACATCTCCTCCCCCAGAAGGGGGAGGTGTCAAAGTGACACGGTCGAATCGGCCTGCTCGATCACGAGCGGATCGTGCGTCGCGCACACCACGGCGGCGCCGGTCTCCCGGGCGAGGCGGGCGAGCAGGAGCGCGACCGCGATCGCGCTGGCGCCGTCGAGGCGCGAGGTGGGCTCGTCGGCGAGCAGGAGCGCCGGGCGGACGGCGACGGCGCGCGCGATCGCGACCCGCGCCCGCTCGCCCTGGGACAGGCGGGAGACGCGCTGCGTCACCCGCTCGGCGAGCCCCACCGCTTCGAGCGCCGGGACCGCCGCGGACTCGTCCAGCCCGCGCAGGGACAGTGCGAGCTCGACGTTCTCGCGGGCCGACAGGTGGGGGACGAGGCCCGCCTGCTGGCCGACGTAGGCGATCCGCTCGCGGCGAAGCGCGGCGCGCCCGGCCCGGTCGAGCGCCGACAGCTCCGTGTCCCCGACGGTGACGGCGCCGGCGTCCGGCAGCTCGAGCCCGGCGAGCAGGTGGAGGAGCGTGGTCTTCCCCGAGCCCGACGGCCCGGTCACGGCGTGGAGGAGCCCGCTGCGGAACTCGGCGTCGACGTGCTCGAAGACCGTGGTAGCGCCGTAGCGGCGGGCGAGGCCCTGCACGCTCGCCGCGACGTGCAGATCGGTGCCCCGCACCGGAACTGCGCCCTGCGCCTGCTCCACGATCTGAGCGTCGCCCGCGGGCTCCACAACCACCGTGCCGTCGTGGAACCGCGCCGTCGCGTGCGCGCCGATGCCCGCACGCAGGAGAAGCTCTTCCGGCAGCCGGAGCCAGCCGCCGCGGCCGACGACGATCGTGTCGCTCTCCTCGTCGTCGCGGGACCACTCCTCGGAGACGCGTCCGTCGCGAATACGGACGATGCGGTCCGCGATGCGCGCCGACTCCGGATCGTGGCTCACGATCACCGTCGTGCAGCCGTGCTCGCGGACGAGCTCGCCGAGCACGCCGTAGACCTGGTCCGCGGTCGCAGCGTCGAGCTCGCCCGTCGGCTCGTCCGCGAGGAACACGCGCGGGCGGTGCGCGAGCGCCGCGCAGAGCGCGACGCGCTGTTGCTCTCCACCCGAGAGCTCGCCCGGCCGCCGGTCGCGCTTCGCCGCGAGACCGACGCGCTCGAGCAGCTCGTCGGCGCGTTGCAGCCGTGCGGCCGGCGGCGCGCCGCGCAGGCCGAGCTGCAGCGCGACGAGCTCACGCGCGCTGAGCTCCGGCGCGAGCGCGCGGGCGTAGTGCTGGTCGGCGTAGCCGAGCATCGTCGCGCGATAGCTCGCGAGCCTGCGCGCAGCGAGCTTGCCGACCTCTTCCCCGTGCACGCGCACGACGCCGGCGGACGGCCGCTCGAGCCCGGCGAGGAGGCGAAGCAGCGTCGACTTGCCCGAGCCGCTCGGCCCGAGGACGGCGAGCACCTCGCCGTCCGCCACGCGCAGCGACAGGCCCTGCAGGGCGGCGGCGTCTCCCTCCGGCGTCGAATGCACGCGGAACACGTCGCGGAGCTCGATCGCGGTCTTCACGCCGCGACCTCTGCGGCGCGAGACGGGGCGCGTCCGCGCAGCATCGTCGCCGCACCGACGAGCACGACCGCCGCGACGACGTATGCGAGTGCGGCGAGTGCGAGCAGCGGCAGGTCGAGCGACAGCCGGAGCGGCGGCTCCGGCTCGGCAGATGCCGCGGTCACCGAGACCAGCGCGATCACGAGCGCGGAGAGAATCGCGCCGAGCGCGAGGCCGCCGAGGACGCCGAAGCCGGCGACGAGCGCCGCGCGCAGACGGAGGTGCGTGCGGATCGTCGCCGGCGATGCGCCTTGCGCCTCCAGGTCGAAGAGCTCGCCGCGGTCGTCGCGCACGTCGCCCACCACCGACAGCACGAGCCCGAGCAGCGCGAGCAGAAGCGCGACCACGGCAGTTCCCGCGAGCGTCAGCAGCGACCCGCGCGCGAGCGGATCGTCCCGCAGCGACGCCAGCGTCGCCGCATGCGACTGCACCGCGAGCTCGGGCGTTCGCGGCGGCGTCCTGCTGTTCAGCCACAGCTCGTCCGTCGTGCCGAGGCCGGGCGAGCTCGTGTCGAGGCGCGTCGCAGCCTGGCCGAGGTCGGCAACGACGGCGTCGCCGTCGATCGACGGAAAACGCTGCACGACCCCGACGACGCGCGCCGCGACCGTCTCGCCCTCGACGTCCAGCGGCAGGATGCCGCGCGGGCCGGCCTCGGCTGCGAGGTGCGGCGTGACGAGCACCGGCAGCGCACGGCCGTCCGTGACCTGGCGCGGCCGGAAGACGTCTTCCTCGTCCGGGGTGAGCACGTAGCCCACGTGCTCACCCGTGCCGCTGATGCCGTCGACGCCGAGCCAGGTGGAGAACGCGTGCGGGATCGCGCGGCCGTTCACGCGCGGTGTGCCGAACGTGACCGTCCCCTTCGCGCTCGGCTGGATGCCGGTGCCGGCGTTCGCGGTGAGGCGGCCGTTGTTGAGGATGTCGAACCGGATCTGCGCGAGCGTCGCGTGCCGGAACGGAATGCGCCCGTGGAGGATCGTGCGCTTGCCGTCGTGCGTCTGGCCGAGCGAGACGGCGATGTAGTCGCCGAGCGGCGAACGGAAGAACGCGCGGAAGCCGATCTCGTCGCCCGTTCCGGTCGCCGGCAGTGTGAACTCGCGCCCCGGCGGCAGCGCGAGCATGCGCAGCGACGCCGTCGTGGGGGCCAGCGCGCGGGCGAGCGTCGTTCGCGGCGTCGCCGAGAAGTCGGAGCGCCAGCCGCCGATCGACGGCAGCGCCGACGCCGGAAGCGCGAGGAAGCCGAAGGTCGCTCCCGACGGGATGTTCCCGGAGAGCCGGTCGATCGGCGTGGCGGCCGTGGGCAGGTGCTGGGCGCCGTGCAGCGCCGGAACGAGCTGCGAGAAGTCCTCGGTCAGGACATAGTCGGCGGGAACGGCGTAGCTCGCTTCGTCGCGCTGGCCGCGCTCGAGCGTCGAGCGGTACGCGACGGCGAACAGCGCGAGGCCGAGACTCGCGACGAGGAACGTCGACGCGATCGCCGCGTGCCCGGGATTGCGCGTCAGCGACGCCGCCGCCAGACGCAGCGACACCGGTCCGCGGCGGGCGGTTCGTCCGAGCAGCTGGAGCGCCGGTGCGAGCAGACGCACTGCGGCGACCGCCGCCGCGAACACGATCAGCGCCGGCACGAGGAGCAGGAACGCGCTCGTGCCGCCGCCGCCGGTGAGCTGCTGCGCGCCGACGGAGCCGCGGGCCCAGCCGACGAGCACCACCGCGACCGCCGCGAGCGCAGCCATGTCGAGCGGGGTGAGCGCGAACCGTCCGAGCTGCATGCCCGGTGCACGGACGGTCGCGTAGAGCAGCAACGCCGCGACGATTGCGACGCACACCGCCGTCGCGACCCCGCCGGCCGAGAGCAGCGCGTGGTCGACCACGGCGCCGGCGGGGGAGCCGACGTGCGAGGCGATCAGGGCCGCGACGGCCCCGCCGCCGATCCAGCCGGCGACGGTCGCGCCCAGCGCAACGGCGCCAGCTTCGGCGAACGTGAACAGCTCGATCTGCCAGCGGCGTGCGCCGAACCACATCAGCCGGCGGCGCGCGTCGGCGACGTCGCGGCGCAGCGCTGCCGCGGCGAGGATCGTGAACGCGACGAGCAGCGCGCCGCCTTCGCCGCCGAGCAGCAGCAGGCGCCGCGCGGCGACCTGCGACGAGCCCGCCGCAGTCGCGAGCGTGTCGCTCGGCGCCGTCACCTGGAACTGGTCCGAGCGCGACTCGAGCGTGTCCGTCAGCCGCTGCACGTTGCGCTCGAAGGAGCTCACCGACCATGGATGCACCTCGCCGTTCGAGACCGGCAGGAACCAGCCATACGCGCGATAGAACGTCTCGAGCTCCGGCGTGCGTGAGAGGCCGGCGACGCCGTTCGCAATCACGACCGGCGAGGGCTGCGGCGTGTGGTAGCGGACTGCGCGCGCGACCTCTTCGGTCGGCGGCGCAGGCAAGACGAACGCCGCGAACGGCGCGTCGGCCTTCAGCGTCGCGCGCCCGACCTCGATCAGGTCGAGGTTCTTCGTGGCCGGGATCGGCCCCGTGCCTTCGAGGCGCAGCACCTCGCAGTGCGACGGCACGCACACGGCTGGCAGCCGGCCGGAGACGAGGTGGACGTACCGGCCGAGGTCGTCGGCGGCGCGGACGTTCACGAGTCGTCCCTGGATCGACGCCTCGCGGAAGAGCATCGCCGCGACCGGCTCGTCGCCCGTGAGTGACTTCACGCGCGGCGAGACCGTGCGGTTCAGCCCCGGGAATGCGTCGACCGCTCCGCTCCAGACGACCGACACGGTCCGGTCGCCGGGCGAGAGCTGGCGCAGGGCGAGCTCGAGCGAGCGGTCCTGCATCACGAGTCGCCCGGCGAGGACGGCGGCGAGGACGGCCGTGCCCGCGACGATCCCGACCGCCACGAGGCCGAGCCGCTGCCCACCCGCTCCCAGGCGGGCACGGGCGAGACGGAGCGGGAACGCGATCCGGCGCAACACCAGTACGGGCAGGCTACTGGTGTCTAGACTGGGACGCAAGATGCCGCGCTACGACGTTCCCAAGGCCGCGCCGCAGCCGCTGCGGGAGGTGCAGCTGCTGATCAACAGCTGCGACCACGAGAACGAGGTCGACTGGCTCGACGACTGGCTCGCCGAGCGCGGCATCCCGGGCGAGGCGGCGCGCGCACGGGAGCTGCGAGAAGCGCTCCGCGTGCTCGTGCTCGCGAACAACGGCTTCGCCCCGGGGGACGACGCGATCGCGGTGCTGAACGACGCCGCCCGCCGGGTGTCGCTTCGACTCGACGCGGCGGGGAAGCTCGCGGTGGAGACCGGCGGCGACCCGCTCGACCGCGTCGTCGCGATCGCACTGGGCGCGATGCTCGACGGCACGTGGTCACGGCTGAAGGCATGCCGGAACTGCCACTGGTCGTTCTACGACTACTCGCCGAACCGCTCGGCCACGTGGTGCTCGATGCAGCTCTGCGGCAACCGGAAGAAGACGAGGGCGTACCGCGCTAGACGAGGCGCCGGTCGCCGGTGATGCGGCGGACCTCTTCGAGCGTCGTCACGCCGGCGAGCGAGAGCCGGATCCCGTCCTCGCGCAGCGTGCGCATGCCGGCGCCGACGGCGGCCTCGAAGATCTCGTCCGTCGAGCCCTCGAGCAGCACGCGGCCGAGCCCGTGCACCGGCATCAGCTCGTAGAGCGCGACGCGCCCTGCATAGCCCGTGTTCGAGCACTGCACGCAGCCGCGGGCGCGGTAGAGCGTGGGCGTCGAGCCGGCGGAGATGAGGTTCATCGAGATCACCTGCTCCTGCGTCGGCTCGTAGGACTCACGGCAGTACTCGCAGAGCCGGCGTGCAAGTCGCTGCGAGACGATGCAGTTGATCGAGCCGGCGAGCAGGTCGGGATCGACTCCGAGGACGCGAAGGCGGGCGATCGCGCTCGACGCGTCGTTCGTGTGCAGGGACGTGAGCACGAGGTGGCCGGTCATCGCCGCCTGGATCGCGATCTGTGCCGTCTCCTCGTCCCGCACCTCGCCGACGAGGATCACGTCGGGGTCGGCGCGGAGAATCGTGCGCAGACCGCGGCCGAAGGTGAGCCCGATGCGCGTGTGCACCTCGGTCTGCATCACGCCGGGCAGCTGGTACTCGACCGGATCCTCGATCGTCGCGATCGAGCGCATGCCGTCGTTGAGCCGGTCGAGCGCCGCGTAGAGCGTCGTCGTCTTGCCCGAGCCGGTCGGCCCGCAGGTGAGGACGGCGCCGTACGGCTGTGCGATCGCCTTCATGAAGATCGTTTCCATCTCGGTGCTCATGCCGAGCTCAGGGAGCTCGAGCTTCTGCTCTCGCTGCAGGAGCCGGAGCACGACCTGCTCGCCGTGCTTCGTCGGCAGCACGGCAGCGCGGACGTCGACCGCCTTGTTTCCGATGTAGACGACGAACGAGCCGTCTTGGGGCATCCGCTTCTCGGCGATGTCGAGCTGCGCCATCACCTTCACGCGCGCGGCGAGCGCGTTCTGGAAGCGCTTCGCGACCGCCGGCTCGTCGCGCATGACGCCGTCGACGCGAAACTTGATCAGCACGTCACGCGGCTGCGGGTCGATGTGCACGTCGGAGGCGCCGATGTTCAGCGCGCGGCCGATGAGCGCGTTGACGAGGTCGAGAGCTCCTTCGGCGACCTCGTCCGAGTCGGGAACGTCGTCCTCGGGCGCAATGTCCGTCACCGCGACGCTGAGCCGGTACGTGCGCTGGATGGTCGTCTCGAGCGCGGCGGCGTCGGCGACGGCGAGCACGCTGTTCAGGCCGAGTGCGAGGCGCAGCTCGTCGGTCGTCTGCAAGTTCGTCGGGTCGGCGACCACGACCTGAACCGAGCCGTCCGGCAGGAAGCGGACGGGCAGCGCCTGGTGACCGCGCGCGAAGCCTTCTTGCACGAGCTCCGCGGCACGCTGGTCGACGGCGACCTTCGTCAAGTCGATGAAGTCGAGCCCGTACTGGTCGGCGAGCGCTTCCGCGACCGCGCGAGTCGTCGTCCAGCCCTTCTCGACCAGGATCTCGCCGGTGCGCTTGTGCAGGACCGGCTGGAGCTCGAGCGCTTCGTTGACGTGCTCCTGCGTCGCGTGGCCCTTGCGCACGAGCAGCTCGCCGAGCCGGAGGGCAGCGCTCGGCTGGGGGACGGATGCGGCTTCCACGCGTGCCTTATCGGCGCGCGCGGCTCAGGGCATTAGGTCAGGAGGAGGGTGAGCAGCGCCTTCTGGACGTGCAGCCGGTTCTCCGCCTCGGCCCAGATCGCCGAGCGCTCGCCGTAGAGCACCTCGGCCGTGATCTCTTCGCCCGGGTGTGCCGGCAGGCAGTGCATGACGAACGCATCCGGCGATGCGAGCGCGAGCAGCGCGTCGTCGAGCCGGTACGGGGCGAGATCGGTGAGGCGCTGGTGACGCTCGTGCTCCTGGCCCATGCTGATCCACGTGTCGGTGACGACGACGTCGGCGCCCTCGACCGCTTCGCGGACGTCGTGCACCGTTGTCGCGCTGTCGCTCTCATAGCCCTTCGGCGACGCGGCGATCACCTCGTAGCCGAGCAGCTTCCCGAGCTCGGCGAGCGACGTGAGGACGTTCGAGCCGTCGCCGACCCACGCGACCTTGACGCCGTCGAGTGCGCCGATCCGGTCGCGGATCGTCAGCGCATCCGCGAGCGCCTGGCAGGGATGCTCGGCGGCCGTGAGCGCGTTGATCACCGGGATCGACGCCCACTCGGCCCAGGCCTCGAGCTCTTCGTGGGGGTGGGTGCGGACCGCGAGCACGTCGAGGTACCCGGAGAGCGCGCGCGCCGTGTCGGGCAGCGACTCGCCGCGCGAGAGTTGCAGCTCGTCCGGCGTCAGCGGGATCGCGACGCCGCCGAGCTGCGCCATGCCGGCCGAGAACGAGACGCGGGTGCGCGTCGAGTGCTTCGCGAAGTACAGGCCGAGCGTGTACCCGGCGAGGAGCGGCTGCTTCGGCTCTGCACGGAGCTCGACCGCCCGGTCGAGGATCGTCTCCGCCTCGGCGGGCGTGAGATCGGCGATCCGGAGCAGGTCCCGGCCCCGGAGATCGACGGCGAGCGGCGTTGTCATGACCAGCGCTCCTTTGCGTGCTTGACGGCGGCCGGCACGTCGAAGCCGCGCGGACGTGCCGCGGGCGCTTCGAAGGTGCCGGCCCGGACTTGGGCTGCGATCTGCTCGTGCGCGTCGCGGAAGGGAACACCGTCTTCGACGAGCGCCTCGGCGGCGTCGGTCGCGCGCAGCACCGGATCGGCAGCTGCGGCGGCGAGCCGCTCGCGGTCGAACGCGAGCCCGTCGACGAGCACCGTGAGCGCTGCGAGCGCGAGGCGGACGTCGCGACGGGCGCGGAACGTCGCCTGCTTGTCCTCGGCGAGGTCGGAGTTGTACGCGAGCGGCAGGCCTTTGATCGTCGCGAGCAGCCCGGTGAGGCGGCCGATCGCCGTGCCCGCCTTTCCGCGCGTCAGCTCGGCGACGTCGGGGTTGAGCTTCTGCGGCATCATCGACGAGCCGGTCGCCGCGTTCTCGGGCAGCGTCGCGAAGCCGAACTCGCTCGTCGCCCAGAGGCAGGTCTCCTCGCACATGCGCGAGAGGTGCACGAAGAGCGTCGTGCACGCATAGAGATAGTCGAGGACGAAGTCGCGGTCGGCGACCGCATCCATCGAGTTGCGGACTTGTGCTCCGGTGCCGGCAAAGCCGGCACCTGCGCTGCTGGCCGGCTCCGTCGAGCCTACGCCGGCGAGGTCGCTGATGTTCGGCAGTCCAAGCGTTGACCCCGCGACCGCACCGGCCCCGAGTGGCGACGGCTCCGCCTGCGTGCGCGCGAAGGCGAAGCGGGCGCGGTCGCGCTCGAGCATCTCGATCCAGGCGAGCAGGTGGTGGCCGAGCGTGACCGGGATCGCGCGCTGCAGGTGCGTGTAGGCCGGCATCGCGGTCTCGGTCTCCTGCTCGGCGCGCGCGAGGACGACGTGGGCGAACGCGTGGAGCGAGGCGACCGCTTCGTCGCACGCGTCCTGCACGTAGAGGCGGTGCGCGGTGACGACCTGGTCGTTGCGCGACCGGCCGGCGTGGATCTTGCGGCCTACGGGACCGAGCAAGCGCTCGATCGCGCTGTGCACGTCCTCGTCGCTTGGCTCGAGGTCGTCGAAGTCGATCTGCGCGAGCCGTTCCTCGACGTCGGCGAGCTCGGCGTCGTCGAGGAAGCCCGCGGCATGCAGCCGGTGCGCATGCAGGCGCGTGCCCTCGAGGTCGTACGGCAGCAGCTCGGCGTCTTCCGACTTGAGGTACTCGGAGACCTCGCCTGCGAGCTCGGACTCGACGCGTCCCGACCACAACGTCACAGCTCGACGCCCAGCCTCTCGAGCATCGCGCGCGCATCCATGACGTCGTTGATCTTCACGTTGAGCTGGCCGATGCGGTCGGCTGCGCTGAAGGCGGTGGCGCTCCGTTCCATCGACAGCCGCTCCGGCCCGTACGAGAACCCTTCGCCGCGCGTGTCGAGGATCGTGTAGTCGTCGCCGCGGCGCAGCTCGATGTCGACCTCGCCGGTGACCGGCGCAGCGACCCACTTCGTAAGCGCGTCGCGGAGCATCAGCGCCTGCACGTCGAACCAGCGGCCTTCGTAGAGCAGCCGCCCGAGCCGCCGTCCTTCGTCGTGGTAGCGCTCCAGGGTCGCTTCGTTGTGGATCGCCGAGAGCAGCCGCTCGTACGCGATGTGCAGCAGCGCCATGCCCGGCGCTTCGTAGACGCCGCGGCTCTTCGCCTCGATCACGCGGTTCTCGATCTGGTCGGACATGCCGAGCCCGTGCCGGCCGCCGACGCCGTTCGCCCAGCGGATCACGTCGACGGGATCGCCGACCGGGAAGCCGTGCTCAAAGCGGACGGTCACGACCTCCGGCTCGATCTCGACCGCGGGATCCCACGACGCGACGCCCATGATCGGCTCGACGATCTTCATCGACGTCTCGAGCAGCTCGAGGTCCTTCGCCTCGTGCGTCGCGCCGAGCATGTTCGCGTCGGTCGAGTACGCCTTCTCCACGGACTGCTTCTGTGGGAGCCCGTGCTCGGCGAGCCACTCGCTCATCTCCTTGCGGCCGCCGAGCTCCTCGACGAACGCGGTGTCGAGCCAGGGCTTGTAGATGCGCAGGTTCTCGTTGACGAGGAGGCCGTAGCGGTAGAAGCGCTCGATGTCGTTGCCCTTGTACGTCGAGCCGTCGCCCCAGATGTCGACACCGTGCGCGCTCATCGCCTGGACGAGCTTCGTGCCGGTGACGGCGCGGCCGAGCGGCGTCGTGTTGAAGTAGGTGCGGCCCGCCGAGCGGATGTGGAAGGCGCCGCAGGCGAGCGCGGTCAGCCCTTCGCGCGCGAGCGCGTCCTTGCAGTCGACGAGCACTGCGTCCTCGGCGCCGTAGGCGAGGGCCTTCGCCGGCACGGCGTCGATGTCAGGCTCGTCGTACTGGCCGAGGTCGGCGGTGAACGCGTACGGGACCGCGCCGTTCTCGCGCATCCACGCGAGCGCGCAGCTCGTGTCGAGCCCGCCGCTGAACGCGATCCCGACCTTCTCGCCGACGGGCAGCGAGCCCAGGATTACGCCGCTCTGCTCTCTGACGCTCACAGGTGGCTCCGCAGCAGCTGGTCGAGCTCGAACGGCTTCGTGCCGTCGGCACACGCGACGAAGACGGTGTTGTCCCCGGCGATCGTGCCCGCGACCTCGGAGAGGCCGGCGGCGTCGATCGCATCGGCGAGCGCGGCGGCGAAGCCGCGCGGCGTCTCGATCACGAGGATCGAGCCGGACGTCGCCGTGTGGCCCATGTAGCGGCGCAGCGCACCCGTCAGCTCGTCGAGGCGGCGTAGGTCGGCGGCGCCCGGAAGCGCATAGACGAGGCGCCCTTCGCTGTTTCGCACCTTGGTGAGCCCGAGCTGCGTGATGTCGCGCGACACCGTCGCCTGGACCGTCTCGATCCCGATCGACTTCAGCGCTTCGGCCACCTCCGCCTGTGTCGAGAGCGGCTGCTGCTGGACGAGGCGCAGGATCTCGCCCTGCCGCTCGAACTTGGTCGTCAAAGGATCTCCTTCAGGGTCGCGATGCCCTGCCGGGCCTCGTCGTGGGTCAGGGTGAGCGGTGGCGTGAGGCGGATCGTGTTCGGGCCGGCGGAGCCGATGACGAGACCGCGCTCGAGCGCCGCCTCGACGACGTCCCCTGCGGGGCCGTCGGTGTCGAACGCGAGCAGCAGGCCGAGCCCGCGCGCGTCGAATGCGTCGACGAAGAGCTGCGAGATCTCCTTCACGTGCGCGAGCAGCGCATCGTCGATCGTGTCGAGCACTGCGCAGGCGGCGGCGCTCGTGACGAGATTGCCGCCGAAGGTCGACGCATGGTCGCCCGGCTCGAATGCCGTCGGCGCCTCGTCGGAGACGAGCAGCGCGCCGATCGGCAGCCCGTTCGCAAGGCCCTTCGCGAGCGTGACTGCGTCGGGCTTCACGCCGAGCTCCTGCCACGCGAAGAACGAGCCGCTGCGCCCGACGCCCGTCTGCACCTCGTCGAAGATCAGCAGCGCGCCATGCTCGTCTGCGAGCGCACGCGCCTGCTGCAGGAACTCGGTCGTCATCGGGTGCACGCCGCCTTCGCCCTGCACCGGCTCGATCACGATCGCTGCGGTCTCGCTCGAGACGTGCTCGAGCCCGAACTTCACGCCCGGGACGAGCGGCTCGAACGCTGCGCGCTTCGCCGGCTGGCCGGTGATCGCGAGCGCGCCGAACGTGCGGCCGTGGAACGAGCCGTCGAGCGCGACGAGCTCGCTGCGGCCGGTCGCCTTGCGGGCCCACTTGAGCGCGGCCTCGTTCGCCTCGGCGCCCGAGTTGCAGAAGAACGCGCCGGCGCCGCCGAAGCGGTCGGAGAGCTTGACCGACAGCTCTTCCATCGGCTCCGTCCAATAGAGGTTCGACACGTGCCAGAGCCGGTCGAGCTGCGCGTGCGCGGCCGCGAGCGGCGCGGGATGGCGGTGGCCGAGCCCGACAACGGCGATGCCCGCGAAGAGATCGAGGTACCGCTTGCCGTTCGCGTCCGTGAGCCACGCGCCCTCGCCGTCGACGAAGGTCACGTCCAGCCGGGCGTAGGTCGGCAGGAGCTTGTGTTGACTCAACACAAAGTCGCTCATGCGACGACCGCCGTCGAACCGATGTGGGCCGTGATGCCGCTGGCGGCGGCGATCGCGGCGGCGCGGAGCTTGGGGACGATGCCGCCGTCGAAGGCGCCCGCGTCGAGCATCGCGTTCGCGTCGCCGGCGCGGATCGAGTCGACGAGGTCGTCGTTCACGTACAGACCCGGCACGTCCGTGAGGAACACGAGCCGGCGGGCGCCGAGGCCGAGCGCGAGCGCGGCCGACGCGTCGTCGGCGTTGACGTTCAGCGGGCCGACGGCGAGCGGCGCGACCACGGGGATGCGTCCTTCTGCGAGTGCATCGAGGATCGCCTTCGGCCGGCACGGCAGCGGGTCGCCGACCCAGCCGAGCGCGGGATTCGGGACGGCGAGGATGCCGGCGCGGTCGCCGATCACCGGCACGGCGACGTCGCCGAGCTCGGCGCACAGGTCGGCGTTGACCGCCTCGAGCGACTCGCGGACGACCTCGAGCGCGCGCGGCGATGTGCGCCGCCGCCCGTTCACGAACTCGACCGGGATGCCACGCCGCTTCATCTCGTCGGTGATCTGCGGGCCGGCGCCGTGCACGACGACGACCTCGTGACCCTCCTCGCGCAGCCCCAGGATCCGGTCCGCAGACTCGCCCGCGACCGCGCCGCCGACTTTCACCACGAGCCGCGTCATGACCGGTAGTCCCCGTTGATGCGCACGTATTCGTACGAGAGGTCGCTCGTCAGGTAGCTCGCGCGGCCGTCGCCCAGTCCGAGCTCGAGCGCGATCGTGCAGCTCGGCCCGGAGACGTCCGGCTCGACGTCGGTCGGTGTGCCGGAGTCGAGGACGACGACGTCGTTGTAGCGAAGCGTCGCGCGGTCGACGTCGATGTCGGCGTAGCCGCCGTTGTACGGCGCACTGCCGGCTGCCATCAGCACCCGGCCCCAGTTCGCGTCGTGCCCGAAGAGCGCGGTCTTCACGAGCGGCGAGGTGGCGATCCGCCGGGCGATCGCCTTCGCCTGCCTGCCGTCGACGGCGCCGTTCACGGTGATCTCCGCGAGCACGGTGACGCCCTCGCCGTCGGCGACGATCTGCCGCGAGAGGCCCTCGCACGCCTCGCGGAGCGCGGCCGCGAACGCGGCATCGGTCTCGGGTGTGCGCTCGATGCCGCTCGCGCCGTTCGCGAGCAGGATCACCATGTCGTTCGTCGAGCAGTCGCCGTCGATCGAGATCGCGTTGAACGTCGCATCGACCGCGGGGCGCAGGAGCTCGGCTGCCTCGCCCGGGTCGAGCGGATAGTCGGTGGTGAGCACGGCGAGCATCGTCGCCAGGTCGGGGTGGATCATCCCGGCGCCCTTCGCCATCCCGCCGACGACGAAGCCGTCGCGCTCGACGACGGTCTCCTTCGCCTTCGTATCGGTGGTCATGATCGCCTCGGCCGCCGCGTGACCGCCGTCGGCGCTCAGCGCGGCGACCGCCGCCTCGACACCCGGCAGCAGCCGGTCCATCGGGAGCTGCGGCCCGATCACGCCCGTCGAGAGGATGAGCACCTGGTCGGCGCCGACGCCGAGCAGCGCTGCGGCGTGCGCGGCCGTCGCCTTCGCGTTCTCGACGCCCTGCGTTCCCGTCGCCGAGTTCGCGACGCCCGAGTTGATGACGACGGCCTGCGGCTCGGCCGCGGCGAGCTGCGCGCGGTTCACCTGCAGGCAGGCGGCCTGCACCTTGTTGCGGCTGAACATCGCGCCGCCGACCGCGGGCTCGGTCGAGCGGACGAGTGCGACGTCGGCGCGCGCGTAGCGGATCCCCGCCGCGACGCCCGCCGCCTCGAAGCCCTTGGCGGACGTCACGCTCATACCCGCTCCGGCGCCGGCAAAGCCTGCGCCTCCGCTCTTTGATCGGCTCCGTCGAGCCTACGCCTCATACCGCCACTCCGGTCAACCGCAGCCCGAGCGTCTGCTCGAGGCCGAGCGCGAGGTTCGCGTTCTGGATCGCCTGGCCCGCCGCGCCCTTGCCGAGGTTGTCGAGCGCGCAGATCACGATCGTCGTGCCGGTTCCGCCGTCGGTGAAGACGCCGAGCTCGGCCGCGTCCGTGTTCTGGACCCGCGCCAGCTCCGGCACGACGCCCTCGGGAAGCACGCGCACGACTGCGCTGGCCGCATACGCCTCGGTGAGCAGCGCGCGCACGTCCGCGCCCGTCTGCACGTAGCAGGTTGCGAGCAGCCCGCGCCGCACGGGCAGGAGGTGCGGGACGAACGTGACGGCGAAGCCGAGCTGTTGCGCGATCTCCGGTGCGTGCCGGTGCGCGCCGACGGCGTACGGCGAGAAGTTCTCGAGCACGAAGCCGGCGTGCGAGTTCGGCTTGAGCGTCTTGCCGGCACCGGTCATGCCGGACTTCGCGTCGACGATCGCACCATCGATCTCGCCGGCGAGCGGGCCCAGCGCGAGCAGCGTCGCGGTCGCGTAGCAGCCCGGGTTCGCGATCAGGTTCCCCTCGGGCGGATAGAGCTCGGGCAGGCCGTAGCTCCACGCACCCGGAGTGAGGCCGTACCAGGCCTCGGCCTGCGCGTCGTCGCGGAGGCGGTGGACGCCCGAGAGATCGACGGCGATCGCTCCCTCCGGCGGGGCGAACGCCGCCGCGGCGCCGTTCTCGAGGCAGAGAAAGAGGACGTCCGCACCGCTCGCGGCCGCCTCGGCGTTCGCCGTGAAGCGCGGCAGAGAGCCGTTCAGCCGCGGGTCGAGGGCGCCGGCGCCCTCCCCGGCGAGCGAATCGGACCCGAGCGCGACCAGCTCGAGCTCCGGGTGCGCCAGCACCCGGTCGAGCGTCTCCTGGCCGGTGTACCCGGCCGTCCCGAGGATCGCAGCGGTCGCCATCCCTGCAAAGTATACAGAGATATGAAAAGTATGCGGTGGTCGCAACGCTGGAACTACGTTCGCGCCGCGAGGCGCGAACTTAGTTCCCTGAGTCTCTGATCTCGATCCGCGCCCCCGGCCGGAGCCAGCGCAGCGTCCGCACCAGATCCGCCCGCGGCAAGGAGACGCAGCCGTTCGTCGCGCTCGTCGTCTCGACGTGCAGGAAGATCCCCGACCCACGCCCGGCGATGCGCGCCGTGTTGTACTCGATCACCGCGAAGTACTGGTAGGCGACGGTCGCCTCCCAGAGCGCCTCGCTGTCGCCCGCGAACGCGGGCTGCCGCCCGCACGCGACGTGCTCGAACGTGTTGTAGAGCGGCGAGCTCGGGTCTTCGTCCCACCAGTCGCCGCAGGTGAGGCGGTGGTAGCGGAGCTTCACCCCTGGGTTCGGCGCGATCCCGTAGACCGTCGGCCCGATTGCATACGTGCCGAGCGGTGTCGTCCCGTCGCCCTCGCGATGATGGGCGGAGAGGCCCCGATAGCCGACGCGCGCGCGCCACGGCCCCGCGACGAGCTTCCCACACGAGGTCAGCGTCACCGTCGCGACGGTCGCCGCCGTCGAAGCTGCCTGGACGTGAACGACCTGCGCGCAATGCGCAACCATGGAGGCAGCATGCCTGCTCTGCCCGCGTTCCACGCAGCCGTGCACCGCGTCACTGCTGTCGAGCTCGGCGCCTCGTGGCGGCCCGGCTGCCCGGTCGGCCCGGCGCAGCTCCGCACGGTGACCGTCTCGTACGTCGGCTTCGACGGCAAGGCGCACACCGGCGCTCTCGTCGTGAACGAAGCGGTGACGAGCGATGTCGAGAAGGTCTTCGCGCGGCTGTACGCCGATCGTTTCCCGATCCGGCGCATGCAGCCCGTCGCGCGCTACGGCGGCAGCGACAACCGCTCGATGGCGGCCGACAACACGTCCGCCTTCAACTGCCGGTACGCAGTGACGAATGGGCCGAAGACGTGGTCGGTGCACGCCTACGGCGAGGCGATCGACGTCAACACCGTCGAGAACCCGTACGTGCTCGATGGCAACGTGCTGCCGCCGGCCGGCAAGCCGTACCTCGACCGGTCGCGCTACCGGCGCGGCATGGCGGTCGCGGGCGGCGTGCTCGTGCGCGCGTTCGCGTCAGTCGGCTGGCTCTGGGGCGGACGCTGGACGTCGTCCCCCGACTGGCAGCACTTCTCGAAGACCGGCGGCTGACATCTCGTCCACGCGCGAGAGCGCGGGGAATACCTTCGGCCAGACGAGCGCGAGCCCCACTGTGAGCGCGCCGCCGGCGACGACGGCCGGGACTGCGCCAAGCAGCGCCGCTGCAGCGCCGGATTCGAACGCACCGAGCTCGTTCGACGCGCCGATGAACACGTTCTCCACCGCCGACACGCGGCCGAGCACCTGGTTCGGCGTCGCGAGCGCGACCGTCGTGCTCCGGATGTTCATCGAGAACATGTCGACGTAGCCGCTGACCGCGAGCGCGAGCGCCGACAGCCAGAACCAGCGCGAGAGGCCGAAGACGATCATGCAGAGCCCGAACAGGCCGACGACCGTGAGGAGCGTGCGGCCGGCGTGATGCTTGAGTGGCCTGCGCGCGAGCTGGATCCCCGCGATCAGCGCGCCGACCGCCACCGTGCTGCGGAGCACGCCGAGGCCGAACGGTCCGGTGTGCAGGATCGACTTCGCATAGAGCGGCAGCAGCGCAACGGCGCCGCCGAAGAGGACGGCGAAGAGGTCGAGCGTGATCGCACCGAGAATGATCGGCGTCCCACGGATGAACCGGATGCCGGCGAGCAGCGTCTCGAGCCGGGGCGGCTGCGTGCTCGCGGGCGGCACGGCCTCCGGCCGCGTTACGGGGATCAGGACCGCCGACGAGAGCAGCAGCAGGGCCGCGCCGACGCCGTAGACGGCTTCCGGGCGAACCGCGAAGAGCAGGCCGCCGAGTGCCGGGCCGCCGATCGTCCCGACCTGGCCGGACACCGAGCGCAGCGCGATCGCTCCTGCGAGCAGCTCGCTCGGGACGATCTCGGGGACGAGGGAGCGCCCGGCCGGGGCGCTGAGCGCGCTGATCGCCCCGGTCAGCGCCGCGAGCGCGAGGAACTCCCACAGCTGGTTCGCGCCGCCGAGCGTGACGAGCAGGAGCAGCGCGAGCACGCCCGCCTCGGCGACGCCGACGACCATGAGGATCGTGACGCGCGGCAGCCGGTCGGCGAGGCTGCCCGCGTACAGGGCGAGGAACGGCACGGGCACGAACTCGACGAGCCCGATCAGGCCGAGGTCGAACGCCTTGTGGTGGATCGCGTAGACCTGCCAGCCGATCGCGACCTGCGCCATCTGCATCGCCATCCCGGAGCACACGAGCGAGATCCACAGCCGTCGGAAGTCGAGATGGTGAAACGCGGGTGGGAGCGAGATCACGGCCCCACTCTGCCTTCTCAGCGACTTCTTAGGTCCCGTACAGGCTGCGCACAGCGCCTCCGGGAACCCTGCTACAAGGACTGGTGGAAGACACGAAAGGATCCCAGATGGCCAGGAACAAGCTCGCCGCAGCGGTGGTCGCTGCGGCTCTCGCCGGCGGGGGCATCGGCGCGGGGGTGGTGGTCGCGCTGACGCACGACGGCGGCGATGACAACTCCGCAGCGGCCGCCACGACGACGACCGCCACGACGACCGTCGTGCAACAGGGCAACTCGTCGACCGTTGCGAACGGTCAGCTGACGATCAGCCAGATCGCGAAGCAGGATTCGCCGAGCGTCGTCGAGATCGACTCGACGACGTCATCGGGCTCGTCGTTCTTCGGCGGTGGCTCGAGTCAGGCGACGGCCGAAGGCAGCGGCTTCGTCTACGACCGGAACGGCGACATCGTCACGAACGAGCACGTCGTCGACGGTGCCACGTCGGTGACGGTGAAGTTCCCCGACGGCTCGACCTACAAGGGCAGGGTCGTCGGCACCGACAGCTCGACCGACATCGCGGTCGTGCACGTGAACGCGCCCGCGTCGACGCTCACGCCGCTCGTGCTCGCAGACTCCGACAACGTCCAGGTCGGTGACGGCGTCGTGGCGATCGGCAACCCGTTCGGGCTCGACGACTCCGTGTCCAGCGGCATCGTGAGCGCGCTCGGCCGCCAGATCTCGGCGCCCGACACGCAGGAGACGCCGATCGACGGCGCGATCCAGACCGACGCCGCGATCAACCATGGCAACTCGGGTGGCCCGCTGCTCGACATGCAAGGCCACGTGATCGGCATCACGTCGCAGATCCAAAGCGACGGCGGCGGCAACGAGGGCGTCGGTTTCGCGATCCCCTCGAACCTCGTCAAGACGATCGCGACGCAGCTGATCGCGTCCGGCAGCGCTCAGCACGCCCTGCTCGGCCTGATTCCGGCGAACGCCACGAACAACGGCGGCGTCAAGGTCACGTCGATCGAGAGCGGCACCGCCGCGAAGAAGGCAGGGCTGAAGGTCGGTGACGTGATCGTCTCGCTCGACGGCACCAGGATCACGAACGCGGCGCAGCTCCGAACGCTGATCGCGGCCGACAAGGTCGGTCAGACCGTCACGCTGACGATCCAGCGCAACGGCAAGACGGAGACGGTCAAGGCGACGCTCGGCAACCGCCCCGCGTCCTCCTGAGAGCACTGTCCGCGCGCCGCCGGTGTAGGGGCCGGCGGCGCGCGGCGGTCCAACGGAGGCTTTCTCAGCGTGGGAGCACGACGATGCCGTCGTCGTCGCTCGTCAGCTCGTCCCCGGGAGTGAACACCGCGTTCCCGAACGACACCGGAACGTCGATCTCGCCTTCGCCGGTCTTGCCGCTCGGCCGCGGGCAGCTGCCGAGCGCCTTGATCCCGAGCGTGAGCTTGGCCAGCTCGCCGGTGTCGCGGACACAGCCGTTGATCACGATTCCGGCCCACCCGTTCGCCAGGGCGAGCCCGGCGACGTTGTCGCCGACGAGCGCGCAGCGATAGGAGCCGCCGGCGTCGACGACGAGCACACGCCCTTCGCCCGGCTCGCTCACGCGCTGCTTCACGAGGACGTTGTCCTCGAAGCAGCGCACCGTCGCGATCGGGCCGGAGAACGCGCGCACCGCGCCGAACTGACGGAACTGCGTCTCGCAGACGATCGCCCGATCCGCGTTTGCGTCGTGCAGGTCGGAGGTCGACGTCACACGAGCTCCAGCACGCCCTGCTCGAGCAGGTCGCGGGCGAGTCGCCTGACGTCGTCGTGCAGGTCGGCTGTCTCGCGCCGCGACAGCTCCTCGCGCTTCGCGATGCGGCGCACCGCCTGGTCCAGCGTCGTCGCGCCGTCGAGAGCGGTCAGGACCTCGGCGGTCTCGAGATCGAGCTCGAAGTCCGGGCACGTTCCTTCGTCGAGCACGAGAACGGTCGACGTCACGGAGCCGGTGCGATCGAGCTCCTGGTCGAAACGCACCTCGTCGGCGAGGCGAAGCCGGCGGTCGAGCACGGACTCGCCCTCCTGCGCGATCGCGGCGAGCGCCGTGAAGACGCGCGCGATCTGGTCGCTCGCGAACTCGAGCTCGTCCTCGTCGGCGGAGTCCGCGCGGACGATGTGGTGGTCGCCGGCGCGCCGGTGCAGCAGCACGGCCCCCTCGGTGATCCAGTGCGTGCCGAGCTCGGCGAAGTACGCGCTCCACTCGGCGATCGCGGCGTCGTAGGCGTCGGGGTCGGCGGCGAGGTGATCGTTCCAGCCGGCCGCGTGGTCGAGCGGGTCCGAGCCGGAGAGCCCGATCACCCAGGCGTCGCACCCGTTTCCGTCGAGCCACGCGTGCACGTGCTCGTCGGGCTCGTCGGGCGAGTCGGCGAGCCAGCTCACGAGCACGGAGGCGAAGCCGTCGTCGGCGAGATGCGCTGCCGTCTGCGTGACCACCTGCTGCGAGAGCTCGTCGCCGCGGAAGCCGGCGTCGCGGTATTGCCAGCGGCTCTCGGGCGAGATGACGTACGGCGCGTTGCACGTGATCAGGTCGAACGTCTCGCCGGCTACCGGCTCGAAGAGACTGCCGAGGCGCGTCTCGACGTTGTCGATCCCGTTCAGGCCCGCGCTGATCTGGGTGAACGCGAGCGCGCGCGGGTTCACGTCGGTTGCGACGACATGATCCGCATGGGCGGCAGCCAGCAGCGCGTGCACCCCGTTCCCCGTGCCGATGTCGAGGGCGCGCCCGACGCGACCACGCGGCGTCAGCGAGGCGAGCCAGTACGCCGTGGGCGTGAAGCTCGCGACCCATCCCGCCTGATCCTCCATGCCGCGCGAGAACGTGTCGAACGCGAGGTAGATCCCTTCGGTCGGGACGATGCGGGCGCGCGGAACGAGCAGGTCGCCGTCGAGCGTCGCGAGCCCGAGGCGGATCAGCTCGTCCGCTGCGGCAAAGCGTGTGCGCGCGACCGGCCGGTTCAGGAGCAGCAGGCGAACGACGGTGCCCAGCTCGTCGGCGGGCAGGCGGCGTGCGAAGACGACCGAGTCGCCGAGGTCGGCGGCGATGCCGTCCTCACCGAGCAGATCGTCGATTGCGTCGTCGTCGTAGCCGACGTCGCGCAGCACGTCGCCGACGGCGCGCGCTGCATCCAGATCCGGCTGCGGGTCCCACATCCCGCAGCATCCTAGAGATAGAGGTGAAGTGCTCCTCGACCGTCGTTGCGCCGGCCGAGGAGCACGAGAATCACCGTCAGTGCTTGTGGCCGAACGAGTGGCCGTGCCACGTCCAGGTGGCGTCGACCAGCTTCTGCAGCCACGGCTGGATGTTCGTCAGGATCGCCGACTCCTGTGCAGCCGTCAGCTTGCCTTCGCCGATCTTGGTGTTGAGCTTCGTCTGAATCGCCGCGGTGAACGCGCCGACGAGACCGGCCGAGGACTTGCCCGGTGTCGCGTTCGCGATCTGCCCGAGCGACTCACCGTTCTTGAGGTCGGCCTTGATCGTCGCGGCCGACAGACCGGTGTAGCTCGACGTCACGGCCAGCACGTTGCTGCGGCAGCCGTGATGCCTGACCGTGAACACGGCGGCCTTGACGCCGTTCTGATGGTGGCCGCCGTTGCAGGCAAGCGCAGCGCCCGCGCCGGCGGGCACCAGCGCCCCGGCGGCGAGCGTGCAGGCGGCGAGACGACGCATGCGTCCGAGTTCCATGACTCCTCCTTGTGCGTCGGTCGTCTTTATCGGTTACAAACCGTATAACCGGCCTGAACGGGCCCAACCCCCGGTTTTACACCCGGATTACACGGGAGGTTCCGAGCGGCTTGCCGTGACGGTCGAGAGCGACCGCGGCCGCGTACTTGACGCCGTTGTCGGGGACGACGATCTGCGTCTCGAAGCCGCTGCGCGGGACGTGGAGCGCGGGCGTGAGCGCAGCCGCGCGCAGCCCCGTGTCGAGCCGCCAGTGCGCGACCTCGGTTGCCCCGTTCCAGCTCGCGAAGACGAGACGCACTCCCTGGCGGAGCTGGTAGACGAGCGTCGGCGGCTCGGCGGGCCGGCCGACCCACGGCAGGCGCAACGCGCGGTAGTTCTCGCCTCCGTGCGGCAGATGCGCGTCGAAGACGACGTCACCGTGCGCGGTGTACTCGGTCATGTACGGCGACGTGCCCCAGCCGACCAGCACGTTGCTGTTCGGGAACACCTGCACGCTGCCGAGGGCGTGCGCGAGCAGGTGCGGCTCGTGGACGTACTTGCGGTGCACCGTTGCCTGCATTCGCTTCAGGTCGAGCGCGAGGATCAGTCCCTTCGAGTACGGCTGCGACTGATGCGAGCCCGCATCCCCGTCGTCGAAGACGCTGATCAGGTACTCGCCGCCGCCGTGCCGGCGCGCATCGTGCTGCCAGGCGAAGCCGCTGTCCGGTCCCATCTGGAAATCGCTCTTCTTCCCGCCGAGCCGCCACAGGACCTTGCCGGTGTCGCGGTCGATCTTGTAGATCGTCCACGTGTGCCGCGCCGAGATGAGGTAGTTGCCGTCGCGGTCGAGCTCGATCGAGTTCACATGGAAGTAGTCGAACGGCGCGCGGTCGCTGACGCCGACGTACGACTCCGAGATGTCGACGTGGTCGAGGCTGTGCCAGGAGAACAGCACGCGGCCGCTCGGGAGCTCGATCTCCTGCACGATCCCTCCGACCACGACGCCGTCCGGCTCGCCGCCGAGCGACGTGAGGTCCATGGTCACGCGCTCCCACGCGGTCACGAGTGCCGTGCCGCGCTCGGTGATGATGAACTCGTGCAGGTCGGACGGCCGCCCGCCGCCGGCGGGGATGCGTGCGATCTCGCGGTACGTGTCGTCGAGGACGATGTGCGTGCCGTCGCCGAGGCCCTGCTCCGTCTTGCCTTCCCACCAGCTGAGCACCGGCTTGCCCCGGTAGACCGCAGCGCGGAAGTTCATCGCCACGACGGGCCGCGAGTTGCGGAACCAGATCGGCTCGCCGCTGTTGTCGATCATCAGCGCGCCCCGCTGCCCGGGGCCTGAGCTCGGCGCGAGGAACAGGTGCCCGTCCGTGACACCTGGCTTGCGCGTCGTGACGCTGACGACCGGCGGTCGGAGATCAGGGCGCGAGACGAAGTCGTGCACCTTCGCCGGCTCCTCGCTCGCGGCGCCGGCGGTCTCCACGAGGTGCGCCGGGTCGAGTGCAAGCACGAGCCCCGATGCAGCTGCCCGGCGCAGCAGTTCACGACGGTTGAAGCTCATCTCCGCTCCACCGGCGGCCAAGCCGGCGGCTCCGCTCCTTGTGAGCCTCCGTCGAGCCTACGGCTCATCCGATCGCCTCGCGGCCGCGCTGGACCGCCGCCGAGCGCCCGAGCACGCGTCCGTGCGCGCCGAGCGCCTCGACGGCGAAATAGGTATCGCTCGTCGTTGCCTGCATCGCCGTCTCGAAGCCAGTCTTCCGGACCGGCACGCCGACAGGCGCCAGATGCTCGGCCGTCGGACCGCCGAGCGCCTGCCAACGTGTGACCTCGGTTGCACCGTTCCAGCTCGCGTAGATGGTTGTCGAGGTCTTGCCCTTCGCGACAGCTATTGCCGGACGCGTCTTGGGAGTTCCGGTCCACGTGAAGCGATACGCGCGATAGGAGTCGTCACCGTCCGCGAACGTCGCGTCGTAGAGCACCCGCCCGCTCGGCGAGAACTCGGTCACGCGCGGCACGGATCCCCAGCCGACGAACGTGTCGCCGTTCGGCAGCAGCTGCGCGTTCCCCTGGCTGATCGCGAGCGAGCCGTCCGCGTATGCGCGCACGAGGGTTGCCGTTCGCGTCTTCGGGTCGAGGCGGATACGGATCGCACGGGATTGCTTCTCCCGTTTCGGCGACGCGCCGTCGTCGAAGATGGAGATCGTCCCGTCGGGTTCGAGGCGCGCGTCGTGTTGCCAGTAGAACGGCGTCCCGGCGCCCATCGCGAAGGTCGACTGCTTGCCGCCGAGCGTCCAGACGACGTCACCCGTCGTGCCGTCGATCAGGTACACGGCGCTCGTGTTGCGCGCCGACACGAGCAGGTCGCCGTTCGGTTCCTCGTCGACCGAGTTCACGTGCACGTAGTCGAACGTCGCGGTGGACCCCTTGCCGGTCTTCGGCGGCGGCGCGATGTACGACGCGTTCAGCGGGATGTGGTCGATGCTGTGCCACTCGAACAGCACCCGCCTCGTCGCGACGTCGATCTTCTCGACCACGCAGTCGGCTGCGCGGCCGTTGACGGGGCCGCCGATCGAGCTGAGGTCGACGGGGACGATCCGGTACGCGGTGATGAGCGCGATCCCACCGGGCGCGAGCTCGAACTCGTGCAGGTCCGCCGTGTTCGGGCCGAAGCTCGCCGTGACGGTCGCGATCTGCTCGTACGAGCTGTTCATGATCACGCCGTGCCCGACGCCCGAGCCCGACACGGGCGCGGCCGGCGGCCCTTCCCACCACGTGAGCACGGGCTTGCCGTCGTACGTCTGGACGCGGAAGTCCGTCGCCTGCTGCGCCACCGGATGGAACCAGACCGGTTGCCCGTCAGGTGCGACGATCTCGGGGCCTTTCTGGATCGCGTACTGCTTCGGTGCGATGAAGAGGTCGCCCTGGGCGGCCGCCTTCGCCGAGGTGTCGACCGTGAAGATCGGCGGCGTCAGGTCCGGGCGGGAGTGGAAGTGCAGAACCGCTCTGCCCTTCGCCGCGTCGCCCTTGGCGTCGCTGCCGCAGCCTGCCGACGCGACGAGCGCGCCGGCGGCGAGCACCGCGACCACGCCACGGCGTGCGTGTCCCCGACCGCCTGCCACGAGCAGGCACGCTGCCAGATCGCGGCTAAGCCGCGAGTAAGAACCGGCACGCGCGCCGGGAACCGTCGGCCGGCCTGGCGGCGTCTGGTTGGATGCAGGCATGGCGCACCTCCGCTGGTACGGGCAGTCCGCGTTTCGGCTGGCCGGCTCGCAGACCGTGTTCATCGATCCGTTCGGGGACATGAGCGGGCTCGCCTCCCGGGGCATCGAGTGGCGGTACCCGGCGATCGAAGGGGTGACCGCGGACGTCGTTCTCGTCACCCACGACCACGGCGACCACAACGCGGTCGAGGTGATCGGCGGCGACCCGGCGGTGTTCCGGCCGACCGCCGGGACGCTGGAATCGCCGCTCGGCCGGCTGGTCGCGGTCGCCTCGGAGCACGACGAGGCCGCCGGCACGCAACGCGGCCCGAACACCCTCTACCGCTTCGAGCTGGACGGGCTCGCCTACGCCCATTTCGGCGACTTCGGCCAGACCGGGCTCCGGCCCGAGCAGAAGGAGGCGCTCGGAGAGGTCGACGTGCTGCTGCTCCCGGTCGGCGGCGGGCCGACGGTCGGCGGCGAGCGGGCCGCGGCGGTCGTCCGCGAGCTCGGCCCGCGGCTCGTCGTCCCGCATCACTACCGCACCGAGGCGATCTCGTTCCTCGATCCGCCGGACGCGTTCCTCGACGCGCTCGGGGCGCGCGTCGAGCGCCTCGGCGAGAGCGAGACCGAGGTCGAGCCGCTGCTCGGCTCCCGCGAGGAGCCGGTGGTCGCCCTGCTCGCGCCGCCGCTTCCCTAGCGTCAACTCCGCGGTGTCGCGGCCGATGACCGCGGCATGTTCAACACCAACCGCCTTTCCATTCGCGCCCGCCTGTTCGTGCTCTGTGCAGGCGCCGTCGGCGCACTCGTCATCCTCGGTGGGACCGCAATCGTCACCACGCAGGGCATGACCTCACAGAGCGACAACGTCAAGCACGACCAGGCAGCGTTGAAGGTGCTGAACCACGCGTATGCGTCCTGGCTGCTCGACGACGACCAGTCGAACATGTACGCAGCCGTTCTCGCGCTCAACGATCCGTCCCAGCACGCGCTCGCCGAGACGACGTGGGCCCAGGCCGTCGCCGGGTACAACGGCGCTGTCAAGGACGTCTCCGAGCTCGACCCGTACGCGGTGACCGCGAAGGAAAAGCAGCTCGTTGCCGGCTTGAAGTCGAACCTGCAGAGCTACAACGGCTTCTCCCAGAAGCTTCGGGCGGATGCCCGCACCGGCAAGATCCACGAGGGCGTTCACGTGGTGACCGTCGAGAACCTGAAGCCGTCGAACGCGCTGCCGGTGCTCTTCAGCTCGCTGCGCGACGACTTCGAGAACAACGCGACCGTCAGCCAGGCCTCGCTGAAGTCGAAGGGCTCGTCGGGCACGCTGATCCTGATCGTCGTGGCGCTGCTTGCGACGCCGTTCGTGCTCGGCCTGATCCTGCTCATCATGCGCTCGATCTCCGCCAGCCTCCGCCGGCTGCTCGAGGTCGCCGACCGGATCGCCGAGGGCGACCTGAGCGGTGACGAGGGCGGGGCGGGCGCCGACGAGATCGGCAAGGCGACCGAGGCGCTGCGCACCCGCATCGTCGGCTACCTGAAGCCGATCGCGGATGCCGCGGACTCGGTCGCGGGCGGCGACCTGACGGTCGACGTCGAGCCGACGTCCGAGCGCGACACGCTCGGCAAGTCGGTCTCCGGCATGATCGCTTCGCTGCGCAGCCTGATCTCCGAGCTCCAGAGCGCGGGCAGCCAGGTCGCCGGTGCCTCCGAAGGGCTCGCCGGCGCGAGCGACGAGGCGGGTCGTGCGGTCTCGGAGATCGCATCGGCCGTCGGCCAGGTCGCCGAGGGTGCGACGAAGCAGGCGCAGATGGTCGACAGCTCGCGCTCTGCGGCCGAGCAGACCGCCGAGGCGGCCGCCCGCGCGCGCAGCGTCGCGGACGAAGGCATCGAGGCGGCGACGCAGGCGTCGAACGCGATGGCGCTCGTGCGCGACTCGAGTGCCGAGGTCACCGAGGCGATCGAGTCGCTCGCTCGCAAGTCCGAGCAGATCGGCGGCATCGTCGAGACGATCACCGGCATCGCCGGCCAGACGAACCTGCTCGCGCTGAACGCGGCGATCGAAGCCGCGCGCGCCGGTGAGCAGGGTCGTGGCTTCGCCGTCGTTGCCGAGGAGGTGCGCAAGCTGGCGGAGGAGTCACAGGCCGCCGCCGCGTCCATCGCCGAGCTGGTCGGTGAGATCCAGCAGGACACCGGCCGGACGGTCGAGGCCGTCTCGGCCAGCGCGAGCCGCAGCTCGGACGGCGCCGCCGTCGTCGAGCAGGCGCGGGAGGCGTTCGGCCTGATCGCCGAGCACGTCTCCGACATCGCCGCCCGCGTGCAGGAGATCGCGACCTCGTCCGCGGAGATCGCGGCGGTCGCCGAGGAGACCTCGTCGACCACGGAGCAGGTCTCGGCCTCCACCGAGCAGACGAGTGCATCCACGCAGGAGATCGCCGCGTCGTCGCAGCAGCTCGCGACGACCGCCACCACCCTGCGCGACCTCGTCGATCGCTTCCGCCTCGCAGCGTAAGAAGCGTGAAGAAAGGGGGCGGCGTGATGAACGCCGCCCCCTTCCTTTGGCGGCGTGAAGGACACAGCCCAGCACTCGCCGGCGCACGCCGCCTGGCAGGGGTGTGCTTCTTGCGTTGCCCAGGTTGGGGCGCTTAGATACGGCTAGATGTCAACGACTGCCTGATCCACGACGCGTCGCGCTCCGGTTGCCCGGAGCGTGGTTGGGGCTTGTTCCTACGTCGCTGGAGGTCAACGTGGTCGGCAGTGTTGATCGCGCTCGGTGTGAGCGTGTCGTCTCCAAGAAACCCAGCCCGGCTGTCGTACCGAGGACCGGTCGTGAATAGTCGGGTTGGTTCGACTCCGATCCGCGCGATCGTGGCCGCGGAGTGGGTGTCGTCGGTCGGCTCGTCGATGACCGTGCTGGCGCTGCCCTGGTTCGTCCTTGTCACGACCGGATCGGTGACGAAGCTCGGGCTCGTTCTCGGCATCGGCAGCGTCCCGTTCGTCACCCTGCCCTTCCTGGCGGGCTCGCTGATCGCGCGGATTGGGGCAAGGCAGACGATGGTGGCCGCAGACGCCGCGCGACTACCGCTCGTTGCTGTCATCCCGGCGCTTCACAGCCTCGACGCGCTGTCGTTCCCGCTGCTCGTCGTGCTGGTCGCCCTCGCAAGTGTTTGCACGGCGGCGCACATGCCCGCGCAGCGTCTGATCCTGGCCGAGGTAGTCGGCGACGAGGAGAGTCTCGTCGCCCGCGTGAACGCGTACCTCGAGGGTGCGGAAGCGACTGCGCCCATCGTCGGGTCTGCGCTGGCGGGAGTCCTGATTGCTGCCTTCGGCGCGCCACATGTCCTGTATGTCGATGCCGCGACCTTTGGAGTCGCCGCGACCGCCGTCGGCGTGCTCGTGCCACGGGGGCAGCGGGTGACTGAGGTCGAGGGGCGCGGCCTGCTTGCGGGTGTCAGGTACATCCCTCGAAGCAGGCTGCTCGTCGTCCTGTGCCTCAGCATGTTGACGATGGAGCCGTTCTATTCGTTGTTCACGACGACACTGCCCGTGTTCGCCTATACCGGTTATGACCGGAACGCCCGCATCGCGGGTGTCTTCTACGCCACGATGGGCGTTGGAGCGCTGCTCGGGATGCCCCTCGTTCCGATCGTCGTGCGTCGGTTCGGGGCGCTCCAGGCCGGCGCAGCTGGGTTCGTGCTCGTGTCGATCCCGAAGCTGTTGCTCGGGATTCCCCTATCTGCGGTAGGGGTCGTCGCTGTGCTTGCCCTGCAAGGGTTCCTAGCACCTCTCACGGGCGCGCCGATCTTCGCCATCATCACGACCCGCACACCCGCCGCGTTCCGTACCAAGGTGCTGTCCGCCGCAGTCGGGCTGATGTTCCTCACGGAGCCGTTGGGCCAGGTTGCAGCCGGTCCACTGATCGACGCGCTCGGAACGAGAACGGTCATCCTTGTCGCAGGCGTCGGCTACCTGCTCGGTGCGACGCCACTCGCCATATACGCGACTCGGCATCGCAGAACGGACGATCCCGTCTCCATTGCTCCATGACCGAACTCTTGGAGACGCGGAGTTCGGACATCTAACCGCCAAAAGCGGCCCCTTATCTCGAGTCGAATTCCGCCTTCGGCGGCGCGGGGTGGGAGTTCCCGGTCTTCGCCTAGGACGGTGTCGTTTCCTGGATGGCGAGGACGTGGTAGCTCGCGTAGGAGGCTTCCGCTCCCGTCCGTTCGAGCACCGCTTCTCGTGCGGCAACGAGACGCGGATCAGAATTGGCTCGGTCGCGTCCTGCCTCGTCGTTCCAGAGATTCAGGAGTCTGACGCCGCCGTCAGTTCGGACGACGAGCTGCCAGAGGTGGCCGTTCTCGGCGAAAAGCGGGCCGGCGACCGGATCCATGAGCTCTTTCTTGGCGTTGACGAGCGCATCGAGGTCGTCGACCTCGAGGTCGATGGTGGCGAGCACTGGCACAGGACGCTCCTTTCTCGTAAACTGCACTCTGCAGTATGCACTGTAAAGTGCAGCTATGTCAACCGCCGAACTGACGGCGTTCTCGTATGTCGTCCTCGCGCTCGTCGGCGAAGGGGGAGCTGCCCCGAACGACCTGATCGCCTCACTTCGGCGCGGTCGGCCCTACTGGACCGACTCGCCGCGTCACCTGTACGCCGAGCCGAAGCGCCTCGCCGGCCTCGGCTATCTGACCTCGCACAAGGAACCCGGCGTCACGCGCGAACGGACGGTCTACACCCTCACCAGCGAGGGGCGCGAAGCGCTGCGCCGCTGGATCGCCGAACCGAGCCGCTTCCCACGCATCCAAAACGAAGCCCTCGCACGCCTCGTCGCTGGATACCTCGTCGACGACGGAGTACTCAGCGAAAGCTTCCGCGCCCTTCGCACCGATCTCGACCGAGCCCGCGAGGGCCTCGCGGAAGCCGAGCGCTTTGCCGCGACGCTGCCGGAGCGTGAGCGATACCTCAACCTCGTCCACAACCTCGGGCGCCGGATCATTGACACGCTCGACGAATGGCTCGACGAAGTCGACCGGGAGTTCACACCGAAACGACGCAAGCGCGGGCGGGCATAGAACCGCCAGGAGCGGCCCGCTCTTAGGTCTCGTCGTGAAAGGCCGGGATGTACGAGATGCCGACGATCGCGCCTTCGGGGGACTGCAGCCTCGCGACTGTCTGACCCCAAGGTTCCGTGCGCGGCGGATGCAGCAAGTCGAATCCGGCCAGCCCGAGCTTCTCCACAGCAGCGATCACCTCAGCGGCGTCCGACACGTCGAACTCGATGCTCACCTGGGGCACAGGCCGGCCGGCTGGCCACTCAGTCGTGCCGAAGCACGCCTCGGCAGCCTGCGATAACGGCCAGATTCCGAAGGACTTGCACCCGCCGATCTGCTCACTGTGCTGATAGCCGCCGGGCTTGCCCTGAAGCGGCAGCCCGAGTGCATCCACATAGAGCCGGCTGGTGCGCGGTGGGTCAGGCGCGACGACCGCCACCGTCGAAAGAAACTCGATGTTCACTGCACCTCCTCGTTACGTGTGCCTCGCCGACATCCGAGCACGGCTCGTCGAGCGGTGGATCGTACGTCGTCGTTTGCGGCAATCCAACCGCCGTTGCGGGTCGCTGTTTCGGGTGTAACCGCGAACACGGGCAAGACCGAGCTTGGTAGGTCGGCAGCTCGAACCGACGATCTCCCGAGCTCAGGACGCAACGCCGGGACAGCAGCTACTGGATCAGTAGTCCCACTTGCCGTTGAACTCGAGGTACGCATCCTGGTACTGGCCGAAGTCGAAGCAGAGCCTCACAGCATTGAGCGTCGCCCTGGTGACCTTCTGGTTCACCGTGTACTGCCAGCAGCTCATCCCGTTCTGATCTACCAGCGTCTTCGTCGGCTTGCCGACGTGCCTCAGCACCTGTTGCTTCGTCATTCCGAACGAAACCTTGTCCGTCACCGGGAACCCCGAGTAGGCAGATTCCTCACCGCCACGGCTCCCGCTTGATGCGGGCACGGTCGATCCCGAGTGACCTGGCGAGTGCACGACCAACACGACGACGAAGGCAGCGATGACGAGGACGGCGGCCGCCGCTCGCAACGCCCGCCGCCGCATGCGCGGCCGAGTACCATGCGTTGCAAGATACCTGGTTTGCGCCCGCGTCAGGCGAACCGTCGCTCAGGCGCTCAGGTGATCAGCGAATCGCGCAGTGCAAGCGCGACGGCGTGCGTTCGCGTGCGGGCGCCGAGCTTCGTCTTCGCGTGCTTGGCGTGCGTGCGCACCGTCTCTGCGGAGATGTGCAGCGTGTGGGCGATGCTCGCGTAGGAGCGGCCCTCGGCCAGCAGGTGCAGGATCTCCGACTCGCGGCTCGTCAATGGGCGCGACTGCCCGTCGCCGGCGATCAGGTTGCCGGCGAGCTGGGGGTCGACATACACGCGTCCTGAGGCGACGACTTCGATCGCGCGGACGAGGTCGACGAGCGGCGCGCTCTTCAACACGACGCCGTGCGCCCCGACCGCAAGCGCCTGCGTGCCCGTCGTCGGATCGCCGGCGCCGGAGTAGACGACCACGCGTGTCGGCAGGCCGAGCTCGCGCACGCGGCGGGCGATCTGGAGACCGTCGAGCTCCGGCATGCGAAGGTCGGCGACGCAGACGCTCGGGCGGTGCGACCGCACGGCGTCGAGCGCGCTCTCGCCGTCCGTCGCGATGGCCGGCACGCGGAACCCGAGCCGGTCGAGCAGTGACTCGACCGCGCGCAGGATCGCCGGATGGTCGTCGGCGACGACGACGCTGATCGACGAGCGGGCTTCACGCGCTTTCGCGGTCATTCCTAGGTAGTCGGCGGGTGGAAGTCCCAGTTGACTGGCCTATGATTCGTGACGATCGTGGCGTGCTGAGGCAGGTGGCCATCGTGCTGGTCCCGTTCCGGCCGGGGTGGCGCCGCCTCGTGCTGATTGCCGCCGCGCAGCCGCTGGTCGCCGGCATCGTCGCGGCGATCTCGCCGCTCCAGACGTTCCCGGGGATCGTGTGGGTGGCCGACGGGCTCGTGTGCGCCTACCTCGCCGGGCTGCTCGTTGCGCTCGCCGCAGCGGCGGAGGTCATCGCTCTCGTGCTTGTGCTGCACGCGCTGCCGGGAAAGACGCCGGCCTCGGGAGTCGCTGCCGGCATCGTCCTGATCGCGATCGCGAGCGCGATCGTCTCGGAGGCGTTCCGCCGGGAGCGGCTCGCGCGGCGCCAGACGGACGAAGCGAATGCGCGCAACCGTTCGCTGCTGGAGCTCGCGTTCGACGCCACCGTTCTGAGCGTCGACGGCGTGATCGCCGAGGCGAACGCGGGATTCGAGCGTCTCCTCGGATTGGAGCCCGGCGCTGCGGTCGGCCGAAGCCTGCTCGACTTCGTCGCGCCGGACTCGAGGGAGGCCGTCGAAGCTCGGCTCGCGGCCGGCGGCTCGGGGCCGCTCGAGTACACCGGGCTCACCGCTGCCGGAGAAGAGCGTGCTCTGCGCGGCGTCGGCATCAACGTCGTCTACCGCGGACGACCCGCGCGGCTCGGCGGGATCACCGACGTCACGAGCCAGCGCCGCGCGGAAGCGGAGCTGCACGAGAGCGCCGCAGTGCTCGCGCGCGCGCACGAGCTAGCGAAGCTCGGGAGCTTCGTCATCGACATGGCGACGCGAACCTCGCACTGCTCACGGGAGACGGCCCTCATCCTCGGCCGCGACGGTGCGTTCTCGATGTCCCTCGACGAGCTGCGCGAGCGGTTCGTTCCCGAGGACTGCCGCGAGGAGTGGATCGCGCAGCACGACGCCGCCTACCGCGCAGGCGGGCCGTTCTCGTTCACGCAGCGTATGCAGACGACGTCCGGCGAGCAGATCTGGGTTCGCATCCACGGGCTCGCCGAGCTCGACGAGCAGCGATCGCCGCTGCGGGCGGTCGCGGTCGTGCAGGACGTCACCGAGCAGCTGCGGCTCGAGCAGCAGGCGCGCCAGACGAAGAAGATGGAGGCGATCGGGCAGCTCGCGGGCGGAATCGCGCACGACTTCAACAACCTGCTGACCGTGATCGGCGGCAACGTCCTCCTGCTCGGCTTCGAGGAGCTCGCGCCGAGTGCGCGCGAGCACGTCGACGAGATCAACGCCGCCTCGGAGCGCGCGAGTGCTCTCACGCGCCAGCTGCTGACGTTCGCCCGCAAGCGCGAGCCCTCGCTCGAGCTCATCGACCTGAACGACGCGATCATCTCGGTCGAGGTGCTGCTGCGCCGGCTCCTCGGTCCCACCATCAGGATCGAGAGCGACTTCGCGATGGATCTCCGCGCCGTTCGCGCCGATCGTGCGCAGCTCGAGCAGGCGCTGATCAACCTCGCCCTCAACGCACGCGACGCGATGCCCGACGGCGGTCACCTGCGGATGGCGACGCAGTCCGCGCCGCAAGCCGCGATCCTGCAGGTGTCCGACACCGGAGTCGGCATGGACGACGAGACGCGCGACCGCATCTTCGAGCCCTTCTTCACCACGAAGCCGACAGGTGAGGGGACGGGGCTCGGGCTCGCGAACGTCTACGCGATCGTGGCGGACGCCGGCGGCGACATCGAGGTCGCATCCGAGCCCGGTGCGGGCACGACCTTCACGATCACGTTCCCCGCGGCCGAAGGAGCACAGTGGGCCGGAGACGTCTCCCGGGCTCCGGAGCAGGTGATGGCACGCGCGGGCCGCGTGCTGTTCGTCGACGACGAAGAAGCGGTGCGCAAGGTCGCGCGGACGGCGCTCGCGCGTGCCGGCCACGAACCGCTCCTTGCCGCGGGCGGACCGGAGGCGCTCCGGATCCTGACCGACGGCGAGCCGATCGACCTGCTCGTCACCGACCTCTCGATGCCCGAGATGAGCGGTGTCGAGCTCGCGCAGCGGGCGCGCGAGCTTCGTCCGGACCTGCCCGTGCTCTACGTGTCCGGCTACTCGGACAAGCATGCTGCGCCGGAGGCGGACGTGCTCGAGAAGCCGTTCACGCCGCGCGAGCTGAACGCGCGCGTCGCGGCGGCGCTGAGCGTCAGCGCGTCTGCAGAAGCTCGCTGACCGCGGCCGTCACCTCGGCCCCGGTGAACGGCTTGGGCACGAAACGCACACGGGCACGGTCGTCCTTCGGCTCGTGCTCTGCGTAGCCCGAGGTGAAGACGATCGGCACATCGACGCCGCGCTCCTCGAGCGCGCTTGCGAGTTGAAGCCCGGTCATGCGCGGCATCATCAGGTCGCTGACGATCAGGTCGTATGGGTCGCCTCGTCCGAGCAGGTCGAGCGCCTCGACGCCGTCGCCGGCTACGTCGATCGTGTAGCCCGCGCGCGTCAACAGCTCGGCCGAGACGGCGCGGACCATCGGGTCGTCCTCGACGAGGAGAATGCGCTCGCCGCCGCCCGGCACGAGCGGCGCCGGTTCGAGCCGGCGGGTGGTCTCCGCGTTCCGCGTCGCATGGGGAAGCGCGATCGTGAAGATGGTGCCGCGGCCGGGTTCCGAGTCGACGCTGATGCGACCGTGCGACTCGGCGACTGCGCCGTAGACGGTCGCGAGTCCGAGCCCCGTGCCCGCGCCGACGTCCTTCGTCGTGAAGAACGGCTCGAAGATGCGCTCGCGCGTCTGCGCGTCCATCCCGATGCCGGTGTCGCGCACCTCGAGAAGCACCGTCGCGCCGGCTACCTCCGTGCGGATCGTCAGCTGTCCGCCGTCGGGCATCGCGTCGCGCGCGTTGACGGCCAGGTTCAGGACCGCCTGCTCGAGCCGCGGCGGGTCGGCGAACACGGTCGTGTCGGCGTCCGTGAGGTCGGTTCGGATCTCGATCTGCTTCTCGATCACGCGGTCGAGCATGCGGCGCACGTCGCGCACGACCGAGTTGAGCTCGACGTTCCGCGGTTCGCTCGCGTCGTTGCGCGCGAACGCAAGGAGGCGCCGGACGAGATCTCCGGCGTGCCCGGCCGCGTGCAGGATCTCGTCCAGCTGCCGCCGCGACGCCGGCCCGGCGTCTGCGGCGAGTGCGAGCTGCGCGTTGCCGCCGATCACGAGCAGGAGGTTGTTGAAGTCGTGTGCGATGCCGCTCGCGAGCTGCCCGACCGCTTGCATCTTCTCGGTCTGGCGGACCTGCTCCTCGAGCAGCCGCTGCTCGGTGATGTCCTGCATCAGGCCGATGACCCTGACCGGAGTGCCGACCTCGTCCACGTCGACGAGCCCGTGGACGCGAACCCAGAGCTGCTCGCCGGCGAGTGTCTGCATCCGCTGCGTCGACGAGAACGTGCCGGCCTGGCGGTAGGCAGTGTCGTGGTGCTCGGCCCATGCGTCGCGCACGTCCTCCGGGACGAACCGCTCGCGGAACTCCTCGAGCCCGAGCGTGAACGGCCCTTCGCAACCGAGCAGGTGCGCGGTCTCGCGGGAGCCGTGCGTGCGTCGCGTCGCGAGGTCGACGGTGAAGCTGCCGAGCTTCGCGAGGTCATGCGCGCGCTCGAGTACCGCGGTTTTCTCGCGGAGCTCCGTCTCGGCGCGCTTCCGGTCGGTGATGTCCATCACGACGCCGACCATCCGCCACGGATTGCCGTCTGCGTCGCACTCGACGTCGGACTGGTCGCGCACCCAGTGGTAGCCGTCCTCGCGCCGGATCCGGAACTCGGCGCTCATCGGGCGCTTCAGCTGAAAGGACTCCCACCCGCGCCGGAGCACCTCGTCGCGATCGTCCGGGTGCAGCAGGTCGAAGAAGAGGGCCGGGTCGCGACTCTGCGCCGCCTCCTCGCTGATCCCGTAGATGCGCAGCGCCTCCGGCGACCACTCGTTGAGGTTCTCGCGCGGGTACCAGACCCAGCTGCCGACCCCGCCGATCTGCTTGACGTGCGTGAGGAGCGTGGTGCGCTCGCGCAGCATCTCGATCGCATCGCTCTGCTCGCTCACGTCCTCGACGACCGCGAGATAGATCTCGTCCTCGCGGTCGACCACCGAGCAGGTGATCCGCATCCAGGCCCGGCTGCCGTCGGGCTCCAGGTAGCACGAGTCGGTGACGAACCGGTCGACTGCTCCCGCGACGAGATCGCGGAAGAGCGGTGCGACCGTGTCCTCGGTCGGAGTGCTGAACTCCGAGCCCCGGTGGCCGATCAGCTCGTCGCGGGTCCGGCCGAGCATCCGGCAGAGCGCCGCATTGCAGTCGATGATCCGGCGCGAGGCGTCGAGCAGCGAGACCCCGACCGGGATCGCGTCCAGGAGCACCTCGAGGAGGCGCAGGTTGAGGCGCCCGCCCTGCACTACACCCCGGTATTCGGCCTGGCAATAGCCGAATGTAGGTAGGTCCGATGACCCTTGTTGGCGAGGCCGATCCGTTGCATCATGGAGTGGGAGGGCGGATGCAGAGCACAGAGAACGCGCGGACCTGTCTGGTCGCGGACGATCACCCGTCCGTGCTGCGTACGGTCACGGAGCTGCTGCGCGCGTGGGGCTGGACGATCGTCGCGAGCACATCGAACGGCGACGAGGCGCTCGCCAAGATCGAGGAGCTGCGGCCGCGGGTCGCGCTGCTCGACCTGCAGCTCCCTGGCCTCGACGGCATCGACATCGTCCGTAGCGCCGCCCGCGTCGCGCCCGAGACGGCGGTCGTCATCTACACGGGCAAGAACGACTCCGCGACGGTGCGCGAAGCGCTCGATGCCGGAGTCAAGGCGTTCGTCGTCAAGGAAGCGCCGCTCGAAGGGCTGAAGCGCGCGCTCGACACGGTGGCGGACGGTGGCCGTTACGTCGACCCGGTCGTGAGCGCCGCGCTCCTGCTCGAGCCCGACGGCGCGTCGCTGACCGATCGCGAGCGCGCCGTGCTGCGGCTGATCGCCGACGGCTACTCCTACGAGGAGGCCGGCAAGGAGCTCTTCATCTCGCCCGAGACGGTCCGCGCGCACGTCGCGAAGTCGCTCACCAAGCTCGGTGCGCGCTCGCGTACCCATGCCGTTGCCGAAGCTCTGCGCGCCGGCCTGATCGCCTAGGCGAGCGCCTTTCCGATGGCTTCGAGGACGCGGTCGGCCTGGAACGGCTTGACCACGAAGTCCTTCGCGCCGCACTTGATCGACTCGAGCACCTTGCTCTCCTGGCCGAGGGCCGAGCACATGACGACCTTCGCCGCCGGATCGGCCGCGAGGATCTCGCGCAGCGCCTCGAGCCCGTCCTTCTCGGGCATGGTGATGTCGAGCGTGGTCACGTCGGGGTGGAGCTCCTGGAACTGGGCGACCGCCTCGACGCCGTTCGCCGCCTCGCCGACGACCTCATGGCCGCCCTTGGCGAGCGCGTCGGTCAGCACCTTGCGCATGAACGCCGCATCGTCGACTACGAGAACACGTGCCATTGGTCAGTTGCCTCCTTGGTGGGTGGGGCGGAGCGCCGCAGCCGGATCGAGCAGCTGCTCGACGCGGACCGCCCAGTCCGTTTCGTCGATGAGCAAGAGTCGGGCCGTCGCGAAGCGGCGGCCGTTCACGTAGAGATCGATCGGGTCGTCGGCGCCGCGGTCGAGCTCGAGCACCGCTCCCGGCGTGAGCGCGACGGCGCGGCCGACGGCGAGCGTCGTCCGGCCGAGCTCCGCGGCGACCCGCACGCCGAGCTCGCGGATCGCCTGCGTGCTGAGCGCCGGCGCGGCATCATTCGTCGCAGTGTCGCCGTGCTGCTCCGCCACGCGGTCGTTCAGCGCGCGCGTCATGCGGACGACGAACGCGTTCGGGATCAGCTGGATCAGCCGGCAGGGCTCGCCCAGCAGCGAGAAGGTCACCGTCGTCGCGTGCGGCGTCGCCGGGTAGACGCCCTCCGCGTCGCGCGCGGCCGCGAGCAGCCTCGTCTCCGGTACGGAGATCTCGACCTCCTGGCCGAGCGCGTGGCCGGTGGCGCCCGCCGCAGCGGCCATGCTCTGGTTCATCGCCTCGCCGACGGCCGAGAGCTCGAGCTCGTCGAGCTCGTTCGCGTCGTCCTCGGCCGGCGGCTCCTGGCCCATCATCACGGCCGCGAGGCGGCGCGCACCGAGTCGCGTGACGACGAACACGTTTCCGCCGGTGACGCCGTCCACGTACGAGACGTTCGCGGCAACGGAGGGAGCGGGAATCGACTGCAGCGGCGACGCGCCCGCGGCGACGACCGCGACCGGGCCGCGCTCGACGCCGTCGGCGCAGAGCGACGAGAGCACGCCGAGGACGGCGTCCGCCGTCGACTCGCCGAGCGCCTTGAGTGCCTCTTCGGTCGTCACAGCCGCTCCGTGACCTCCGCGGCGCGCCGCGTGCCGCTCCGGCCGGGCTTCGCACGGTAGAGAGGCTGCTCGCCGACGCACACGTGGATGCCGCCGGCGGCCGGGACGCCGAGCCTCAAGACGTCGCCCTCACGCAGGGCGAGCACCTCGCCGATCGTCAGCTCGAGCGCGCCGACCTCGGCCCGCACCTCGACGTCGACGTGCTTGATCGCCTCCTCGAGCGCCTCGCCGAGCTCGGCGTCGAAGGCCTGGACGTCGGAGTGGTCGCCGTACTGGCCGCTGAGCCGGCTCGCGACGGACGCGATCGAGCGATGCGGAACGAGCAGTGAGATGGTCGACGAGCTGCGCTCGTCGCGCGTCTCGATCGTGAGCACGACGGTCGGCTCGCCGGGAGGCGCCAGCTCCACGTTCGCGACCTGCGACTCGATTGCGACGAGTGACAGGTCGAGCTCGAGCAGGTCGCGCCAGACGGCTGCGAGTTGCTCGAGCAAGCCGACGAGCGTGCGCTGCGTGAGCGCGAGCTCGATCTCGGTCAAGCCGCGGGCAACGGCTGCGTCGCCGCCGCCACCGCCGACCAGCCGCTCGATGATGCGAAAGATGAGGGCCTGCTCGACGCAGAGCAGGATGGTCGTGTCGAGCGGCTGCGTCGAGACGACGGCGAAGATCGACTGTTGCGGGACGCCGGCGAGCGCGCCCGACCAGGTCATCTGCTCGACGTTGATCACCTCGAGCTCGACCGGCGTGCGCAGCTCCGCGGACAGACGCGTCGACGCGGTGCGGCAGAACGACTCGTGCGCACGCTCGTAACGGCGCTGCTGGTCCGGCGCGAGCTTCGCAGGCCGCGTGAAGTCGAGATCGCGAACGCGCCGGGGGCGGCGCGTCCGCGCGACCTCGCGCTCGGGCACCTCGCCGGCCTTCGCGGCGGCGACGAGCTCGGCGATCTGCTCCGGCGTCAGGACGTCGCTCACCGCGCGCCTCCGTAGACCTCGACCTCGGCGCTGCCGGGCTCGTTGACGAGCACGCGGCCGGAGTCGACGTGGACGCGGATCGTGCGGCCCTTCGAGCCGCCGGTGGCGGCGGCGCGCACGGCGATGCCGGCTTCGGCCAGCGCTGCGCGTGTCGCCTCCTCGTTGCGGCGGCCGATGTCGAGCGTCGGCGACGAGCCGAAGGAGAACATCTGCGCGCCGCCGACCAGCACCGCGTCGAGCCGCGCTGCGATCGCGCCCAGACCGGTGAGCTGCCCGAGCAGCGCCGGCACCGCGAGGTCGGCGAACTTCGCCGCCGGCGCCTCGCCGTCGTGACCGGACTTCGGCAGGACGATGTGCGCGAGCCCCGCGAGCGGCCGCGTGCGGTCGATCAGCGCGAGCCCGATGCACGAGCCCAGGCCGATCGTGACGAGCACGTCACCGGCGTCCCGCGACACCTGCAGCTCGCCCATCCGGACCATCGCTTCGGTGCCGAGCGCGGTCACTCGCCGAGTCCGAGCCCTTCGAGGACCTCGCCGACGCCGTCACGGCTCGGCACGAGCATGAACGAGAGCGAGCACTCGGTGCCCTCGACGATCAGATCGGAGTCGAGGACGAGCGCGACGTCGGTCGACTCCGCGCCGGTGGCGAGCACCGATGCGACGATCGCGCCGAGCATGTCGGTGACCGTTTGCGGCGGGCGCGGTTCGAGCGCACGGCCCGTCATCGTGCCGAGCGCGCCGACGTACGCCGAGCCGAGGATGTTCCCGATCTCGCCGAGCGCGGAGAGCCCGACCTCGGTCGCCGGGTCGACACCGAGCAGCTCGCAGAGCCGCGCCGCGTCGTCGGGCGGGAAGAGCAGGAGCACGATCGCCTCGAAGTCGCCGAAGATCGGCAGCACGACCGCGGTCGTGAACGTCTCAGGCGGGCCGGCAGCCTCGACGGCGTCGGCGAGCGGAACGGCGAGCGCGTTCGGCACCGAGACGTCGACGGGGCAGCCGAGCAGGCTGGAGAGCGCGGTGGCCGCCGTCCCCGAGCCGATGTTCGCGAGCTCGCGCAGGGCGTCGAGCTGCAGGTCGGAATAGGTGTGCTTCATTGCGTGTGCCTCCTTAGGCGGCAGCCGGGACGGCCGCGACGTCGCCGTTCGCGATCCCGGCGACGGCGTCGCAGTCGACGATGAGGGCGATCTCGCCGTTCGAAAGGACGGCGCCGCCCGAGAACGATGTTCCGCCGCCCATCTCCTTCGGCAGCGGTCGGGTGACGAGCTCGCGCTGGCCGACGAGCTGCTCGACCGCGAGCGCGAGGCGCTGGTCGAGGCCGCGCACGACAACCGCGTGGCCCGCGTGATCCGCGCTGCCGTGGCCGAGCGTGCTCGCGAGGTCGAGGATCGGCAGCACGCCGTCGCGCAGCACGAGCATGCGCTTGCCGGCGACCGAGCGGACGGGGTAATCGTCGAGGTTCAGGGTCCGCTCGACGCGGTCGAGCTGGATGCCGAACGGCAGCCCGCGCGACTCGACGACGAGCGCCGAGAGGATCGCGAGCGTCAGCGGCAGCCGGATCTGGGCGGTCGTGCCGACGCCGAGCTCCGACTGGACGAGCACCTCGCCGCCGAGCTCGCGGATGGTCGTGCGCACCGCGTCCATGCCGACGCCGCGGCCCGAGATGTCGCTCGTCTCCTCGGCGGTCGAGAAGCCGGGCGAGAAGAGCAGCTCGACCGCGCGCTGCAGGTCGACGGAGTCGACCGCATCGGCCGGAATCAGGCCGCGCTCGGCTGCCTTGCGCGCGACGAGCCTCGGATCGATCCCGCGCCCGTCGTCGCGCACGGTGATGAGGACGCTGCCGCCGGCGTGACGCGCCGAGATCTCGAGCGTTCCGGTTGCCGGCTTTCCGGCCGCCTCGCGCGCCTCGGGCGTCTCGAGCCCGTGGTCGAGCGCGTTGCGTACGAGGTGCACGAGCGGATCGCCGAGCGCGTCGACGACGGTGCGGTCGAGCTCGGTCTCCGAGCCGGAGAGCTGGAGGTCGACGCGCTTGTCGAGCTTCCCCGACAGGTCGCGCACGAGTCGCGGGAAGCGCAGGAACACCGCCTCCACCGGGATCATCCGGACCTGCATCACCATCGCCTGCAGCGCCTGGGAGCTGCGGGCGAGGTCCTGCATCGCCTGGCTCAGTCCCGGCTCGGATGCCCGCGCGGCGAGCGCCTCGGCGCTCGTCCGGTGGACGACGAGCTCGCCCATCAGGTGCATCAGCTGGTCGAGCCGCTCCGCGTCGACCCGGACGGTCGCCGCGCCGTTCGACTTCCGCTCGCGCACGGGCGCGGCGGCTGCTTCCGGTGCGGCCTCCGCCTTGGGGGCCGACAGCTCGGTCGTGGTTGCCGACGCGACGTCGGGTACCGCCGCAGCCGATGCCTGAATCGTGTCGGCCTCGTGGTCGCTCGCGAGCCACACCTCGATCGTGTCGCCGCCGAACTGCTCGACGGCGGCCTCGGCCGGCGCCGAGGCGAGCACCTCGCCGTGGTCGGCGAGCGCAGCGATCGTCTGGAACGCCCGCACGGAGGGCATCAGCGCGTCGCCGGCGAGGGTCACCACGACGTAGTGGACGGTGCGGCCGCCGGCGCGGGCGAGCACGTCGTCGACGCCGGCCTCGGACTCCGGCTCGGGCGCGGGCTCGGTCGGCTGCTGGCGGATGAGCGCGTTGAGCTGCGCGACGAGCGGGGCGTCGTCGAGGCGCTCCTCACCGTCGGCTTCGATCGACTCGAAGGCTGCGGAGAGCGCGTCGAGGCATTGCAGAAGCGTGTCGATCGCGTCGCGGTCGAGGCCGCCGCGCCGCTGGCGGAGCAGCTCGAACACGTCCTCCATCGCGTGTGTCAGCGCGGCGATGCGGGCGAACCCCATCGTCGCGCTCATCCCTTTCAGCGAATGCGCGATCCGGAAGATCTCGTCGAGCGTCTCCGCGTCGTCCGGTGCCTCCTCGATGCGCACGACCGCGAGGTTCAGCTCCTGAAGGTGCTCGCGGCTCTCCGCGAGGAACATGGGCAGGTACTCGTTGAGGTCCATCAGGCCTTCCGATAGGTGAAGGGGCTGGTCAGCTCGAGGCCGTTCTCCGCCGTCGCTGCGACCCGTTCCGTGGAGCCGACGACGAGATAGCCGCCCGGCCGGAGCGACGTTGCGAGGCGCGCATGCAGCGCGTCGCGGACGTCCTCGGTGAAGTAGATGACGACGTTGCGGCAGAGCACGAGGTCGTAGCGCGCAGCAGGAAAGCGCATCGAGAGCAGGTCGCCCTGCTCGAAGGTCATGCGCTGCTTCAGCTCGCGGCCGGCGCGCCAGCCGGCGCCGTCGCGCTCGAACCAGCGGTCGAGGGAGGCGGCGGGGACGGTGCGCGCGTCGTCGATCGAGAAGAGGCCGGCGCGGGCACGCTCGATCATGCGTGCGTCCACGTCGGTGCCGACGACCTCGACCTTCACGCCCTTCGTCTGCTCGAGGCAGACCGCCGCGATCGTGTAGCACTCGGCGCCGTATGAGCAGCCGGCGCTCCAGATGCGGATCGTCCCGCGCTGCGCGAGCTCCGGCACGACCGTGCGGCCGAGGCGCTCCCACTGCTCGGGGTTCCGCCAGAGCTGCGAGACGTTGATCGTCACGCGGTCGAGGAACCGGTCGAGCTCGTCGCGGTCAGCGGTGAGCATCGCGAGGTAGTCGGCGAGCCGGGTCTTGCCGCGCCGCTCTGCGAACGTGCGCAGGCGCCGCTCCATCTGGCCGCGCTTGTACTGCAGCAGGTCGATGCCGGTGAGGCGCACGACGCCGCGGCAGAAGTCGACGTAGTCGTCGTACGCGATCGCCATCACGCGACCTCGGCCGCGATCGCGTCGGGAAGGCGCGTGAGCGGATGGACGCCGTCGGCGAGCCCCGCCTCGACGATCGCGCGGGGCATGCCGTAGATCGTGCAGGTGGACTCGTCCTCGACGAGGATCGTGCCGCCGCGGCGGCGCACCTCGTGCGCGCCCTCGAGGCCGTCCTTGCCCATCCCGGTCAGCACGACGAGCAGCAGGTCGGAGCCGAACATCTTCGCGGCGTCCACGATCGTGAGGTCGGCGCGCGGGCGGAGGCCGCCGATCGACGGGTCGTCCGTCAGCGCAGCCGTCCGGTCGTCGCGGAGACGCAGATGCTTGCCGCCGGGGGCGACGAGGATCGTGCCCGGATCGAGCGAGTCGCCGGTTGCCGCCTCGCGGACGGTCAGCGGGGAGGCGCGGTCGAGCCTGGCCGCGAGCGAGCCGGTGAAGCCGGCGGGCATGTGCTGGACGAGGAGCGCCCCGGCGCCGAGCGGCGAGGGCAGCTTCGGGACGAGCTCGGCGAGCGCCTTCGGGCCGCCGGTCGAGCAGGCGATGACGACCGGGCGCGGGCGTCTTCGCCGGCCGGGCCGGGCGATGCGGGGGCGAGCACGCACCGCAGCTGCGGCCGGCGCCGGCTCGCGGCGCTGGGAAGAGGAGGCGGCGAGCCGGACCTTCTCGGCGAGCTCGGCCAGGAACGCGCGCAGGTCTTCGCCGGCCGCGGGCTTCGCGACGAGGTCGACGGCGCCCTCGGCGAGGGCATCGACCGCGCGCGCGCCGTGCGCCGGCGAGAACGCCGACACGACGACGACGGGGACCGGGCTGCCGGTGGCACGCAGCTCGCGGAGGACGCCGAGACCGTCGAGGCCGGGCATCGCCAGGTCGAGCGTGAGCACGTCCGGGTGAAGCGACGTGCTCGCGCGCAGCGCCTGGTCGCCGTCCTCGACGGCGGCGACGACCTCGAAGCCGCTCTTCGAGAGCGCCTCCGACAGGAGACGGCGCATGAAGGCCGAGTCGTCGGCGACGACGACCCGCAGGGGAGGCGGAACCTGCATGTTCGGTCCTCTATGCGTCGAACTCGACCCCGGAGAAGATCCCCTCCGGGTTCAGCATCACGACGAGGCGATCGTTGATCTTCGCGACGGCGTCGATGAAGTTGGTGCCTGCGGCGGGGACGCTGTCGAGCTGGCTCGCATCGACGGTCAGCACCTCGGCGACGTCGTCGACGATGACGCCGGCGGTGACGCCGCCCGTCTCGACGATGATGATCTTCGCGTCGGTGGCGACGTCGGCGGGCAGGCCGAGCCGCGCCGCGAGGTCGCAGACGGGCACGATCTTGCCGCGAAGGCTGATGACGCCCTTGATCCAGTCGGCCTCGGAGGCGACTGCGCGCGGCTCGGTGTAGCGGATGATCTCCTGCACCTGCGTGATCGGCAGCGCGTACTCCTCCGCGCCAAGCGAGAAGACCACGAGCTGCTGGGCGAGCTCTGACGTTGTCGTCGACATCTCTGGGAAAGCCTCCGTGGGTCGAAAGTGACCGCCCCGTAATCGGCCTGGACGCGGTCAACCTGAGGGCTATCCTCAGACCGTGAAGACGGCGCCCGCCGACCTCTACCGGACGCTCGGCCTGCCGCCCTCGGCGGCCCCGGACGACGTGCGCCGCGCCTTCCGTGCGGCGGTGCGGCGTCACCATCCGGACGGCGGCAGCGGCGCCGTCGCCGAGCTCGACCGCGTCGTCCACGCCTACCGCAGCCTCGGTCGGCTGGGCGCGCTGACCACAGCACCAGAGCCGCGTCGAGAGTCGCGGCGTATTGATCTCTACGCCTGAGGCCGATCGGCGACGAGAGCGACGAGCTGCGCGTCGGCGTCGTCCGCGTCCGTGTACTCGCGTACGCCCTGGCGCAGGAACGCGTCGAGCGCCGGCAGCTTCGCGATCGCGTAGTCGATCTGCGAGTCCGAGCCGGCGGCGTAGGCGCCGATCGAGATCAGGTCCTCCTTCGCGCGGTGCACGGCGAGCGTCGAGCGGAGTGCTGCGCCGGCGGCGCGCACCTCGTCGCTCGTGATCTCACCGGCGAGGCGCGAGACGGACTCGAGCACGTCGATCGCGGGATAGTGGGCGCGGTGCGCGAGGTCGCGTGAGAGGACACAGTGGCCGTCGAGGATCGCGCGCGCGGCGTCCGCGATCGGCTCGTTCATGTCGTCGCCCTCGACGAGGACGGTGTAGAGGCCGGTGATCGAGCCGCGCTCGCCGGTGCCGGCGCGCTCGAGCAGCCGCGGCAGCTGTGCGAACACGGACGGCGTGTAGCCGCGGGTCGTCGGCGGCTCGCCGATCGACAGTCCGACCTCGCGCTGCGCGGTCGCGAAGCGCGTGACCGAGTCCATCATCAGCAGGACATGCCGCCCCTCGTCGCGGAACGCCTCCGCGATGGTCGTCGCCGCGAAGGCGGCTTTGATGCGCACGAGCGCAGGCTCGTCGGAGGTCGCGACGACGACGACCGACCGTTCGAGACCTTCGCCGAGATCGCGCTCGACGAACTCGCGTACCTCGCGGCCGCGCTCGCCGACGAGGCAGATCACGTTCACGTCGGCGCGCGTCGAGCGCGCGATCATCCCGAGCAGCGACGACTTGCCGACGCCGGAGCCGGCGAAGATGCCGAGGCGCTGGCCGCGGCCGCAGGGAACGAGCGCATCGAGCGCGCGAACACCGAGCGACAGGCGCTCGTCGATCCGCGCGCGGCGAAGCGGGTCGGGCGGCGTCGCTGACGTCGATCGGCGCGCGCACTCGGCGAGCGGCCCGAGGTCGTCGATCGGCTCGCCGAGCCCGTTCAGGACACGGCCGAGCAGCGCGTCGCCGACGGGGAGGCGGAACGGGCGCTCCGTCGGCACGACGGTGTTGCCGGGGCCGATGCCGTGCAGCTCGCCGAGCGGCATCAGCAGCGTGCGTCCGTCACGGAAGCCGACGACCTCGGCCGGAACGGGCGTCCGCCGGCGGCCGGGCTCGATCGTGCAGAGCTCGCCGACCTCGGCGCGCAGGCCGGTGGCCTCGATCACGAGGCCGATCAGGTTGGTCACGCGGCCGTGCGCGCCGCAGAGGTCCGCGTCATGTAGCGCGCGGAACGCGTCCTCGAGCAGGGGTGCGCTCACCGCTCGCGCAGGATCTCCGCTGCGCGGGCGAGCTGCGTGTCGAGGCGCGCGTCGATCTCGCCTTCCTTCGTGCGGACGACACAGCCGCCGCGCGCGATGCGGCGTTCGCCGACGACGTCGAGCTGCGGGAGCGACCCGAGCTCGCCGGCGACCTCTGCGAGCGACGACCGCACGAGCTCGACGTCGGCCGGGTTGACCGCGATCGCGACCGGCCCATGATGCACGGCGCGGCGCAGCGCGCCGGTGACGACGCGGACGATCAGCTCGGGATCGGCGTCGAGCGAGGTTGCGAGCACCTTCTCGGCGAGTGCGAGGGCGAGCTCGACGGCTCGGCGCTCGGCCTGGGGGACGATCTCCTCGACCGTGCGCTCGAGTGCCGCGGCCGCGGCAAGCAATGCGGTGCGGGCGGGCTCGAGCTGTGCGCGCACCTCGGCGAGGCCGGCGGCGAGACCTTCCTCGTGCCCGGCCGCGCAGGCTGCGTCGATCGCCGCCTGCACGTGCTCGGCGTCGCTCTCGACCGTGTCGACGCGCTCGCCTTCGAGCACGGGGAACGCGAATGTCTCCATCAGAGCACCTGCTCTTCGGCGCTTGCGCCGTCGCGGACGATGAAGATCGCGCCCGACTCCTCGAGCCGCCGCACGACGGCGACGACCTTCGACTGTGCCTCCTCGACGACGCGCCGCTGCTGCGGCGGCATCAGCTCCATCTCCTCGCGGAGCATCTCGGCGCCGCGCTGCGACATGTTGGCGAGCAGCCGGTCGCGCACGTCGTCGCTCGCGCCGCGCAGCGCCAGGGCGACGTCGCGCGTCTCGACCTCCTTGAGCACGAGCTGGATCGCACGGTCGTCGAGCTTGAGGATGTCCTCGAAGACGAACAGGAGCGCGCGCACCTCGTCGGCGAGCTCGGGATCGCGCTCGGCGAGGTGCTCGAGGATGTTCCGCTCGGTGCCGCGGTCGGACGAGTTGAGGATCTCGGCGAGCGCGGGCGCGCCGCCTGCGGCTGCGTACTCGGTCTGCAGCACGGTCTCGAGCTTCTGGCGCATCACCTTCGCCACTTCCTTCACCACATCCGGCGAGGTCTGGCCCATGAGCGCGATGCGCGTCGCGACGTCCGCCTGCTCGACGGGAGTGATCAGCTGCATCACCTTCGCCGCGAGCTCGGTGGTGGGCAGGTTCGCGATCACGAGCGCGATCGTCTGCGGGTGCTCGCCGCGCAGGAACGCGTAGATCTGATCGGGCGGCGTGCCGCGCAGGAACTCGAACGGCGTCTGCTCGATGACGGTGGCGAGGCGCGCGAGGATCTCGCTTGCGCGCGCAGCGCCGACGGCGCGCTCGAGCACCTCGCGCGCGTACGTGATCCCGCCCTCGGCGATGTAGCCGCGCGCGTAGGCGGTCTCGACCGCCTCTTCGAGAACGCGTTCGGCGGCACCCGCGTCGACGGTCGTCGTGCGGGCCATCTCAACGGTCAGCTTCTCGATCAGGTCCTGCGAGAGGTGCTTGAAGATGTGCGCCGCGCTCTGCGGGCCGAGCGACACGCAGAGCATCGCCGCCTTGCGGCGGCCGGAGATCGAGAGCGGTTTGCGCGGGGCGGGCGCCGGTGCCGCCGGGAGCGGCGCCTCCGGCGTCTCTACTCCTTCAGCCATTCGGCCACCTGCACCGCGAGCTGCTCCGGCTGCTTCTCCGCGATCTCCTCGGCTTCCGCCTTGAGCGCGGCGCGGCGTGCGTGGATCGGATCGAGCGTCGCGCGGCCCGGGCCGGCGGTCAGCTCGGCGACGGGGACGGAGCGCTCGATCTCGCGCAGCCACGTCGGCTCGGGCGCGACGCCTTCGCGCTCGCGGCGCTTCAGCCCGCGGCGCACGAAGAAGAGGAAGATCGCCGTGCCGAGCGCGAGCCCGGCCCACTTCACGAGCGTGACGAGGTTGCCGAGCAGCGCGAGCGGCGAGCCGCTCGCCGGCGTCGACGGCTGCTTGGCGAACGTGAGGCGCGACACGGCGAGCGTGTCGCCGCGCTTCGGATCGATGCCGGCCATGCTCGCGACCGACTGCTTCAGGCTCGCGACTTCGGCCGCAGGTACCGACGAGTCGACGAGCAGCGCGACGTCCTCGCGGTTCACGGTGCCGGGCGCGACCGTCGTCTTCTGCACGCTCTTGTCGACGCCGTACGTCGTGTCCGACGACTGGTTCGTGTAGTTCGAGTTCGTGGCACCAGACGTCGACGCGTACGTCGGTGTCGTCGTCGTGTTCGATGCCGTCCCGGCCGGGAGCTGCGCCGAGCCGCCGTTCGACTTCAGCTTCTCCTGCGACGTCTGCGCCTGCACGGGGGTGCCTTTCTTCGCGTACGTGACCTTGTCGATCGTCGTCTGGTCGACGTCGAGGTCGGCGTGCACGCGCGCTTCGGCCTTGCCCGGGCCGAGCGTCGAGGCGAGCATCGCGTTGATCGAGCCTTCGAGCTGCGCGTCGTAGAGCTGGTCGGCGGCGAGCTTCGTGCCGGCCGACGCGCCGCCGGCCGCGTTCGGGTCGGGCCAGAGCAGCGTCCCGGTCTGGTCGGTGATCGTCACCTCGGACGGGTCGAGGCCCTTGACGCCCGAGGCGACGAGGTGCGCGATCCCGGCAACGGTCGACGAGTCGAGCGTACCGTCGGTCGTGAGCAGCACCGCCGCGCTCGCCTTCGAGCTCTGGTCGACGAAGAGCGTGTCGTCGGGGATGACGAGCTGAACGTCGGCGCTCGAGACACCCTCGATCTGCTCGATCGCGCGATCGATCTCTCCCTCGAGCGCGCGCTGGTAGTCGATCTTCTGCTGGAAATCGGTCGTGCTCATGCTCATCTTGTCGAAGATCTCGAACCCGACCTGGCCGCCGTTGTCGAGGCCCTTCGACGCGAGCGCGATCCGCGCCTGCGACGACGAGCTCGACGGGACTGACACGGCGGTGCCGCCGTTTCCGAGCCGGTACGAGATGCCCGCAGCGGCGAGCGCGTTCGTCATCTGCCCGGCCTGCGAGGGGTCGACGCCGCTCGCGATCGTGGTGTAGCTCGGCTTGGACGCGTAGCTGTAGAGAAAGACGAAGGTGACCAGCACGAGCAGGCCGCTCGCGACAATCGTGAGCTGGCCGCGCGGCTCGAGGCTCTTCCAGAGATCTTTGACGCGCGTGAGCGTCACGGGCTAGACCTGCATCCGGAAGAGGTCCTGGTAGGCGTCGACCGCCTTGTTCCGCACCTCGGTCGCGAGCTGGAGCGCGAGGCTCGCCTGCTCGACCTGCAATGCGACCTGGGAGACGTCGGTCGCCTGGCCGGTCGCGAGCTGCTGCGACGCGGTCGTCGCCTGCTGCTGCAGGTCGTCGAGCTTGCCGACTGCGTTGTCGAGCAGGTCGCCGAAGCTCGAGCCGGTGGCCGGCGTGCTCGGCGCGGGCGCCGGTGCGGCGGTCGGCGTGACCGGTGTGATGCCGGGGATGTTCACGAGCTGCCCAGGATCGTCAGCGCCTTCGTGAACATCTGCTTCGAGGCGTCGAGCGCCTGGACGTTCGCCTCGTAGCCGCGGCTCGAGCCGATCAGGTCGACCATCTCGTTGACCGGGTCGACGTTCGGCATCGTCACGTAGCCCTGCTTGTCCGCGTCCGGATTTCCGGGGTCGTAGACCTTCTTCCCGGGGCTCTGGTCGTTCACGATCCCCGTGACTTCGACGCCGTCGCCGACGGACTGGGACTGCGCTCCGTCGAGGACGTCGGCGAACGACGGCGAGCCGCCGACTTCCTGAAGCAGGACCTCCTTGCGCTGGTACGGCTTGCCGTCTGCGCCTTCGGTCGTGTCGGCGTTCGCGAGGTTCTCTGCGACGACGTCCATGCGCAGCCGGTCGGCGGTCATGCCGGAAGCCGAGATCGAGAGGGAGCCGAAGAGGTTACTCATTGCCCGTTCCCGATCGCAGTCGACAGCATCTTCATGCGCGCGTTCGCAACGGCGATCAGCGACTCGTAGTCGAGCGCGTTCTCGCTCAGGTTGGACATCTCGCTGTCGACGTCGACGTTGTTGCCGTCGGCCGTCAGCGAGGTCGACGTGTCGGTCTCCGGCGTGAACGTGACCGACTCGAGCTGCGAGCCGTCGTCGCCCGCGGCGAGCGCGCCGGCGAGCGTCGAATGGAAGTCGAGATCGCTGCGCTTGAAGCCGGGTGTGTCGGCGTTCGCGAGATTGTTGGCGAGGAGCTGCTGGCGCTGCGAGGCGCCGGAGAGCGCGCGCTCGAGGGCAATCTGGGTGGTGTCGAACAGTCCCACGGGTCGTTCCCTCCGTCTGTCGCGGACAGCGCCCTTCCGTGGGTCCTCGCACCTCGTCCCTGAGGCGCCCGGATTAATCGGACGGCTCCGGCGCGACTTAAGTCCGGGCGTACGAGGCGAGTGCGCGGCGACCGCGCTCGACGTGCTCGAGGCCGGCTGCGAGCGCGGCCTCGTTCGCCTGCACGAGCGCATGCGTCTCCGCGAGCAGAGCCAGCGCGTCTGCCGGCGGCGCATCCGAAAGCGACGAGGCGAGTGCGTGCCACGCACGGCCGACGAGGACGGCGTGCTCGAGATCTCCGGCGGCGAGCAGCTCACGCTGCAGGCGCGTCAGCTCGCGCAGCCGTTCGTACGCCTCGGTCATGCCGACTCCGCCAGCTGCGCGGCGTCGAGCTCCTGCCAGGCGTCACGCAGCTCGGCGAGGAGATGCGCGACGCGGTCGTAGCCGTCGGCGTCCAGTTCGGCGGTCGCGTCGTTGAGGTGCGTCGTGCAGAAGAGGTAGATCGAGCGCAGTCGCACGGCGACGTCGCCGCCTTCGCGCGTGTCCAGCGAGCGGTTGAGTTCGTCGATCACCGCCCGCGCGCGGCGAACGCGCTCGCGGGCGACGCCGTGCCGCCCGGCCCGCAGTGCGGCCGACGCCTGGCGCAGATAACGGATCGCGCCGTCGTAGAGCATCACGACGAGTCGTGCAGGCGATGCGGTCATGACCGCGGTCTCGAGATAGGCGCGCCGGACTGCAGCAGACTGGTTCACGAGCCACCTTCGGACGGGGACGGGACGCCGAAGTAGTCGGCGTGCGCGCGCCGCGGTTGAGCCGGTTAGCCCGACGAGGAGGACGAGCTCGACGACGACGAGGACGACGACGAGGCGGAGGACGAGCTCGAGAGTCCGCCGAGCTGGCCCGAGAGCCACTGCCCCTGCGACTGTGCCTGCTGCATCGCCGTCTCCATGTCGGTGTACTGCTGCCGGAGCGCCGTCTCTTTCTGGTTCAGGCGGACGTCCCACTCGGCCTTCTCGGCCGCAAGCTGCGAGATGATCGTCCCCTCGCTCGTGATCTCCGAGTTGATCACGCCGCCGGTGCCGATGTAGCCGCCGAGGACGCCGTTCAGCCGTTGCACGAGGCCTTCGGTCGAGGTCGAGCCGGTGGCGTTCGTGAACATGCTCTTGACTGCGTCGAAGTTCGTCGTCAGTGCGTTCGACAGCGCGGTTGTGTCGAGCGTCAGGTCTCCCTGCAGCGACGACTGGCTGACGGCGCCCTGACCGACGGCGGCGCCGGTCGAGAGGCCTGCCTGGGCGAGCGTGTTCATCCCCGCCGGGTTGCCGGCGAAGATGTTGCTCACCGCTTCCCGCAGCTGCGAGAGGATCGACACGAGCGTGGGATCGTCCTGCAGGTCGCCCGCCGCGCGGTCGGCGTCCGTCTGCGGATCGACGACCTTCTGCTCGTTGACCTTCGCCGAGATCATGTCCACGGTCTGGTTGTAGGTCGTGACGAAGCTCTGGATCGCGGCCTGGACCGCATCCGTGTTCGGCTCCGGCGGCTCGACGATGATCGAGACCGGCGACGACGTCGTGCCCTGCAGCGTCACCGTGAGGCCGGAGGCGACATTCGTGATCACGTTGCTGGCGCTCGTCTGCGTCGGGCCTTCGTCGACCGAGTACTGCGCGTCGCGCGGTGTGACCGTCTGCGTCAGGCCGAGGTCGGCGGCGAGCGTGCCGCCGCCGGTGCTCGTCACGGAGATCGTGTTGGCGGCGCCGGTGACCTGCCCCGACAGCGCGAGCTTGCCGCCTACGACCGCCGCGTAGAGCTGTGTACCGGCAGCGGAGTTGATCTTCGCGGCGATCGTCTGGAGCGTGTCGCCCGCGGCGACGTTCACCGTGAACCCGCTCGCAGATCCGACCTGGATCGTCAGCTGGTCGTCGCCCGCCGCCTGAGTGAGCGACGAGGTCTGGGTCAGCTGCGCGGCGCGCGCGAGCTGGGAAACGCTGATGTCGTAGCCGCCCGGCGGGACGCCGACGCCCGTCGCCGTGACGTGGGCCGGATCGCTCGAGACGATCTGCTGCGCCGTCGTCCACGTCGACGGGCTCACGAGCGTGGCGAGCGAGCCCGAGAGCGTCGCGAGCTGCGCCTGGATGTTCTGCAGGTCCGTCTGGCGCGTCGTCTCGAGCGTCTGCTGGTTGATGATCGCCTGCTGGGGCTGCTGGGCGACGTTCATGATCGCCTGGATGATCGAGTTCGTGTCCAGCCCCGACGCCAGCCCGCCGATGTTGAACTGCGGGATGAGCGGGTTGCTGTTCGTGGAGGTGCTGACGGAGGCGGACATCGGTTACGCGTGCAGCCCGAGCGCGGCGGTGTCACCGGACAGGACGTTCAGGAGCGCGCCCGCGGAGAGCTGAGTCTTCGTCCCGTCAGCGGACGAGACGCGGGCGGTGATCGCGTTTGTCCGGGGGTCGTGCTCGAGCGAGATGGAGACCTGCTTGCGATCGAGCTCGTTCAGGACGCGGCCGGCGGTGTCGAGCGCGTCGAGCACCTCGGCGGGCGGCAGGTCGGGCACGTCGTACGGGGTGCTGCCGGCGGCGGCGGGCTGTGCGGGCACGGCGATGGGGGCAGGCTGCAGCGGCGAGCCTGCCGCGGTGCCCTGCACGGGCGGAAGACCGTTGACCATTGGGCGATCCCTCCCTGGACCGGGTTCGGATACGGGAAGACGCCGCGGTATTCGGCCGGCGCGTGGCGGTCTTTAGAGCGCCGCCGCAAGCCGGGTTGCGGCCGGGTCGCCCGGTTCGAGCGCCAGGGCCTCGCGGGCGAGCGTCCGAGCGTCGTCGCGCAGCCCCTTCGCGAGCGCGACCTGGGCGAGGCCGACGAACGCGCGCGCGTCCGGCTGCTCCTGCGCGACCGCGAGCCACTCCTCGGCGGCGGAGTCGAGGAAGCCGCGGCGCAGGTAGAGGCCGGCGAGCGCCTCCCGGCGCTCGCGCAGGTCGATCGGAGAGCGGGCGACGATGCCGTGCAGGCGCTCGAAGGCGCCGAACTCGCGCACCCGGAGCAGCGCTTCGAGCGCGGTGAAGGCGGCCGGGGCCGAGTGCGCGGGCAGCGTCGCCTCCGGCGAGCCGGCGAGCTCGGCGTGCCAGGCGCGGTACAGGTCGTGGACGGCGGACGCCGCGGGAACGGCGAGGGCCTCCGCGAGCCCGGCGACGTCGCCGGCGGCCGCGAGCGCGAACAGGCGTGCAGACGCGGCAGCGGGCGCGAGCGGCGAGTCCGCCGGCTCGAGCGCTGCCTCGGCGGCCGCTTCCGGGTACCGGCGCTGTGCGAGCAGTGCTTCGACGAGGCCGATGCGTGCAACTCCCAGCGACGGCCGCTCGGCGAGCAGTGCGCGGAACCGGGTCTCGGCCTCGGCGATCTCGCCGCCCTCGTAGAGCGCGGTTGCGAGCAGCAGCGCCGCAGACGGCCGCGTCTCCGCGAGCCGTGCGCACGTCGCATCGACGCCGCCGCCTCGCTTCAGCGTCAGCGTCGCGAGCTGCAGCACCGGCGCGACGTAATCGGGGTGGTCCTCGAGCGCACGCCGGTACTGGTCGGCTGCGGCGGCCTCGTCGCCCTTGACGGCGAAGAGCTCTGCGAGCAGGCAGCGCGCGAGATACGTGCCGACGCCGACCGCGGCGGCGTAGCGCGCCGGCGCATCGCCGAGCTCGAGGCAGCTCTGCGCGAGCGCGACCGCCTCGTCGAGCTCGCCGAGGTCCTGCGCGCACAGTGCGTTCTGGAGCACGAGCTCCGTGTGGTCGGGATAGACCTCGAGCGCCTCGGCGATCGCCTCGCGGGCGGCGATCGGGTCCCCGGCCTCGCGGCGCGCCTGGACGACCCGCGCCGCGAGCATGGGCGCGTAGCCCTTGCCGGACCAGGAGCTCTCGCGCCGGATCTCGTTCCAGGCGCCGTCGAGGTGACTGCGAGCGCGGTCGTACTGGCCGAGTGCGATGTACTCGGAGCCGAGGTTGAAGTCGACGAACGGGCTCGGGGCCTCTTGCGCCTCCTGCTGCAGCAACTCGATGTTGCGCCGTGACTTCTCGCGCGCGCTCACGCGGCTGCGCAGGTAGCCGTAATGGCGAACGCGGATCGACGTCGTCTCGAAGCGCTCGCCGAGATACATCGGCATCGAGCCCGTCTTCTGCTCGTGGATGCGCCCCTCGAAGCGGTACTCGGGCCGGTTTCGGAACACGCGCAATGCGAGATGCGCGACGGCCGAGCCGGCCTCTTCGCCGCCGGTGTAGTTCGTCTCGGCGAGGTAGAAGCCCTCGCGCCAGGTGCGGCCGAGGAGCTCGCGTAGCAGCGGGCCGTCTTCGGGGACGAGGTGCTCGTCGGCGTCGAGGTACACGATCCAGTCGCCGGTCGCGTGCTCGAGCGAGACGTTGCGTGCGTCGGCGAACGAGCCGTTCCACGGGAACTCGATCACGCGTGCGCCGAACGACTCCGCGATCTCGACCGTGCGATCGGTCGAGCCGGTATCGACGACGATGATCTCGTCGACGGCGTCGCGCACCGCAGCGAGGCAGCCCGGAAGCATCTCCTCCTCGTCCTTCACGATCATCGCGAGCGTGAGCGTCAACCCGCTCGCGGGCTTGGCCGCAGCCGCAATGCGTCGCGCGCGAGCGCCGAGCGTGCGGGCGCGGAGGGCGACGGCGCGGTCGGCGGGCGCGCGGAGCGTCCCCTTGCGCGCGCGTGCCTGCGCGAGGTTGTCGGCGACGTGCTCGAGCTCCGGGTCGAGTCGGTGGGCGGCGCGGAAGAGGTCCTCTGCGGCGGCAGCCTCGCCGAGCTCGAAGAGAAAGATGGCGGCGTAGTTCAGGAGCACCGGCTCGGCGGGCGTCGCCTCGAGCGCCTCGACGAGCGCGGCCGCGGCGACGGCGTACGTCGCGGCGGCGCGGCGGGGCGAGCCGCCCGTGCCGGAGGTGAAGGCGGTCTCCGCCAGGGTGCGCCGCGCCTGGTAGGCGCGCTGCGGCTCCCACGTCGCGGCGTCTGCAAAGAGTGCGGCCAGGTCGGCGAGGCGGCCGGTCTCGATCGCGATCGCGGCGTCCGCTGCTGCCCGCTCGACGCGCCGCCGCCATTCGGTCGGCGAGAGCGCGATGCGGCGCGGTTCGTTGTCGAGCGTGACGGTGCGGAGCGCCATCAGGCCGCCTCTCTCAGCGCGGCGCGAAGTGCGGCCGCGTCGGGCGGCAGCACGAGCCGCGCGCGGGCGGGGAGCGGGCCGACGGCGTGGATCACGGCGTCCGAGCCGAGCTCGAGCGGGCTCAGATCGGCGCCGTCGAACGCGGCGGCGGCGATGTCGGGCAGCTCGTCCGGCTGGGCGGCCACGCGATCGAGCTCGGCGCCGAGCAGCTGTGCGCCGCGGCCGTCGGCGTCCGGGAAGACGAGCGTGACGTTGTCCGTGACCGTGAACGCATCGAGATACGCGTGCAGCGCGGGCATCCAGGTGGCTGCGACGTCCCAGTCGGCGCGGGCGAGAAAGACGAAGCCGCGCCGGCCGGGGACGACGGACGCCTTGCTGTGCCGGATCGGCGTCACGTGCGCGAGCGCATCCAGGCGCGCGGCGGCCGCGGCGGCAGCCGCGTCCCAGCCGAAGCGCTCGGCATGCTCGCGTGCGTTCGCCGCCCGCGCGCCGCGTTCGGCAGGCGCCGTCGCTTCACGCAGCGCTGCGGCGAGCAGCTCCGTGTCGGGCTCGAGCATCAGCCCGCGACCTGCGAGTGCGAGGCCGATGTGCTCGAACGCGTTCGGTGCCATCGGCGTGCGCGCCGCGGGGACGCGCCACGCGCAGGCGTCGGAGACGAAGTCCTCGGTTGGCCCGCCCGCCGTGACGATCAGCGGCACGCCGCAGGCGAGCGCTTCGAGTGCGGGCAGGCAGAAGCCCTCGGCGCGGTACGGCTGGACGAGCACGTCTGCGGCGCGGTAGAGCGCGGGCAGCTGCGCGAAGGGCACATTCTCGTCGAGCAGCACGATGTCGGCCTGCGCCGGGTCGGCGATCGCCGCTGCGAGCAGCTCGTCGGCGGTCTGCCCGCGATAGGCGCTGTCGCTGCCGAAGGATTTGACGACGAGCGTGACGTCGTCGCCGGCGTCGAACGCCGTCGCCCACGCGTCGAGCAGCACGTCGATGCCCTTCCGCGGGATCGTGCCGCCGACGAAGAGGAAGACGGTGCCGTGTGCGCCGGGCAGCGCACGGGCGGGACCGTCCGGAGAGAACCGCTCGAGATCGACGCCGTTCGGCACGACGTGCACGAGCTGCGGTGCGACGCCCGAGGCGATGAAGCCGTCGCGCACGTAGGACGACGGCACCCATACCTCGTCGACGACGTCGCGAATCGACTCGACCCAGCGGCGCGGCACGGGTCCGTACTCCCACGGCTGGTAGAGCACGAACGGCCCGGAGGTCGGAGCGTCGAAGGACGGCGGCCACTGGCCGGCGACGCCGGGAACGTCGGTCGACACGGAGTCCGCGTCGGCCGAGCGCAGCGTCACCTCGACGCCGGCGCGATCAAGCGCGTCGACGTGGCCGTCGTTGACGACTGCGAGCGAGTGGCACGAGCCGAAGTCGCCGCGCCAGACGCAGCGCGCCGGGCGCCGCTCGCGCTCGAGCACGTCCATCGTCAGCTCGGCGATCCGCGCTGCGGTCGGCGCCGGGCCGAACCGCTCGATCAGCTCGGCGCGTGCGCCGGCCGCGCGGGCGGTCACGTCCGGCCCGCCGGCCGCGACGGCCCGCATCGTCTCCGCGAGCGCCTCGGCGTCCGGCTGGAACCAGCGGTGGCCGGCGTACAGCGGTGTGTGCTGCTGCGCGTCGACGCCGACCGGCACGAGCATGCCGTCGACAAGGAACGAGTTGCCGTCGTGCATGAATGCGAGGTTGCCGCCGAAGCGGGTGCCGATCGTCGGCAGCCCCATCGCCATCGCCTCCATGTACGGACGGCCCCAGCCTTCGCCGCGGCTCGCCATCACGTAGGCGTCCGCGGCCGCATAGAGGCTCGGAAGCTCGGTGGCGGGGATGACGCGCGTGTCGACCACGACCGGTGCGGTTGCGCGGCCGTCGAGGTGGAGAGCGATCCGCGTGCGGATGTCCTCCTCCGAGCCGCCGTGGAGCGACAAACACTTGAGGACGAGCGAGACGTCGTCGTCCGGGTCGAATGCGCGCGCCCAGGCGTCGAGCAGCACGTCCCAGCCCTTGCGGTCGGTGAAGTCGAAGTTCGTGAGGAAGGTGAAGCCGCGCGTGCCTGCGACCGGGAGCGGCTCGGCGCCGGGCGCGAACTGCTCGAAGTCGAGCGTCTCCGGCAGGACGCGCATGCGCCTGGCCGACATTCCGCCGCGTTGGAACGTCTCGACGTTGAACTCGGACGGCACCCAGACCTCGTCCGCCTCGAGCAAGCGCTTGCGAAAGACGGGCGGGATGCGGTCGGTCTCGAACATCGTGCGCACGACGGTGCGAGCGCCTTCGCGGTTGCGGTGCGACGGATGCGGAACCGTGTGCTGTACCCACACGTGGTCTCCGTCCGGGATCGGACGGGAGACGGCGGCGTCGATCGCGGCGAGCTGCGCGCCGGTGACACCGGCGTCGAGGTTGCTCCACACGCGTTCGCGCGCGACAGGGGCGTAGCCCTCGTTCTCGAGCGCGAGCAGGAACGTGCGCGCTTCGTCGGCGTAGCCGGACGGCTCACGCAGCGACCCGTACCAGACGAGGGGAAGCGGACCAGTGAGAGGCACGACGCGCGTGGTGATCGGCGCGAGCGGTTCGCGATTGAGCGCGAGGCGACTCAAGCTGCGTGCGTTGCGGACGATCACACCGCGCGATGTCGTCCCGCGAAGCATTCGCGCGCTCTCGTGCATCCATCGTCATCCCGACGTTCAACCGCGCCGACCTGACGCGGCGCTGTCTCGCTGCGTTGCGCGAGACGGCTCCCGAGGCGGAGGTGATCGTCGTCGACAACGCGTCGACCGACGAGACGCCCGAGTTGCTCACGGCCGAGCACGAAGCCGGCCGCATCCGCGCGATCCTGAACGACGTCAACCGCTTCTACGGCCCGGCGAGCAACCAGGGCGCGCGCGCTGCGACCCGCGAGCTCGTCGTGTTCCTGAACAACGACACGATTCCGCGTCCGGGCTGGCTGGAGGCCCTCGTCGGCTGCCTCGACCGCGACCCGGCCGTCGGCGCCGTCGGCGCGCGGCTCCTCTATCCCGACGGGCGCATCCAGCACGCCGGCATCGGCTTCGAGCCGCGCGGCATCCCGTTCCACCCGGGCCGGCTCGCTGCGGGCGAGGACCCGGCGCTCGGCGTCGACCGCGACCATCCCGCGGTGACGGGCGCCTGCCTGTTGATGCCGCGCGAGCTCTTTTTCTCTGTCGGCGGCTTCGACGAGGACTACGTCATGTACGTCGAGGACGTCGATCTCTGCCTCCGCGTGTGGCAGGCCGGACGCCGGGTGCGCTACTGCGCCGCGAGCGTCGTCGAGCACCTCGAGTCCGCGTCGACCGGCGATCTCGCCCGCCGCGACGAGTTCGTCCGCGCCGGCTGGGCTCGTATGCACGCACGCTGGCACGGCCTCTGGCCGGACGCCGTTCGCGCGCTGCCGGGCTGGCCGACGCTGCTCGGCGGCGTCGCCCCGGACGTTCGCCTCCCGGGCACGCGCCGCTTCGCCGTGGCCGCGTTCGCCGACGAGCTGATCGCCAATCCGGATTTGCTCGCCGCGTACGGGACGCACGTCGGTCCCGCCGACGATCTCACCCTCGTCGCTCTCGACCCCGCGGGCGTTGTCGAGGAGCTGGCGGCGGCGTTGCGCGGAGCCGGCCTCGACCCCGAGCGCTGCTGCGACCTGCTCGTCCTGCCGGTCGAGCCGGGCGCACCGCACGATCCGCGGCTTGCGACCGCCGTCGACGCCGTCTACACGGAGCGGACGATCGGCGGCCCGCTCGCCGCCCTGCCGCGCTTCGGGCGCTGCAACCTCTTCTCGCTCACGGCACTCGCGTTCCGTCCCGCGCTCGCCGAGGCCGCCTGACGATGGGCAAGGTCATCGCACCGCTCGCCGAGGGCACGGTCCCGGAGCACACGGTCTTCGACCGCCGTTTCGTCGTCGAGTGCTGCGAGCGCTTCCACATCCACTGGCGCAACCTGCGCCTCGAGCTCACCGCCGACAACTGGAACGAGTTCGTGCAGACGTTCGAGGAGGCGATCGCCACCTGGCGCGCGCACGGCTCGCCGCGCGAGCATCCGCATCTCGAGCTCGGCAAGTACCTGATGGACCTGAACGAGGTCGTGCATCCGACCACCGTCGGTGTCGAGCTCTGCGAGAACCTCTACAAGCAGATGCGCGCGACGCACGGCCAGGACGCCGAGTTCTGGGAAGAGGACGCGTTCGTCCACTTCCACTACCGAGACCTCCGCTTCGAGATGTCGATCGCCGACTTCCTCGCGTTCTCGAAAACGATGTCCGACGCGCGCGAGCGGCTCACGCAGCTCGTCTACCGCCCCGTCGCCGGCCTGTTCGAGCAGCTGAACGAGCACAACATCCTCTACGTCGTCCTCCGCAACTGGGAGCAGCTCCCGGACAGCGTCGAGGTCGGCCCGCACTCGGATCTCGACCTGCTCGTGCATCCCGCGCACGTCGCCAAGCTCGACGAGCTGTGGACGACGGAACGAACGCACGCCGAGCCGTACCGCGTCCAGCGCCGCGTGCCGGTGCTCGGGCCGCGCGGCGAGCAGACCTACCTGCTGACCGACGTGCGCACGACCGGCGACGGCTACATGCCGGAGGCGTTCTCGCACCAGCTGCTCACCCGGCGCGTGCCGCACCGCATGTTCCACGTGCTGCCGCCGCGCGAGCACTTCCTCTCGCTGCTCTACCACGTGGTCGTACACAAGGGCGTGATGAGCGCCGACTACGCGGCGAAGCTCGCCACGCTCGCACGCGCAGCCGGCATCGCCTGGGATCCGGCGCGCAGCGCCGACCACGGCCGCAACCTTGCCCTCCTCGCCGAGCACGGCATCGAGCCGGTCGAGCCGGAGGACGTCTCCGTCCTGCCGCACCTTCCGTTCGTCGCACCGCCCGAGACCGCGATCTCGAGCCGCCTGCTCGACGTGCACCAGGGCCGCGCGTACCACAGCCGCGTCCACGTGCTCGGCGACCGGGTGCTCAAGCAGACGAGCTTCGACCTCGCCGCCCGCGAGCACGCACTGCTGTCGCAGCTCGACGGGCCGCGCTTCCCGCGCGTCTACAGCGGCACGCAGCTGGGCGGCTGGACCGCCTGCGAGCTCGAGCTCGTGGACGGCACGCCGCTCGGAGCCGCTGTGCTTTCCGACGACATGCTCCCCGGCTTCGTCTCCGGTCTGCTCGACGCGCTCGGCGAGCTTGCGGCGGCCGGCATCGTCCACCGCGACATCCGCGCCGACAACATCCTCGTGCGCGACGGGCTGCCGGTGCTGATCGACTTCGGCTGGGCGGTCGCGCCCGGCTTGCCGCACGTGACGCCCAACGGGCTCGGCGACGAAGGACGGGCGCCCGAAGGCTTCTGCGACGTCTACGCGACGGGTGTCGTGCTCGCGTCGCTCGCCGACGACTTCCCGCAGCTCGCGCCGCTCGCCGAGGCGATGACGCGTCCCGACGCATCCGCGCGCGTCACCGATCTCGCCGCACTTCGCCGGATCGAGCTCGCCGTCGACGACCAGGCGGCGCAGACGCTTGCCGAGCGGTTTGCCGCGCCGGTCAGCCTGCACGGCGTGCGCGGCCGCGCGGTGCTCGCGTTCGCGGACGAGCTCGCCGCCGACCCGCGCCTGCTGCACGACTACGCCGAGGCGGTCGGCCCCGACGACGACACGACGCTCGTCATCTACGCGCCGGGCGCCGACCCGGAGGCGCTCGAGCCGCTGCTGCTGCGCGCGCTCGCGGCTGCGGGCGTCGCGGAGAGCGCATGTCCCGATCTGCTCGCGCTCGCGACTCCGTCCCATCCAGCTGCGGAACGCGGGCTCGCCGGTGCCGTGCACGCGCTGCATTCGGCGCGCACGCCCACAGCGCCGTTCGACCGGCTGCCGCGCTTCCAGCTCGCGGCGTAACGGGAAGGGCGAAGCGGGGCGGAGGCGTGGAGTTCACGGCACCTTGCCCCGGCGCCCCCCTTAAAGTGCCGTCGGCCCCGCTAGGTGAGGATCCGCTGGGCGAGGTGCGGCGGGCAGCCCTGCCGGCACAGCTCGACGGCGCGGTGCAGGTCGACGTCGTTCCGACCGGCGAGCTCGACGGCGGTGCACGGGTCGTACCCTGCGCGCTCGAGCTGCTCGCGGCGCCACTGGAAGACGCACTCGTCGGCGTCGTCGGCGACGTCCAGCTCGATCTGCGAGAAGACTTCCATGATGCGCCGGTAAACGACCGCAACGCCTGCGAATCGATGACCCTTCGGGGGGATCCGCGCCGCGCTCAACTCGGCTCCGGCGCCGCCGATGACCCGGGCCGACGGAAGTCGTCCCTTTCGTCCCCCGGATATGGATCGTGGCTTCTACATCGTCGCCTCTGGAATGCTGACCGAGCAGGTCCGTCAGGACCAGCTCGCGAACGACCTTGCGAACGCCTCGACCCCCGGCTACAAGCCCGACCAGTCGACGCAGGCGAGCTTCGGCGACCTGCTGCTCCAGAACTCGGCGAGCGGCCAGGACATCGGCTCGCTCGACCTCGGCGTCGACATCGCGCGCACCTCGCCGAACCTCGCCGAAGGCGCGATCGACCAGACGGGCGAGCCGCTCGACGTCGCTATTCAGGGCCCCGGCTTCTTCACCGTGCAGACGAACGACGGCACGCGCTACACGCGCGACGGCCAGTTCGCCGTGAACGCGAAGGGCGAGCTCACCGATTCGATCGGCGACCCGGTGCTCGACGCCCAGGGCAAGACGATCTCGATCGCCGGTCACACGACCGACCTGAAGATCGGCCCCGACGGCGCGATCACCGCCGGCGGCAAGACACTCGGCACGATCGGGCTCGTCTCGCTCACGAACCCGGCCAAGCAGGGCGACAACCTCTTCACCGGCACACCGGGCAAGGCGCCCGCCGGCACGACGCTCGAACAGGGCGCGATCGAAGGCTCGGGCACGAACCCGGCGAGCGTGATGGTCGACCTGATCACGTCCATGCGCTCGTACGAATCGATGCAGAAGGTCGTCAACTCGATGGACGAGACGCTCCAGCAAGGCATCCAGTCCGGCGGTGCGCTCTAGATGTCCGAAGGGGTCTACGCCGCCGCAGCAGGCATGGCGGCGCAGCAGTCGCAGATGGACGCGATCGGCAACGACATCGCGAACGTCTCGACGCCCGGCTACCACAGCGAGCGCATCGGCTTCGAGGACCTCGTGTACACCGCCGAGCAGAACGGCGCACCCGCCGGCGCCGGCGCGGCGACGGTCGACCTCGGGCGGACGTCGGCGGAAGGCTCGCTCGAGCAGACCGGCGACCCCTTGTCGGTCGCGATCGACGGCCCCGGCTATCTCCAGGTCCGCCAGGCGGACGGCAGCATCGCGCTGACCCGTGACGGCCAGCTCGCCGTCGACGCGTCGGGCGCGCTCGTGACCCAGAGCGGCCAGCGCCTCGTCCCGCCGATCACGCTTCCGAAGGGCGCCGACCCGAGCGATCTGAAGATCGGCGCCGACGGCGCCGTCACCGCCGGCGGAAAGTCGATCGGGAAGATCACGCTCGTCGACGTCACGAACGCCGGCGGCCTGCTCTCGGCCGGCGACAACCTCTTCACGCCCACCGCCGCGAGCGGCGCACCGGCGCCGGCGAAGGACTCGACGCTCGAGCAGGGCTCGATCGAGACCTCGAACGTCGATCTCGGCACGGCGATGGTCGACATGATCACCGCGCAGCGCGGCTACCAGCTCGCGAGCGAGGCGATCAAGGATCAGGACCAGCTCCTCCAGATCGCGAACCAGCTCGTCAAATGAGCTCGCTCGATCCCACGCAGCTGCCGCCGCTCGACTCGACGCTCGTTCCGGCCGCCGTCAAGCAGGGCGGCCAGAAGGCCGAGCAGCTCTACAACACTGCGCTGCAGTTCGAGCAGCTGCTCGTGCAGCAGCTCACGCAGCAGATCGACTTCACCGGCGACGACTCGAGCAGCGACGACGGCTCGGACGACGGCAGCGACTCCACGACGCAGATCGTCGGCCAGATGCTTCCGGAAGCGCTCGCGCAGGGGATCACGAACGGCGGCGGGCTCGGGCTCGCGTCCAACCTCTACGACTCACTCGCCCTGCCGCAGGGCCTGCCGACGATCGAAGGGCAATGACCGGCGTCGTCGCGCACCTGGAGCGCCAGGTCGAGTCGGCGCGCAAGCTGCTCGGGATCGTGCTTGCGCAGGCCGAGGCGATCAAGCGGCAGGACGTCGAGACGCTGCTCGCGCGGCTCGCCGACGTGCAGCAGGAGCTGCGCACGCGCGAACGGCTCGAGCGCGAGCGCGACGAGCTGCTCCGCGCCGCCGCGGCCGGGCTCGGCATTCCGGCGCATGAAGTGACAGTCGACTCGATCGCGACGATCGTCTCGCCCGACGAGGCCGATGCTGCGCGCCGGCTCTCGGCCGAGCTGCGCGGCCTGCTGCTCGAAGTGCAGCGCGTGCACACCACGAACCGCGTCCTGATCCGGCAGGAGCTCAGCTTCCTCGATCACCTGATGCGCGTGCTCTCCGGCGCGCCGGAGGCGGGGTACACGCCGAACGGCTGGCGCCGCACGCCCCAGGCGACGACGACCGTGGATGCGAGGGCCTGATGGGGATCTCGACCTTCCTCGGTCTCGAGACGACGCTGCGCGGCCTGCTCGCGCAGCAGCAGGAGATCGACGTCACCGGCCACAACATCGCGAACGCCGACACGCCGGGGTACTCGCGCGAGACGGCGAACCTCGTCGCGTCGACGCCGCAACCAGTCGTTCCGTCCGGCCTGCTCGGCACCGGCGTCACCGTGCAGGGCTACCAGCGCGTGCGCGACAACTTCATCGACATCCAGCTGCGCGCGCAGACGATGAAGAAGGGGTACGCCGAGGCACAGCAGAACGGCCTCAACCAGGTCGAGATGTCGCTGAACGAGCCGTCCGACACGGGGCTCTCGTCGCTGCTCTCGAGCTACTGGGCCGCCTGGCAGAACGTGACGAACGCGCCGGAGGACCTCGCGAGCCGCCAGGCGCTCGCGCAGTCGGCGGCCAGCCTCGCGAACGGCTTCAACTCGCTCGCCTCGCAGTTCCAGACCGTCGTCTCGCAGACGCAGCAGCAGCAGACGCTGACCGTGAGCCAGATCAACTCGATCGGCACGCAGATCGCGCAGCTGAACGGCGCCATCGCCTCCGCCGAGTCGACCGGCCAGCAGCCGAACGACCTGCTCGACCAGCGCGACCTCTTGATCGACCAGCTATCCGAGCTCGGGAACACCGCCGTCTCGCAGACGGCCGGCACGGCCGGCCAGTACGGCTCGCTCGACATCACCGTCGGCGGCGCGACGCTCGTGACCGGCACGACCGCGAGCTCGCTGACCCTCGCGTCGATGACGAGCCTCACCTCCGGCCAGCTCGCCGGCATGCAGTCGGTGATCGACTCGATCCAGGACCCGACGACCGGCTACCTCACGAAGCTGAACCAGCTCGCCGGCACGATCGCGTCCGCCACGAACACGCAGCATGCCCTCGGCACCGACCTGAACGGCAACGCCGGCGGCGCGTTCTTCGACGTGACGGCCGGGAACGAGGCGGCGACGCTCGCCGTCGACCCGGCGATCCTCGCCTCGCCGGCGCTGATCGCCGCGTCCGGCAACGGCCAGGTCGGCGACGCGTCGAACGCGACGGCGATCGCCGATCTGCAGCAGCAGACGCTTCTGGGCGGCGCGACGATCGACACCGCGTACTCGCAGCTCGTCACGCAGATCGGCGCCGACTCGCAGGAGGCGCAGCAGAACCTCAGCAACCAGACGTCGCTCGTCGACGCGCTCTCGAACCAGCGCCAGTCGGTCTCCGGCGTGTCGCTGGACGAGGAGATGTCGAACCTCCTCCAGTACCAGCGCGGCTACCAGGCCTCGGCGCGCGCGCTCACCGCGATGGACCAGCTGATCGACCAGCTCGTCAACCGCACCGGGACGGTGGGCCTGTGACCGAGCGCATCACGCAGGGCATGCTGGCGACGAACCTGCTCGCCGACCTGCAGAACATCACCGATCAGATGTCGACGTCGCAGGAGCAGCTGTCCTCGGGCAAGCAGATCCTCAAGCCGTCCGACGACCCGTTCGGCACCGCGCGTGCACTCGCGTTCCGCGACGACCTCGCGTCGAACCAGCAGTACCAGACGAACATCAACAACGCGACCGGCTGGATGAACGCGACCGACTCCGCGCTGCAGAGCATCGAGCAGCTGACCCAGCGCGCCCGCGAGCTCGTGGTGCAGGGCGCGACCGACACGACCGGCGCCGACGGGCGGACTGCGATCGCGCAGGAGATCGACCAGATCATCGACTCGATCAAGACGACCGCCAACACGCAGTACGCAGGCCGCTACATCTTCGCCGGGTCGATGACGACGACCGCGCCGTACACGACGGGTGGCGCCGATTCCTACAACGGCGATACGGCGACGCTGAACACGGAGATCGGCGCCGGCGTGCAGGTGCCGATGAACGTCACCGGCGCGAGCGTCGTCGGAGACGGGTCGACGCCCGGCTCGCTGCTCGCGACGCTGCGGACGATCGAGAACGACCTCAACTCCGGCAACACCTCGGCGCTGCAGACGACCGACCTGCAGGCGCTCGACACGGCGAACGACGCCGTCACGAACGCGCAGGCGACGGTGGGCGCGCGCAGCGACCGCCTCTCGACGGCGCTCACCAGGCTGCAGTCGATCCAGGAGTCGACGACGTCACTGCTCTCGGACACCGAGGACGCGGACGTGTCGCAGGTGATGGTGAACCTCAGCCAGGAGCAGACCGTCTACCAGGCGGCGCTGAAGGCCGGCGCCGACATCGTCCAACCCTCACTCATGGACTTCCTGCAGTAGCAGGGAAGGAGGAAGCATGCAGATCGACAGCAGCAGGTTCGGGAGGCTCGAGGTCCGTGACGACACGGTCCTCTCGTTCCCGGACGGGCTGATCGGGCTTCCGGGAACGAGCTACGCGCTGGTCGCGCAGTCCGAACGGACGCCCTTCTACTGGCTGCACTCGGCCGAGCACGCCGACGTGGCCGTCCCGGTGACCATGCCGTGGCTGTTCTTCGCGAACTACGAGGTGCGGGTTCCCGACGAGGATGCCGCGCGCCTGCTGCTGTCGGATCCCGGCGCCGCGGAGATCTTCTGCGTCGTCCGCGCCGCTCCCGACATCGCGGACTTCACCATCAACCTGGCCGGGCCGGTGATCGTCAACACGTCTCGCCGGATCGGCCGCCAGATCATCAACGCCGCGGGCGGTTACGCTGTTCGCCAGCCTCTGTTCGCAGAGGTGGAGCTGAACGAGGTGCGGGCCGACCCGGTCTCGATGGTGGTGCCCGCGACGGCCACAACGTAGGAGGCAGTGAGGAGCGCCATGCTCGTCATCACCCGCAAGATCGGAGAGCGCGTCTGCATCGGAGACGACATCGTCGTCGAGGTGCTCGACATCGTCGGCTCGACGGTTCGCCTCGGCATCGAGGCGCCCGCGAGCGTTCCGATCTTCCGCCACGAGATCTGGCTGGAGATCCAGGCAGAGAACCGCGCGGCGGCCGAGGTGAGCGTCGACGACCTCCCTGCCACCGACCCCTCGTCAAGCTCGTAGAAAGGACCGACACGGATGTCTCTTCGCATTCAGACGAACATCGATGCGTTCGATGCTCACCGGAACCTGGTGAACACCGAGAACCAGCTCTCCGCATCCATGGAGAAGCTGTCGTCGGGTTTCCGCATCAACAAGGCTGCCGACGACGCCGCCGGTCTTGCGATCAGCGAGAAGCTCGAGTCGCAGATCGGTGGTTTGGAGCAGGCGCAGCAGAACGCGCAGGACGCGGTCTCGCTCGTGCAGACGGGTGAAGGCGCGCTGTCGGAGGTGCAGTCGATGCTCCAGCGCGTGCGCGACCTGGCGGTGCAGTTCAACAACGGCACGCTCGACGCCTCCGACAAGGCAGCGATCACCGCCGAGGTCGCTCAGCTCTGCCAGGAGATCTCGGACATCGGCAGCCAGACAGCGTTCAACGGCATCAAGCTGCTCTCCGGCGGGACGTCGATCACGTTCCAGGTCGGCGCCAACGACGGCGAGACGATCTCCATCTCGGGGATCGACCTGTTCGGGACCGGGACGTCGGCCGAGGTGCAGTCGAGCCTCTTCTCGTTCGCCGGGACGATCAGCCTCAGCTCGATCGACTCCGCGATCCAGAACGTGAGCGATGTCCGTGCGAGCTTCGGCGCGATCCAGAACCGCATCCAGGACCGCCTGACGAACCTCTCGACCTACGAGGAGAACCTCCAGGCATCCGACTCGTCGATCAAGGACGTCGACATGGCGAGCGAGATGGTCAACTTCACGAAGCTCCAGATCCTGCAGCAGGCGGGGACGGCCATGCTCGCGCAGGCGAACAGCACGCCGCAGGCGGTGCTGTCGCTGCTGCCGCATGGCTGAGATCGAGACACAGCAGCGGCTCGCCTCGTGCGAGGCGACGCTGCGCGAGACCGTCGCCGCACTCGCGTCGTCGGAGGGTGTGGCGATCGTCGGCAGCGATGCCGGCGGTCGCATCACCGTCTGGGGCGCAGGCGCCGAGACGCTCTACGGCTGGACCGCCGACGAGGTGATCGGCAGGTCCGTCGAGCTGCTCGTCCCGGAAGAGGCGCGCGACGCGATCCTCGCCATCCGGCGGCGTCTCGTCGCCGGCGAGCCCGTGCAGGGGCAGGAGGTCGAGCTCGAGCGCAAGGACGGGACGACGGTGCTCGTCGGCATCGACGCAGCGCCGATCCGCGACGCGAACGGCGCCGTCGTAGGCCTCGGCGCGATCCACCGAAACGTCGGGGAGCACCGCCGCATGGAGGACGCGCTGCGCGCGGCCGAGGAGCGGTACCGCACGCTCGTCGAGACGCTGCCTGCGGTGATCTACCGCGTCACGCTCGAAGAGGACTCACGCACCGTGTACGCCTCGCCCGGTGCGTCCGCGCTGTTCGGGCTCCCGCACGACGAGCTGCAGCCGGCGCGCATCCGCGAGCTGCTGCATCCCGACGACCGCGAGCGCGTCCTCGCCGAGATCGCGCGCGCGAACACGGACCTGCAGTCGCTCACGCTCGAGTACCGGATCGCCCGGCCCGACGGCTCCGTCGTGTGGGTCGAGGACGGCTCGGTCGTGCTCGAGGCGCACGGCGACGAGCCCGCGTGCGCGCAGGGCTACCTGCTCGACATCAGCGCACGCAAGCGCCTCGAGGAGCAGCTGCTCCAGGCGCAGAAGATGGATGCGGTCGGACAGCTCGCCGGCGGCATCGCCCACGACTTCAACAACATCCTGACCGCGATCGAGGGCTACACCGAGTTCGCCCTCGAGCGCGTCGGCGGCGACGCAGAGCTGCGCGAAGACCTGCTCGAGATTCGCAAGGCGGCACAGCGTGCCGCGACGCTGACCGGGCAGATCCTCGCGTTCGGCCGTCGGCAGGTGTTCCACTCGCGCGCGCTCGATCTCAACGAGGTGATCGACGACACGAAGCGTCTCGTGCTCGGCCTGATCGGCGCGCACATCGAGGTTGCCACGAAGCTCGAGATTCCCCTCGGCTCCGTGCTCGCCGATCCGAGCCAGATCACGCAGGTGCTCGTGAACCTCGCCGTGAATGCGCGCGATGCCATGCCGGCCGGCGGCCGGCTCGCGATCGAGACCGCGAACGTGCAGGTCGCCGCCGCCGAGGCCGAAAGTCTCGGTGTCGCGCCGGGCGCGTACGTCGTCCTCTGCGTCACCGACACCGGCACCGGGATGGACGAGGCGACGTCGCGGCGCGTGTTCGAGCCGTTCTTCACGACGAAGCCGGTCGGCTCCGGAAGTGGTCTCGGCCTCTCGATGGTTCACGGCATCGTCCATCAGAGCGGCGGCGGCATCGCCATCGACACCGCGCCCGGTTGCGGCACCTCGGTACGCGTGTACTTGCCTCGCGCGGACGTCGTCGCCGAGCCGGCGGCCGTCGGCGGCGTGTCGACCGGTCGCTCGGGCCGGCGGATCCTGCTCGTCGAGGACGAGCCCGTGATCCGCCGTCTCGTCACGCAGATGCTGACGCGGGAGGGCTACGACGTGCATGCAGCTGCCGACCCGGACGAGGCGGTCGCGCATGCATCGACCCGTGAGTTCGACCTGCTCGTCACCGACGTCGTCATGCCGACGATGAACGGGCCGCAGCTTGCGGCCCACCTGACGGCGACGCGTCCGGGGCTGCGGGTGCTCTACGTCTCCGGCTATCCCGCCGACGCGATCGCCGGCCGGGACCTGATTCCCGACCACGCACCGGTGCTGCGCAAGCCGTTCTCCGCGACCGAGCTCGTGACCATGGTCGGCGAGGCGTTCACCGCATAGGTCGCACGATGGAGATTCCGTACACCGACGTTCTCGCGCGCGTGCAGCAGATCGAGGCGCTGATTGCGCCGCCGGTCTCGCAGCCTGTGCCGCAGTCGGCTGCGCCGGTCGCGGCGCCGTCGTTCGCGACCATGCTGGCCGGCGCGCTCCAGCCCGGCCCGGTCGCGCAAGGGAGCGGCTCGGCCGTCGTCGCGGCCGCCGCGACGCAGCTCGGCGCGAGCGAGCAGCCGCCCGGCTCGAACGACGGCCCGCAGATCGCCGCCTACCGCAGCGCCGTCGCGGGCGCCGAGCCCGGCGAGCCCTGGTGCGCGTACTTCGCGTCGTGGGCCGCCGCGCAGGCGGGCACGCCGCTCGGCGACAGCGGCCAGGGCCTCGGCTCGGTGGCCGAGATCACGTCGTGGGCGCAGCAGACCGGCCGCTACCTGCCCGCCGGCTCGACGCCTGCGCCGGGCGACCTGATCCTGTTCGGCGACGAGCACGTCGGCATCGTCGAGTCGGTGAACGCCGACGGCTCGCTGACGACGATCGAAGGGAACTACGACAACGCCGTCAGCGAAGTGCATCGCCTCCCGAGCGAGGCGACCGGGTACGTCAGCCTCGGCGCGTAAAGCGGCTGCGCCGGGGAGGCGACGCTTGCGGGCTACCGATGGAGCGGGACACCGATGGCCGTGTACATGGCGTAGAAGGCCCACACACCGAAGGCGAACAGCACGGTGACGACGATCACGGTCGACGTCAGGCCGCGACGCCAGGCGCTTCTGGGGATCCTGGTTACCAGCCACGCACCGAGCAAGGCGATCAGCCCGATCGCGGGGACATAGAACCTGACGTCGCTGACGCTGCCGTTCGTCGGGTCCGTCGTCCACGTATACGTCGAGTAGAGCCCCCAGATCGCGAACCACGATGCCGCCAATGCGATGCCCACCCATGCGTCGCGACGGGCTCCGGGGTCGACTTCGCCTCCCTCCCGACCCGGCACCAGCCGCCGTACGACGATCCCGGCGACCGCCAGAAGTCCGAGCACCAGCGCCGGCATCGCCTGCATCAGGTGCGCGGGCATGAGCCGGAGGTTGGTCCCGATCGCGCCGACGCTGAACGTGACCTCGCCGGGCTGGTAGCCGCTCTTCAGCGGGCCGCCATAGACGAGGTCGTTGAAGACGGCGAGGCCTCCGGCGAAGACCGCCGCCGAAGCGAGCCACGGGCACAGGGTGCGGGCAGGCAGTCTTTCGGGTCGCAGCCGCCACACCAGGAGCACCGTCACGACGGCACAGCCGAGGATGACGACGTCGGTGTAGCGGACGAAGGTCGCGAGGTCGAGTGCCGCGAAGCCTGCGAGGCCGGTGCGCGTTCGTCGTCGGAGCGACGCATCGGTGGCGAGGACCGCCCACAGTAGAAGACCGCTGCCCGCCGCGATGAGCGAGGCGTCGGTGAACGTCGGCATGTCATCGCGCCAGGCGAACGCCATGGCGGCGCCCGACGAGCAAAAGAGGCCAACGGCGGCGAGGCCGCCGAAGCGGCCGAGCCACCGGTAGGCCCCGATGAACAGGCCGAGGCAGGCGAGCGCCCCGTAGAACAGCGGCGCGAGGCGGATGATCCCGAGCTCCTGGAACGGTGCTGCGAGGAAGGGGTACCCGGGGTCTTTCTCGCTGAGCCATCGGCCGTTGGAGACTTCGACCCATTGGTTCGGGGGAGCGGACGGGTTGTCGTCCAGACGTCGTGCCAGGGTCAGCGCCTGCCGGGTCGACAACGTCAGGAGATGGCCTTCGGTGATGGCGACGATCGATGCGCGATAGGCGCCGTCATCCGGCTCCGCCGCCTGAGGCGCGACGGGAAGGACCACGGCACAGAGCGCGGCGAATGCCGCGACGGCGAGTCCGGCTTCTGTCCAGACAGCTCTCGTGTCATGGCCGGCGGCAGCGCGCATGTCCTTCTGTTCTACGCCGGCGCCGATGACATTCGCGCTACCGGCGAGGTCGAACGGATGTCACATCCCGCGGCGCATACTTGGCTCGATGCGGGTGTTGGTGGTCGAGGACCATGTGACCCTTGCCGGGCGGATCGCTCAGGGGCTTCGTCAGGCCGGTTTGGCAGTGGACGCCGTCCATGACGGGGCCGCCGCCGTGCAGGCGGCCGCGCAAAGGCCGTACGACGTGATCGTCCTCGACCGTGACTTGCCTGCGGTTCACGGTGACGAGGTGTGTCGAACCCTCGCCGGATCCGGGCCGCGGATCCTCATGTTGACCGCGGCCGCCGAGATCGAAGACCGTGTCGACGGCTTGGAGCTGGGCGCCGACGACTACCTCGGCAAGCCTTTCGCGTTCGCAGAGCTCGTCGCTCGCGTCCGGGCACTCTCGCGCCGCGCGCCGGCCACGCCGCCGGTCTTGCGCCACGGCGACCTCAGTCTCGACCGTGCGCGCCACCGTGTCTCCCGTGGCTCCAGGCCGGTGTCCCTCACGCGGAAGGAGTTCGGGATCCTCGAGCTGCTACTCGCCGCCAACGGTGCACTCGTGAGCGCCGAGGAGCTGCTCGAGCGCGTGTGGGACGACGTGGATCCGTTCAGCAACATCGTCTCGGTGACGATGACTCGGCTGCGGCGCAAGCTCGGCGACCCGCCGCTGATCGACACCGTGATCGGTAAGGGATACCGGATGTGAGCCGCGGCCCGCGGCTGACCGTACGCGCCCGCCTCACCCTGCTCTATACGGGGCTTTTCGCCGTCTGCGGGGCGATCGTCGTCGCAGTCAGCTACATCCTCGTGGCGCGCCTCGAGCCACAGGTCCAGACCCAGACGCCGCCTGCCCGGTTCTTGGCGCGCTGCCGCGCCGAGCAGCTCAGCGCTCATCCCAACGATCGTCTGCTCGCCAAGTGCAACACCTACTTTCAGCTTCAGGGCGCGCAGCACCAGCGCGATGTCACGCTCGCGCATCTTCTTCAGTACTCGCTGGTCACCCTCGCCGTAGTTCTCGCGCTCGCCGCGATCCTCGGCTGGATCGCCGCGGGCCGGGTGCTGCGCCCGCTGCACAGGATCACCGCTGCTGCGCGCGCCGCTTCCGAACAAAACTTGTCGGCGCGGGTTGCCCTGCGAGGGCCCAAAGACGAGCTCCACGAACTCGCAGACACGTTCGACGAGATGCTCGACCGGCTCGAGAGCGCCTTCGACAGCCAGCGGCGGTTTATCGCGAATGCATCCCACGAGCTGCGCACGCCGCTCGCGGTGATGCGTGCGACCGTCGATGTCGTGCTCGGCAACCCCGACAGTACCCCTGGCGACCTTCGCGGCATGGCGAACGACATCGGCGCCGAGGTCGATCGCGCCGAGCAGCTCATCGCAGCGTTGCTCATCCTCGCCCGCAACGAGCGCGGCCTTACTGTCCGTGATGAGATCGATTTGGCCACCGTTGCCGAGAACGTCCTCGACGGTGCGTCGCCTCGCGGTCGGCACCTCCATACCAGCCTCCAGCCCGCCGTCATAGCGGGCGACCCGGTGCTCGCGGAGCGCCTCGTTGCGAACCTGATCGAGAACGCGGATCGCTACAACAGCGATGGCGGCGATATCTGGATCAGCACGCGCACCGTCGGAGACGCCAGCCAGCTGATCGTGGCGAACACCGGTGCTCTCATCAGCCCGACTGACGCCGACCGCATCTTCGAGCCGTTCCAGCGTCTCGATGGACGCGCCTCGCACGACGGCTTCGGCCTCGGCCTCACGCTCGTCAGATCGATCGCCGCAGTCCACGGGGGAACTGCGATCGCCCGCCCGCGGCGGCAAGGCGGCCTTTCGATCACCGTTGCAATCCCTTCGTGCGGTTAGCCGCAGTAGCGGCTCGACAACCCTCGGCGCTATCGGAAACCCTGGCGTACGCGCGTGACTATCGCTTGTCGCCGGAGCCGCCGAGGACCGCACGACGCTGCCGGTCGGCGAGCTTGTCGACGTTTCGCTGTGCGACGTCGTTGAGCGATAGACCGAGGAAGTCCGCGAGGACCGCCGCGTACCAGAGGACGTCTCCGAGCTCTGCGGCCATGTCGTCACGATCGAGCTGCGCGAGATCGCTGTTCTTGTCGCGGACGAGCTTCTTGATCTTCTCGGCGATCTCGCCTGCTTCACCGACCAGACCGAGGACGAGGTGCATCAGCTCATCCGGGGCGTCCTTGTCGCGTGCGGTGCGTAGGGCGGCGCGCTGGTAGTCGTCGCATTCCACGGCCTCACCGTATCGGCCTGCGTGGACGAGCTCCTGTCTTGGGAGCCTCACGGCTGAGTGCGGACGATCGTCTTCCCGGTGCGTCGCTCGGTGGGGTTGAGAGCGGCGACTGCGTCGTCGAGCGTCGCAACGGCTCCGATGTTGGTCCGCAATCGACCGTCGCGCACGCGCTGGACGATCTCACGCAGTTGCGTGCGATCGGACTCGACGACGAAGTCGATCGTCAGGCCGTCGGCGGGTCGCACCTCGGTCGGACCGACGACGGTGACGAGGGTTCCTCCGGTCCGGATCAGACGCGCGGACCGCTTCTGGATGTCTCCGCCGATGACGTCGAACACCAGGTCGACGCCGCCGACGTCTTCCAGAGCGTCGTTGTCGAGATCGACGAACTCGTGCGCACCGAAGTCGAGCGCCTGACGGCGGTCGGCGGCGCGACCGGTGCCGATGACGTAGGCGCCGGCCTCGCGTGCGAGCTGCGTCACCATCGATCCGACGGCGCCGGCCGCGCCGTGGGCGAGGATGCTCTGCCCCGCCTGAAGGCGGCCGTGGTCGAACAGTCCCTGCCACGCGGTCAGGCCCGAGATCGGGAGGCTCGCGCCCACGGTGAAGTCGACGTCGCCTGGCAGCGGCGCGAGGTTGCGGGCCTCGATCGCGACGAACTCCGCCAGGCTTCCGTCGCGATACCAGTCGGCGAGCCCGAGCACGCGCTGCCCTACCGTCACGCCGGTCGTGCCGTACCCAAGGGCGGTGACCACTCCGGCCAGCTCGTGTCCGGGGATCGACGGCCTCCGGTCACGGCCGCGGCGATCGGTCCAGGTGGAAGGCCACGTCAGCTCGGTCGGGACGAATCCCGACGCATGAACCCGAACGATCGCGTCGTTGATCGTCGCCGTCGGCTCGGGCCGCTCGGTCAGCGTCATCCCGGGCGTACCCGCTGCCTCGTCCGTCACGACGATCGCCTTCACCGGTCGTCTCCCTCCGTTGCCGACGCAGGCCAGCGGTGCGCGCGCCACTCGTCCCACGACGCGAAGCCCGCGGGTGGTTCGTCGATCGGCTCGGTGCCGTCGAGCTCACCCGGGGTCGGAACGTTGAAGCCGGCAGCCCACTGGGCGAGCTCCTCGTCGGACATCGGCCAGGTCGTGTGCGGCGCCTCGGCCTGGCGTCGATCGAGGCGTCTCCGCTGCTCAGCCGGATCGATCTCGAAGTAGTGCAGCTCGACTCTCGCGCCGCGCTCCGTTGCTGCTTGCCGGAGGGCGGAGCGCTCGTCTCGACCCCAGAGCCCGTAGTCGATCACCACGCTGGCACCGAGCTCGAGGGCGCGCAGGCCGATCTCGATGAGCCGTCCTTCGATCACGTCCTGCGCCGAAGGCGGATTGTCGTCCCCGTAGAGCGCCTTCACCCACTCGTCCTTCGTGAGGCGAAGTGCGTGCTGCTCGATCTCGATTCGGCGCGCAGCCGTCGTCTTCCCCGTGCACGGGAGCCCAACGGTGAGGAACAGTGTCGGTTGCGTCGACGACACCGGTTATCGCCGAAGCCGGTCGACGAGCGCAGCGATCTCGGCCGACCCGCCGTGCGGTGCGTCGGGGAGCTCGTCGACGCCCATCCACGGCGTTCCTTCGGGCACGCCCGGATAGCGCGGGTAGAGATGTTGGTGGAAGTGCGGCACGCCGAGGCCGATCACCGCGACGTGCACGCGCTCGACCCCTTCGCGTCGCAACGCGGCGGCGAGCGTGCGCGTCGCCTGCGCGACCGATGTCGCCTCCGCTTCCGTGAGGTCGCCGACGTGGTCGACGTGCCGGCGCGTCACGACGAGCAGGTGGCCGAGGTACGGCTGCTGCGAGAAGCGCTCGAGCGGCGGTAGGTGAAAGGCGATCGCGTGCTCGTCGTCCCACAGCAGCCCGCCCGGGAGCTCGATCTCGCCGGCGACCTCCTGACACACGAGACAGTCGGCTGCCACGCGCCCGACGATAACCGCCGGGAGAACGACTCCGGGCCGCTTGCGCGGCCCGGAGTCGGTCGTCCCTCTGTGTTGTGTCCCCCCGGTCAGTGCGGGAGGAGGCTCAGCACCGCCTGTGGGGCGCTGTTTGCCTGGGCCAGCATCGCTGTCCCGGCCTGCTGCAGGATCTGGAGTTTCGTGAAGTTGACCATCTCGCTGGCCATGTCCACGTCCTTGATCGCTGAGTCGGATGCCTGGAGGTTCTCCTCGTAGGTCGAGAGGTTCGTCAGGCGGTCCTGGATGCGGTTCTGGATCGCGCCGAACGTGGCGCGGGCGTTGCTGACGTTCTGGATCGCCGCATCGATCGAGCTGAGGCTGACGGTGCCCGAGAACTTGAAGACGTTCGCGTTCACCTCATCCGTGGTGCTCGAGCCGAACAGCGTGGCGGCCTTGACCGACATGGTCTCGCCGTCGTTCGCGCCGACCTGGAACGTGATCGTGTTGCCGCCCGAGAGCAGCTTGATGCCGTTGAACGCGGTCTGGGAGCCGATGTCCGAGACCTCCTGGCAGAGCTGCGCGACCTCGGCGGTGATCGCCGCCTTGTCGGACGCCGCCAGCGTGCCGTTGTTGAACTGCACGGCGAGATCGCGGACGCGCTGCAGCATCGACTGCACCTCGGACAGCGCGCCTTCACCCGTCTGCACGAGCGAGACCGCGTCCTGCGCGTTCTGCTGGGCCTGCTCGAGGCCGCCGATCTGCGACTCGAGCTTCTCGCTGATCGCGAGGCCCGCCGCGTCGTCGGCCGCCTTGTTGATGCGGAAACCCGACGAGAGCTTCTCCATCGAGGACGAAAGCTCGTTCTCCGTGTTCACCAGGTTGCGGTGAGCGTCGAACGCCTCGATGTTGGTCTGGATCCTCAGGGACATGCTCTTCCTCCTTGAAGGGCGTTGGTGGTCCCGAACTGGTCGTGCTCGCGCCGCTTTGGGCCTCCTTGGCCCTCTGGCGCTAGCGACGTGATCGGCGGCGCGGCCGCCGACTTTAGGCCTGCACGTCGACGTGCGGAGGGCCGTCGTCCGGCTCCTCGCCGTCCGGCT
>Ga0070741_10000887_pt1 | contig 99324 bp, 85 predicted proteins | sample Coa_R1_4_FD_66440 | JGI IMG/M metagenome (GOLD analysis project Ga0070741, IMG submission 66440) | Surface soil microbial communities from Centralia Pennsylvania, which are recovering from an underground coalmine fire - Coalmine... | ecosystem: Environmental > Terrestrial > Soil > Unclassified ... | reverse complement strand
GCTGCCGCACTCCAAAACCTTCGGTTCTCGAGGCCCGCGCCCGTGTCGCGCTTGCGTTTTGGACTGCGGCAGCCCTCTGCCGCTTTTTTCGGCTTCCAGCCAAGACCGACACTTCTAATCGCACCCGATTTGCGCCGTGACCTCGTGTAAGGTCCGCTCATGGTAAAATGTGCAAAGCTAAGTCACGCTTTCGGCATATAGCGTGCGTCGCCCACTCCAGGGTCAATTTGGGGAGGCGTTGGGACCTTTTCCATTCGAGTTGACGCGCGGCGCGAGCTGGCGCCGGCGCCTTGCGCCAGCTGAGCTCCCGCTTGCAGCTTATTTTTGAATCACAGAACTGCCTGCTTACCTGTAAGATAAGGCGGCCAGCGCCTCACCTGAAAAACAGGAACCAAATGATCAACAGCATCGGCAGCATGTACGGCAGGGTGTATTTGAAGACGTAGCCGAGAAAAGTTGGCGTGTGGGCCTTCTGTTGATCGGCAATGGCTTTGACCATGAAATTGGGACCGTTGCCGATGTAAGTATTAGCTCCGAAGAAAACCGAGCCGATGCTGATCGCCTCGAGGCATTTCAAATAGAGCGGATGACCCAGAATCATCGCCATTTCAGCATGATCGGAGGTGATTGCTTTTGCGCTCAGTTCAATCGGGTGGGCCGATTTCAGCGCGCCGACAGCCTGGCAGATTTGTTCGGCATGAGGACTCCCCGCCAAGGCGCTTAAGTCGGCGCCGTGTGTTTTCACATAGGCTACAATGGCGGCCGCCGCATCTGGGTTGATGAAGGCGCCGAACTCGGCGCTGAGAAAGCTTAAATAAGTCGGGGCATTATCGAGCACGCTCGAGAGCGCGCCGCTGCCCCAAAAGAACAGACCGGGGCTAGGCTGCCCAAGTTGAGCCGCGTTGGCCTGAAGCCAGTCCAAGGCCGGCATCATGGTCGCAAAAATGGCGGCAAACAGAATGGCCACTTCCTTGATGGGATTGAAATTGAAGTCATTGGCGTCGTGCACGTGTTTTTGGGTGGTGAAATACGACCCGCAAGCAGCCGCCGCCATAATTAGCTCCCGCAGGAACGGCGGACGATTGATAAAGACGGCGCCGAGAACAACCGCGAGATAGAAAAGGTTCGTCAGCCCGAGAAACCGCCATTCTTCATGGGCGGTTTCCAATTCGCGCACGCGCGCTGGGGCTTTCCTAAAATTCAGCGTGTCCACGACAAAAAACATGGCCAACAAAATGCCAACGCCCGTCAGCCACATCGGCCAGCAATTGCGCGCCACCCACCAGAACGGAACGCCTTTCAGGTAGCCAAGGAACAGGGGCGGGTCGCCCACTGGCGTGAGGCTGCCACCCACATTCGAAACGATAAAAATGAAGAACAAAAGGTGGTGACCGGTAAAACGGTACTTGTTCATCCGCAGCCAGGGGCGAATCAATAGCATGGAAGCGCCGGTGGTACCCAGGACGTTGGAAGTCAGGGCACCGATGAGGAGGAAGAGCACGTTCACGCGTGGCGTCGCCTCGCCTTTAACATTGATGTGAATCCCGCCGGAAATGACGAAGAGCGACCCAACCAGGCAGATAAAGCTGATGTACTCGGTGGCAGTATGCCACACATGCGGCCCGGCTTTGAGAACCGACAGGTAGTAAATGATGACAACTATCCCCAGCCCGAGAGCGACCTTCGGGTAATGGCGCCCCCACCAATCGGCGAAGAACAAAGGCGCTAACGCGATCGCCCCGAGCAAAATGCCGAAAGGCGCCGCCATGTACAAGGATGGCTGCAAAACCGAGGGTTCCATTCGGCGGGACCTCAGCAAATTCCGCGCCTCGCGCGAGAGTCCAAGGCTCTTTCGCTAAATCACGCTGGGAACTCGCGAGTTCGTTCCGGGACCTGCCTCGAAGGTTCTGAACCTAACTGCTCTGAATGGCTAAATTGAAGCAGCCAAACAATTAACAGGGCATAAATAGATATTCGAATGGCATAAATTAGTCATAAACGCATTTGGCAGATGAAAATTGTAAGCCGCTTTCCGTTAATTATTTATAAAAACCGATCAAAGTCGTGGCATCACGGGTGCTAAAGGAGCGCTAGTTCCGCACCCGACAAAATGAACAGAGACGCAACTACCATGAGGACCATTCGGATTAGAGGAATCAATGGTGGTGGCCGCGAGCGGGCTTGGTGGAACTCCTCGCTGATGAGGCAGGACGCAGAAGCAAAACCATAACCAGAGAACCTCCAAGCAGCAGAAATTATGGCAAACGTCGAATCAACACTGACAAACAAAACATCCGGAACCACAAATAAATCCTCAACGAGTAAAGCAACGCTTGGTTTAACAGGCCTGACCATTAACGCGATGGCGCTGATTGCTCCCGGCGCGTTCCTATGGCTGACCCTGCAGGAGCAATCGCTATATGGCGCACCGCTGGCCGGCTGCGCCATGTGGTTTGGGCTGCTTGCTGCGTTGTTGCTGTGTTTCGCGACGGCGATCAGCTACTCCGAACTGTCCAAGCTCTACCCGGGTGCGGGTTCTTCGTATCTTTATGCCGAGCAGGCATTCGCCTCCAAGACAAAGGCCTTCAGATTTGCGCGTATCGTTAAGTTTTTTACCGGTTGGGCCAGCCACCTCTATTACTGGGTATATCCCGGATTGATGGTGGGTGTAACGGCGCTAATCGCCAGCTACCTGGCGAGCACATTCTGGCCGAACACCTTCAGCGGTGTCTATAACAGTCCGTTGTTCATGATCTTATTCTGTATCGTCTTCTCATTAGGCGTCGGTTATATCGCCTTTCGCGGAGTGAATGGTACCACCGCCGTAAACATGGGGATCAATGTGATTCAAATCAGCGCCTTGGTCGTGTTTTCGGTCATGGCGATTTCCTACCGCACCAGTCACAAGGAAGGCGCCCAGGCTATCCATTTGTCCAATGGCGCCGCCATCAATTATAACGTGGATTCGGTGCCAGTGACCGACGACAAAGGCAAACCGGTCCAGGACACCTGGGCGGACGGTTCGCCGAAGACCGACGACAAAGGCCAGCCGGTTTTCAAGACCCAGGATCGCCAGGTTACGGCCGATGACCTCGACAAGACCAAGAACACGGATGCTGTGGTCCTAGCGAGTTTGACAGCTATGGGCTTGGGCGTGGGCGATCCTTACCCCGTGTTCCAAAAGGATGACGCCGGGAAATTGAAGCTCGACAAGGATGGCCACGCGATTGCCGATCCCTTTACGATCAGTTACAAGGACGCGTTCACGGGCAAACCCGGTGACGCCAAAGACCCGTTGACCTTCAACAACCACGCTTCGGCAGCCTCGGTCGTTTCGCCCCACGGGTTCAGCTTCATGATTATTCAGGCGTGCATTGCGATTCTCCTCCTGGTCGGATTCGAATCGGTTACGGCGATGGGCGAAGAAGCCAAAAATCCAAAGAAGGACGTCGGTCGGGCGGTATTGCTCTCGCTCGTGATCCAGGGAGCCATGTGCTATCTCTTTGAGTACTTCGCGGCGAACTACTTTCTCAATAACGGTTACACCATCACAAACGCCGGCGCTTCCGGCGCGCCTCTGGGTGACATGATGACGATTGTGGGAACGTGGGCGTTTGGCAGCGCTTCGGCGGGTAAAGCTTTCATGCTCGTGCAGGCCTTTACGGTGCTCCTTGCCCTGGTTGGCACAACTTTGTCCTGCTTGAATACCGGCGCGCGCGTAACGTACGCGATGGGCCGGGACGAAGAGGTTCCCTCGCACTTTGGTCTGGTACATGGCAGAACGCTTTCGCCGCATCGCGCGATTTGGACGCTAAGCATCATTTCCATCTTTATCGGCATTGCCACCGTCTGGCTCTACCTGGGCGGCACGACACCAGCAGCCCTGGACAAGCACAACCTGTGGTACAGCTTCGGGATTCTCAGCGACCCCGCCAAGTACGCCAAGTTGCCCAATACGCTGGTGATGATCACACTGATCAGCAATTTCGGCACGTTCCTGCTGTATATGACGACCTGCCTGGTTGCCATTGTGGCGTTCAAGGAACATCACATGTTCAATGGAATTAAACACTTCCTGATCCCAATCTTTGGGCTGGTTGCCAATCTGGCGTGCATGCTGTTCTATTTGATCGGACCTTTCATGGTTCCAGGGATGAGCGTCAAAGAACCGTATATCGCACTGGGCGTCGTGGCCTTGTGGGGCGGTTACGGAGCTTACTATTTCATCAAAGGAAGCAAGGCGAGCGGCAAAGAGATTCTGCTTTCGCGCAAACCAGCTACCGCCTGAACTGCGGAAATCCTTAAGGCCTAATGAGTCCCGGCCGCCCGCAAGGGCGGCCGGGCTTTTCTCCATTTTTTGGTCGTAATTTCCGACGAAATCTGGATCCTCAAATCGCCGCTCCCATCTCAGTTTGCTTTGCGGCTAAGATTAGACTTAATCCATGAAAGTTAAGTGTCACCAGATCTCCAGCGCGGGCATGGTCCGCGACCATAATGAGGATTTCCTGTTGTTCTGGGAACCGGAGGAGTTCGAGCTCAAGCAGAAGACGGGCGGGGTGGCAATCCTGGCGGATGGGGTGGGCGGTGAAGGCAACGGCGATGTCGCCAGCCGGTTGGCGGCGGAAAGTGCCCTGGCCGTGTTTAAAGAAGCCAAGCCAGAAGCCTCGGCTTCCGACGTGGTTCGAGAAATGTTCGACACTGCGGCCACAAAAGTATTTCAAGCAACACGGGACAAGGGCCGCATGGCGACGACGTTGCTGGTTTCGATTTTCCGGCACGACCGGGTAACCATCGCCCACGTTGGGGACTCGCGGGCGTACTTGGTCCGTGGTGGCAAGATCAAGCGGCTGACCACCGATCATTCCTACACCGCTCTGCAGGTGAAACTGGGCTTGCTGCTGGAGCGCAATGCCATGACCAGCCCCCACCGTTCAACCCTTACCCGTAGCGTTGGTTACGAACCCATGTGTCATTACGATATCACCACCCAGCCGCTGCAGCGCGGAGATATCATCTTGCAGTGCTCAGACGGGCTCTACGGTTTTCTTTTGGATGAGGAAATTCTGGAGGCCGTGATCAAGTATCACCCGGGGGAAGCGTGCAAGCGCCTGATTTCGTTGGCGGAGAAGAGACAGGTCAGTGACAACGTTTCGGCCCAAATCGTCCAGGTTTGGGATGTCGACCACGACAAGGCGCCGCATCCTGCTGCAAATCCGGGCGGCAATCCCGGCCATGATTTGGCCGTCGGCTCGGTCCTGGACGAGCGCTTTGAAATAACGGATGTCATCGCCAAGAGTGGAATGGCCTCGTTATTCAAAGCGACCGACCGGCAGACCGGCGCGGCGGTCGCCCTCAAGGTGCCTTATCTACAGATCGAGAGCGACCCGGCCGGGTTCGATCGCTTCCGTCGGGAGGAAGAGATTGGCTTGCAGCTCAACCATCCGTACATCCTCAAAATCATCCCCGTCGAAAAGAAGAGCCGGTCGTACCTGGTGATGGAGTATCTGGAGGGCCAGACCCTCAGCGAGTTACTGAAGAATGTGCACCCTTTGCCCGAGCCGGATGCGGTGAAGATCGCCAGCCGGATTTGCGAGGCGCTCGATTACATGCACAAGCACGGCGTGATTCATCGCGATCTCAAGCCCCAAAACATCATGCTCTGCAACGATGGCACGATTCGGATTATGGATTTCGGCATTGCCCGCGCCCAGGGCGCCAGGCGCCTCACGTTTGTAGGTTTCACCCCCACGATGGGCACGCCCGATTACATGGCGCCCGAGCAAGTCCGTGGGGGCCGCGGCGACGAACGCACCGATATCTACAGCCTCGGGGCAATTTTGTATGAAATGGTCACCGGTGAACCACCTTTCGGCGGGGACAGCGCGTATGTGATTATGAACGCCCGGGTCACGGGCGATCCGGTTGCCCCGCGCAAACTCAATAACAAGCTCACGCCAGTGTTGGAGGAGATCATTCTTCACGCCATGGAACGCGACCCCAAGCGGCGGTACCAATCGGCAGCGGAGATGAAACGGGAGTTGGACGATTACGAAGTGGTCGAGATGACCAATCGCTGCAGCCGGTTGCAGGCGCCGCAAATCTGGAAGTCCCGGTTTCGGTGGCTACCCATGGTACTGGGGTTTATTTTGCTGCAGGCATTGTTCTTCTTTTTGCTGCTGCTCTATTTTCGCAAGAAGCACTGAGGAGCGAAGAAACGTTGAAGCGTTAAAACGTTAAAACGGTGAACCTCGCAGTATCCCTGCACGTTTCAACGGTTTTAACGCTTTTAACATCTTAACGCCTCAACTATCCCCCACGGGCTCGCGCTCTTCCGTGCCACCCTCAGCCAACCGGTACCCCACGCCCGGTTCAGTGAGGAAGAGCGGCCGGGCAGAGTGGTCGGGCTCGAGTTTTTCTCGCAAACGTTTCAGGTACACGCGGAGGTACTGGGTGTCATTTTCGTGGCTGGCCCCCCAGACTTCCCGCAGGATATGGCGATGGGTTAGAACTTTGCCGGCGTGCAAAACAAAAAGCCGAAGTAAGGCGTATTCTTTCGCGGTGAGTTTGACCGGCTGCCCTTGAAAGGAAACTCGCCGGGCAGCCAGGTCCACCTTGAGCTCGCCAAAGGAAAAAAGGGGGTCGCGCGAGCGGGGTTGATTGGATCGGCGGGTGGCCGCCCGCAGCCGCGCCAGTAATTCGGCGGTGTTAAAAGGTTTGGTTACATAGTCGTCGGCGCCGCTGTCGAGTGCCTCGACTTTTTCGGCTTCGCCGTCCTGCACGGTGAGAATGATGACCGGGGTTTGAGTCCACTCCCGCAATTGTTGCAGCACCAATAATCCGCTGATGTCTGGCAAACCGAGATCAAGAATGATTAGGTCATGTCGTTGTCGAGCGATAAGCGCCAGGGCTTGCTGACCAGTGCCGGCGGTCGCCACCCGATAGCCTGTCGCCTCCAGCGCGATCGTCAGTAGCCTTTGGATTTGTGTTTCGTCATCGACAACCAGCACCGATAGAGCGATGGAGGGGGGTTCCTGGGTCATACCGTTTCCTCGGGGAGTGATGGGGTTTCTCGCAGGGGAATAAAGAGGCTGAAGAGTGCGCCGCCCTCCGGTCGATTTTTGGCCTCCACGCGGCCGCCTTGGGCTTCAATGAAGCCTTTGACGATCGCGAGCCCAAGCCCCGTGCCGCCTGGTTTGGAACCCGACGGGCGCTGGAACAGATCAAACGCATGCCCAAGCTGGTCAGGCGCCAGCCCGGGGCCGCTATCTGCTACCCGGATGACCGCCTCGGCGCCAACCACCTCCGCACTTAGTTCGATGGTGGAGGCCTTGGGCGTGTAGGCAACGGCGTTGAGGAGAAGATTGGAGACCGCTTGTTGCAAGAGGACAAAATCTCCGTGAGCGAGGGGCAACCCCGGCTGAATCATCCGTTCGATCCGGTGGGTTTCGAGTTGGCTGCCCAGTTCACGCAAGGTGGCCCGCAGTACATCGGCCAGATCGCACCAGTCCATCTTCGGTCGGACTTGCCCGGACTGAATCCGGGCGGCGTTCAGCAAACTTTGGACGACCCGGTTGAGCCGAAAGATGGCCGCATCGATTTCGGCCGAGAGCCTTGCCTGAAGGGGAGTCAGTTGGCCTGAGCCTCGCAGGGTATCGGCCGCTGTGGCGATGGCGGCCAATGGAGTGCGCAGCTCGTGCGAGACCGAGTTTAAAAGCGTTCGGCCGAACCGTTCGGATTCTGCGAGCAGCCTGGTCTTAATTTCAGCGTCCCGAAGGCGCTGCCGATCCAAACCCAGGGCGGCTTGTTTGGCGAAGTTCTCGAGCAGGTCACTTCGGTTTCGGTCCAGGTCGGGAGAAGATTTGAGTCGAACCGCCAAGGTGCCGATTGGCACATCGCCCGCCGCTAGGGGAAGGTAGATGCGGTCGGAACCTGGTGAGTTGTCACTGGCCAAACCCAACGGTTCTTTGCGAGCGATAGCTTCGAGCGCGAGTTTGTATTCCGACTCTCCCAGGGCCCAGTGGCGATTGGAGGCCCCCGGGGAGCCAGCCGCTACATCGGCGGAAGGAAAAACCACAGCAACCTCGGCTTGGAAAGTGGCGCCAACCTGGTTGATCACTCGTTCCAAAATATCGATCTGGTCCCGGGCGTCGGCCAACTCACGAGTGAAGAGGTAGAGCGCGCGCGAATGCTGTTCGCGATGATGCGCGGCCAGGCGTTCCTCACGCAGTCGGGAGGTCAACTGCGCCACGGTCAGAGCCACGACGAAATACATCGCCAACATCATCTTGTCGTAAAAACTGCCGATTTGGAACGAATAGGGCGGCGGCGCAAAGAGGTAACCCCACCCTATAGCCGTGAGGGCGGTACCGAGCAAAATCGGTCCGCGGCCGACGAATAGCGCCAACAGAACGACCGCCAAAAGGTAAACCAAGGCAATGGCCTGGTAACCGACCCACCGCTTTAACACCAGGTTCAGCAGTGAAACCACAATGAAAGTCAGCAGCGCCAGGCCATATTCCACCGAGTTCTGGGGAGGGTTGTCAGACCGTACGTTCATTGAGCCAGGCAATGACAGACACGATAAAAGATTCTACGCCAACCAGCGAGGTAAATTGCCTGCTTCTGTTGTTCAATAACTTGCTGGTTGGCTAAAAGGCTACAGCGGAAAGGATATAAAAAGCCCATTAAAAAAGCCCTTGAAAAAATAAAGGTGCCATAAACGCCTGACAGTCCGCACATTCCCAATTTCCGCTTATTGCTGGCATTTCGGCTGCTAAACGCCCCGAAGCATGCGGCACTCACCAGCAAAGAAACCCGACCGCCAATTGGGAAGAGAACCCGAGCTGCGTTTCCTCGACCGGCGAATGCCGGCCGCGCAGCCAGGGAAGGTTCCCAATGAATTAAACCTAAAATGAAGAAAATCGAAGCGATCGTTAAGCCGTTCAAATTGGAGGAGGTCAAGGACGCCTTGGGTGGCATTGGCATTTCCGGAATGACGGTGACTGAAGTCAAAGGCTTTGGACGTCAGAAAGGCCATACGGAAATCTACCGGGGCAGTGAGTACACGGTAGACTTCCTGCCGAAGCTAAAGATCGAAATGGTTGTTCCAGACGACCAGGCCGAAGCAGCAGTCGACGTGATCGTCAAAGCAGCCAAGACCGGAAAGATCGGCGACGGCAAGGTCTTTCTCACCAATGTGGAAGAGGCGGTTCGCATTCGAACCGAGGAAAAAGGAGAAAAAGCCATCTAAAAAACGGAACGACACAAAACCAACCAGAGAAGATATGATGAAGAAAACGTTATGTATACTTGCAATGCTGGCAGCCTGTAGCTGGTCCAGCTTGCTAGCGGAGGATACAAATGCGCCCGCGGCTGCAGCCACAGCCACGACCAACGCGCCACCCGCGGACACCGGTCCCAAACCGGATCCTTCAGGAACGGCAACCGGAATGTCCGTCGACGCTCAGTCGCCGGGCGGCACTTTTGTCACCGCGGCCCCGGCTGACCTGAGTGACGACGACAAGAAGGACCCGGCCAAAGTTAAGGCATACACGGATGCCAAAAAGGCGTTCGACGATTACACGGCGCAAGCCAAGCTCGAGCCCTTGGCGGTAAAGCTGTCCGACTCGGTCGGACACAACCGGGTGGCGATCAACTTCATGTGGACCCTCGTCACTGGCTTCCTGGTCATGTTCATGCAAGCCGGGTTCGCGTTGGTGGAAACGGGTCTGTGCCGAGCAAAGAATGCCGGACATACCATGTCCATGAACTTCATGATTTATCCCATGGGCATGCTTGGGTTTTACCTATGCGGTTTCGCTTTCATGTTCGGCGGAATGGCCGATCCTGCGAGCCCGAATAACGGTGGCATTGCTACCATGGGTGGCTATACGGGGCTTAACCATGAGCTCGGGTTCCATATTGGAAGCAAATTTTTCGGTTTACTGGGCGCAAAAGGCTTCTTGCTCCAAGGCGCTGGTTATGACACCGCCGCTTTTGCTTTGTTCCTGTTCCAGATGGTGTTCATGGACACCACCGCAACGATTCCAACGGGCGGCGCGGCCGAGCGTTGGAAGTTCTCCGCCTTCATGATTTACGGGTGCTGCATTGGCACGATCATGTATCCGCTCTTCGGCAACTGGGTTTGGGGCTGCGGTTGGTTGGCGAACCTGGGAGCGAATTTCCCCGGTTTAGGCCATGGGCACGTTGACTTCGCCGGTTCCTCGGTAGTCCACATGCAAGGCGGAGTAATTGCACTCATATTCTGTTGGTTGATCGGTCCCCGCTATGGCAAGTACGATGCCAACGGCAAGCTCGTCCACCCGATTACGCCTCATAGTATCCCAATGGTTATGCTGGGCACCTTCATCCTGGCCTTTGGCTGGTTTGGCTTTAACCCGGGTTCCAGCTTGGCCGGTACGGACCTTCGCATCGCGGTAGTCGCGGTCAATACCATGCTCGCTTCCGCCACTGGCGCGTTGGCGGCCACTTTGTGGATGTGGTGGGTCAGGACCAAAAAGCCCGATCCGTCCATGATGTGCAATGGCATGCTCGCGGGCCTGGTTGCCATCACCTGCCCATGCGCTTTCGTCAGCGCAGGTGGAGCTTCTATTTTGGGGGCCATCGCTGGTGTCCTGGTCGTTGAGTCGGTGTTCTTCTTCGAAAAAATCGGCATTGATGACTGCGTTGGCGCTATCTCGGTCCACGGCGTCAACGGCGCCTGGGGTTGCCTCTCGCTCGGGTTGTTCGCCGATGGCACCTACGGTGATGGCTGGAATGCTGTCCCAGGAACTGTAAGAGGACTCTTCTACGGTGGCGGCCTGGGCCAATTCTGGGCTGAGCTTATTGGCGTCACTGTGTGCTTCGTCACTCTCTCGGCTCTCTCGCTCGTTGTTTATTACATAGGCGAGAAGCTCGTGGGCAATCGTGTACCCGAAGAAGTGGAGATCGAGGGGTTGGACGTCGCCGAGATGGGCGTGCCTGGCTACGCGGGCGTGGTCATGGACAAGCAATCCGAAACACCGATGATCAAAGGCGAACCCTACTCAGCCAAACGCGGCCAGACCGCGATCAGCGCGTAGGCGTAAATGACCGAGTAGTTAACATATACAGCTGCGCGGGAGTTTAACCTCCCGCGCAGCTTGCTTGAAACAGAGAACCCTTCCTTTTATTATGATGACACAATTTATGAGTACTTTCTTGATGATGGTGGCGGTTACTGCCGGAGGCGCCATCGGATACTTATTCGGAATGATCCAGGCTCGCGCTCTGCGCCGCAATGAACAGCGCCACAAGTCCGGCGAGCTTTCCAATGGCTGGGAAGTGATGCCAGGCTCGGCGACCCGCGTGGCGTACCTCCTTATCGTGCTGGTCGCCATTCAGTTCGTTTGTCCCCTGCTCTTTAAGAACGGCACACAATGGTTCGTCTCGGCCGGAGTGGTTCTGGGTTATGGCTACGTCTTGTATCGCCGTCTCATGCAGCGCAAGGCGGGCCTTTCCTGAGAGGCACGCGGGGTTGGTCGATCGTCGCTGGGAGACCAAGAGCCCGGGCTCAGCCGGAGTTTTGGTCCGCTCCGTAGATTTGTTCACGTCTGAGAGGGTGTCTTAAAAATGGGTCCGCGGCGCCATTCCGGCGGCGAGACGCCGCCGGAACCCGCAGGCGAGGACGCCTGCGCTACGTAGCGCGGGCCTCTGGCCGGCGGGTTTTGGTGGCGTCTCGCCACCAAGATCATTAATAAAACACGCTCTGAGCACCGGAATCAGCCCTGCACGCCCAGGCGGCAGACGGCGGCGGGCACCGAGCACTGCAGCCTTCTCCCGCTCCTCGGAAAGCTCGGGTGCAAAAGAGCCTGGCGCCACAAAGCGCAAAGGGCTCAAAAATCAAAATGCATTCAGAAATCATTTTCTTGTGGCCTTTTGCGCCTCTTTGCGGCTACCTCCTCGGGTCAGAAGACAAGCCGTTGATGTTTACGTGGGAGCAGATAGAAGGGCCGCCACTCGAGCCGGTAAATCCTGTGCTGTATGTTCCAAGGTTATCACCGTGAGAACTTTCCCATCCCAACGATAGAAAACCGCAAATATTGGAAAATTAGGCAAAGCAATGCGTAAAACGTCGGTGAGGTCGGAGGATTCGAACCGAGCGGAATGACCTCGTTGCGGATTCTTTAATAGTTCGAGAATGATGTCCTGTGAGGCGAGAATGAACTTTTCGGCAATCTGTGGGCGCCCATCGTGAACGGCGATTCGATCGCGATAGTGGCGCACGCGACGGTAAAAAGCCGGATGGACAAACAGATTATTCGCCATCGGCGATGGCTTTCATAGCTTTCTTGAACTGCGCCGGGGTCACGGGCTCGGCGGGTTCAGCGAGGGCTTCACGGATTCGCTCCTCTAACCACAATGGTGCCGGTTGAAATCGAGCGGCAAATTGCGGCAGGCCAATTCGGAGCGCTTGCCGCACGACGTCGGCCTTGCACAACTCAGAGAGCTTGGTGCTTTCAGTGATATGGGCATCCAACTCGTCGCTGATTTCCATTTTGGGCAACGTCTTCATACGAAGTAACTTTAACGTCAATTTGACGTCAATCAAGCCTAATTCGCGAGTACGGGTCCTGCCTCCCGAAGCGGACCGATTGCTAAAAAAGCCCCTTGGTATTCCGGGCAGTGGTCACTACCAGCCTGAAAGAAGCATAATCGTTGGTCGCGCGGGCGGGGGTGACAGTGACGCGAAAGGCAGTGTCGTCATGCGGTTGTACCGTCACGGCCTCGTGCGGATGCGCGGCGTCGAGCAATGCGCCTTTCTGGTCAAAGAAACGGCATTCCAATTCAATGTCTTTCCAGCCAATCTCGCTTTGGTTGGTGAGAATGCCGGTGATATAAATGTACGTGCCCGTGCTTGTCTGCACGCAATTCATCCGTGACTCGAGCACTCGGACTGAATTAAGAAAATCGCTGTAATCGGGCTTGGGATTTTGGAACCGATTAATAATGGTCAGCAGCGTCATTGACAGCACGGCATACATCATCAGGTGCGGCAAACCGTACACCCACACGGCAATGGCCGGATTACGCAGCGAGCGAAGCGTTAGCCATTGACGGCATCGCGGGCACACTTTGGCTTCGCGCTTAATGGTTTCCGCGCAGAACGGGCAGATCCGATCCCTGGGCGGGCACGGGTTGTGTTCTGATTGCAACGTCATAGTCAGCCAAGGAACAAGAACGCGAGCGGAGCGAGCCCGACTGAAGTCCTGTAAGGACGATGATATAATAGCCCAAGGCAAGCGAGGGACGAGCGCCGCCTTGGGTAGGAGACACAAAATGGTTCCCTCACTTTTTTCCAAGCTGTTTTGGCGCGCTTGGGCGCTCCAAACCAGATTGGAAAAAAGTGAGATTGGGTTTGGGGTGGCGTTTACCCAGGGCGGCGGCCTCGGCGGCCGGCCCTGGGCTATTTCTCGTCGTCCTTCCAGGACTTCAGTTGGGCTCGCTGCGCTCGGTGGTTGGGGCCTGCGCGAAGTTCTGTGCCAGCAGCAAAAGCGCAGCGGGAGAGGGCTCTTCGTAAGTTGGTTCAAGGGTCCAATGCGCCAACCGGTTGGGGAATTCTCTCCGTGAACCGAACGAAAAAAGCCCGCCCTCACCCTGCCCTCTCCCCCAGGAGAGGGTGGAGCTTTCGCAGCGCAGTTTGGGTTCATGGTCGCAATACATCTGCCTGCGCAAAAGAAGGCTCCCCATGAACTTCCCCACAGATTCAGGGCGACCGCAGATCAGAACACAGAGCCAGGATGAACGTTGGGGTGCCGTCCGAGAGGTTCACGTAAGCAGAACAGCGACGGGAATTAGGCGGAACTGCGTTTCGTGTGGGCCTTTTTCCCCAAAGCGTTTCTGCCTTTTTTTGAAGTTTGGTTTTCGGCGCTAAAGGCACCGGAAACCAAACTTCAAAAAAAGGGGAGGTATTTTGGGCTGCTACCCAGGGCGGCGCTCGTTGCTCGCTGGGCTGCTATCTCGCCGCCCCCCGGGGCTCCGGACAGCCGAACCGAAGATTTCGCCAATGACGAACAGCACGGTCAGATCATGGCTGAGATTCGGCCGTCGGGGCGCGCTGCTCGTCCTGGCTGATCCTGGTCGTTGAATCCTGGGCGCCGCTCGCCGCGAGTAATCCCCCCCGTCGTCATGTTTGCGCAAAACAGGCCGTTCTCCGGAATGGTCATGCCAGTATGAGCGACTCCCTTGGCTTCCAAGCCTTTTTCAGACTTCGGATTGCGCCTTCTTCTCGCCGCGCTGTCGCGCCGTCGCAGCGGTTCGGATTTCGACCTTCGGCCTTCGGGTTTACTCGGATGTGTTTTCATTTCGCCGTCCTCAACCGTTTCGCCGGCCGCCAGCCTCGACGAATCCGTTGCAGCAAAGGCAGAATTCGCTCCGGCTGAACTACGTGTGGCTTGCCATCTCGGCGCGTTAGTACCAGTGCTACCGGCTGGAAGCACACCACTTTCTCCCGGCCGGATTCCCCCATGCCATCCAGCGCATGTGCAATGAGGTCATCGCCGGTCAGGGTGAAACGACCCAGGCGTTTGGTGAGCGAGAACGTGATCGGGCCGCGGTGATGGTAACTGCGGTAGACCAGTTCGGTACAGACGACGCGTGAGCTGTTGTTGAAATCGAATTCGAAATCATAAGGCTTGCCTAAGTGGCCCAGCGCCTCTCCGATAGCGGCGGCGATATCGCCCGCCATCAAAGTCGAGCGAAGCGCCACAAAATGATCCACGCGCAGGCATTTCTCCAATGGATTGAGCTGCACCCGCGGAGCCAGGGCCTCAATGACTAGTCCCAGCGTTGCAGGATTCTGGGATATTTCTTCCCAATGCTTGAGCACGTACGGGTGCGAGCGCAGCCCGAGGCTTTCGAGGTCCGCGCGGGTCCCAAGATAGAGGGCGGCATGGGCCCAGAAGCCGGGCAGGAGCGCGGCGGTAAGCCGGTGATCGTTGCGGGTGAGCAGCACGTCTCCTGGCCGCAGAGAAGGAGCCAGTCTCGCCACGATCTCCGAAGTCATCGTGGCGTCGTTTGGGCGATCGGTGACTTCCACTTCGGCCAGATGATCACCCATCAGTTTCTCCAAACCGTGGCGGACGCGGCGGAACGGGCTCTGGCTGGTTAGGCAAAAGGCACGCCAATCGTATCGGCATCGTTGCCACAGCACGTGCAGCAACCGGCGTCGAACGACCTGCCGCTGGTGGCGGATGAGTTCGAGCAGCCAGCTCCAGTCAGCGCCGGCCTCAGAGGAAATGAGGTGAGCTTCCCGCCGATGCGCTCGCCAGAAAGCGTCCGCCTGAAGAATCGAGCGGTAGTTGCGCAAGCGGCTGTAGCCGGCGAGGACGTCTTCAAAAAAGCCCGCGTCCAGGTCGTATTTGGAGTCCGGCTCGTTGATCTTGGCCCGCAACATCGGCACGTGCTCGGCAAAAGAAATGACCTTGAGCGATTTGGCGTAAAGGACCAAGGCGGCTCCGAAGGCCACGAGAAAGCACCGCAACCGGCACGGCTCGGATTCAATCGAGGCATAGTTTCGGTAGCGCAGGATGATTTCGTATGCCGCCAGCCGATAGTTACGGTAGACCAGCACGCCTTGACGCACACGGTCGTCTTCATCCGGCGTGAAATAGCCGCGAGTCGTGGCCGTTTTCGGAATCTCAGAGGAGTCGAGCCGCGCGTCGAGCCGGTCCAGGCCGGCGACAATCTGACGTAACGTTTGCAGGTCCGCCGACAAGTGCAGTTCCGTCTCAGAGCCGGCGCAAGCGATCCCGGATGCGGTCAGGCCATCTGGAGGACGAATCTGTGGCTGGCGGGTCATGGCTTCGCTCCATTATCGCAACCAGGCATCCAGTCCGGGCGCCACCTTGCCGGCGACCGCCGCGGCGAGGAATGCGGCCAAGGCGCCCGCCACCACATCCAGCGTGTAATGCGCTCGCAACACCAGCACGATGACCATCTCGCCCACGGCGACGCACGCGGCGAGCGCCGCGAGCCAGGGCGGTCCCAAATACGCGGCTTCCAAGGCTCCGAGCACAGCCAGGGCCGTGTGTCCGGAAAAAAAGAAATCGTTACCAACGTCATAGGTGACCAGCAGCGCGGGGAATCCTGGGTTTCTCCAGATGATGCCGGGCGGCGGCGGCAACGTGGAGAGACCCTGGCAGATTTGCCGCAAAGCGAACACGATCAAGATCGCCAGAAAAGGTGCGAACGTCGCGCCGAACACGGCCGCACCGATCAACAAAATACCGCAGAGATCGATAAAGATGGAACTAGTGAACAGTGCCGCATTGGCTGCGCGGGGATGCGTAAAGAAGTACTGGTGCCAGGGTGCCGTCAGATCATGGATAATGTCGCCGATGCCATTTTGGGGCGCAGATTTTCGGGCGATCAACGATTGCGTCCAGAACCAGACGACCAACGCGCCGGCCACCACGCCGGCGCGCAGGCCGATGCCGGGCCAATGCATTCCTGCCAATGATTGTGTCATGGTTTGGTTTGGCCGGTGCGGCCGCGAGTTTTGCTTTCCTCAAGCATTGCTTCGAGCTGGCGCCGAAGTTCAGTTGCCAGCGGGTCCGTATCGGCGCTGCGGTCACGCGTTGGACTGGCTTCAATCGCCGTGCCAATAGAAATCACGGCATGCAGCGGCGGGTGCGGGCGGGTCTGATCGGTCAAGTCTTCCTCGTAGCGCTCAACGGTTTCGAGCATGCGCTCCGCGCTCGGATTGCCAGCCAGGTAATCGCCGGAATAACAATGCAGTTGCTGGGCCAAGTAGAGCTCAGCGAGCTGGCGCCAACGGCGCGCGCGTTCCATCTCGGTGAGTTCGCCCTGGATCAGGTCCGGCACAATGGCCGATCGCAGACGCTTGATCCGCATCATCGGGTCGGGCTCAGCGCGTCCGGAGGCCCATTCCTGTTCCAGCGGCTCCAGCAACCGGTTGAGCAACAGCGGCACGCGGATCTTCGTGGCGCCGGGTTGGCACGAGCCAAGGTATTCGATTTCCTTCAGCGCAAGCAGCGCGTGCCCGGCTTTGATGATCCTCTCGCGCAAAGGCAACTGATTTTGCGGTTGCCAGGAAAGACGGCTTTCGATCTGCTCGAGGACCGGCGTCAAGGTCGCCGTGAGATCGCCTTCGAAAAAGTAACGGATAAAAACCGGGTGAATCACGACCTTGCCGGCTTGTGGAGCGGCGGCGCGTTGCTTGGCGGCCGAGCGGGCCAGGAATGCGACCCCATCCATCAATTGCATCAGCCGGTCGTTATTGCGCGTCACGAAGCCCTCGGGAAAAATCGTCAGCGGAAATTGTGCTTCCGATAGAATGCGCGTGGCGCATTTGAGGGATTCGCGGTCCAAGCCTTCGCGATAAACACTGAATCCGCCGATGCGTGGCAACAGGAATGACTGCACGCGATTTTGCATGAACAGATGCCAGCTGGCCATGACGTGGCAGGGGCGGCCGACTTCGCGCGCGAGCACTCCCAAAACCATGGGATCGCAGGGACGACAATGATTGGAGGCCAGCAGCACGCCCGCCCCCTGTTTCAGCGAGGAGACCAGGCGCTCGGCGCCCACGCATTCGTGGGAAGTTATCCCGAAGTTTTTGCGCAGGTACCCTGGCAGATACCACTGGATGATTCGCGACCAAAACGGGCTGAAACGCGGCGGCACGAACCGGTACGGTTTGGCGATGACGATGTTTTGCATCTCGAGCCTGTACCGAAGCGATTCTCTATTAAATCTGAGCAGACCACAAGCTGTTCACCCTGCCACAGAAATGACCTTCCCATTCGGAATGGGGCGTGCTAATAGTTTCCTACAGCACAGATACGCCTACAATTGCCGCGATCTAGTCTGGAAGCAATGTTTTGAACCTGAGTTGAACGGAGGAAAAAATGAAAAGAAATCGAGCGATCAAGCGGATGGGTTTAGCGACGTTGGCTGGCGGACTTGCCTTTGTGGGGTCTGCCGAAGCAGTTGAATTGGTGGTGGACGGAAGTTTTGAGAGCGCCACCCCGCCAACGCCCGGCTCGATTGTCAGCCTCGGAGGAACCAGCAACCCGGGAATCGGCGGGGGTTGGAGTATTTTCAGCACCTACGCCTATTCGACCGGCTACGCGCTGCCGTTGACCAACGGCGTGGGACAAGCCATCGGCGGAGTGCAATTTCTGCGGCCCTATCCGCCCGATAGCACCGGAATCAGTCACAGCAGCGACACGGTGACGCAGATGGTGAGTCTGACTGCGAGCACCACGCTTACCCCGGCCAAAATCGACGCTGGCCAGGCCACGTACACGATGTCCGCTTGGTTTTCCAGTTACGAGACCCAAGGCGATTATAGCGACCTGACCCTGGAGTTCCAAGACGGGCAAGGCAATCTGGTAGACAACGACGTCTTCCTGGGTGGCCAGGAATTCGTCGATGCGCTGCCGACCGCGCCGTATGGCAAATACACCGACGCCAAGTATTGGGGACGGGACGTGCGCAGCACAACCGTGCCGAGTGGGGCTCGGGTTGCTTTGATCACGATCCACTCGACCGCAGTTAGTGGCTTGCCGGATGGTTATGTGGACCTGGTTTCGTTGGACGTGGTCGATACGACGCTGACCGAACCGTTTGTGACGAGCGAAGACCCGGCGGACAAAGCGGTAAACGTGGGCCCGGTAGTGACGCTGAACGTTGGTCTGCAGGATAGCAAGAGCGCTGTCGTAACCAATTCCATCCGGCTTTATTTGGATAGCCAGCTCGTTCCGGCCACGATTCAAAAGGCCGGGACAAACACGACAGTCACTTATAACGCCGGCCTTTTGCCCGCCCTTTCGCAACACACGTATTCGATTGCCTTCACCGACAACGGTGCACCAGCTCTAACGCAAACGAACACGTTCCACTTTACGGTCGCCAATTATCTCACGTTGCCCACATCGCTCGCAAGCGCCCTTGGTTCGGAGGATACCAGCAAGCCCGGTTTTAATTTGAGCGTGTACCAGGTTAATCCGGTCGTTGACCCGAACACACAACAGTCGATCGACATCCCCGACAGCATCGAATTTGATGAAGGGCTGTTGGTAGGGTTGGCTGGAACGAACGTGGCGGATCTCTCCAAAGCTGTCTCCGGAAACACGTTTACCATTAGCAATACCGTCCACTGGGCGAACACCACAGGAATCACGTCGAGTTTTCCCGGAACGAACCTCTTCCCCGGAATACCAGGAGTGACTGGCTCGACCAATGACTTTGTCGATGATATTCGAACCTACGTGCGTTTTCCGGCCAGCGGCTTTTACCAAATGGGGGTAAACAACAATGATGACCTGCGGTTATCGGCAGAGGAGACGGGGGCGGCCACGTTGCAGGTAACGGCTCCCACAAATATGCAGATCCTTTGTGTGGCGATTGCCACCAATGTGACCCAATTATCGTTTGGCGGCGCCCTGCCTTTGACCCCGCTTAGCGCGCCGGTCGTCTACGCCACCCCGAGCGGCAACCCAGCCGATTCCTGCCGATTGGCCACCAACACCGCGCTGCTGGGCAAAATTGCGCTGCTGGATCGCGGCGCCACCAACTGCACCTCCGCGGATGACGCCTATCAGGCGCAACTGGCGGGCGCCGTGGCGGTTCTCGAAACTACTCCGGGCGATATCGGCTTCCCCTTCCGGTTAGGCGACAGTGACCCCCGCGTGACAATTCCCGTTCTGGTGATTGCCGAAAACTTCGGAGCCGAGGTCCTTAAAGGGTTTCTGACCAACCATGTTGCCGTCACGGCGAGTATACAAGGTGACCCTGCGCCGAGGCTGGCGGAATGGAACTCGCCGAAAGGCTTTGGCAGCGCCGACTCATTAGTGGGCTTTGCGGTACCCACGGCCGGAGTTTATCCGATGCGGCTGGTCGCAGGCCACTCAGCCGGCGACGCTAACCTGGACTGGTTCTCGGTGCAGCCGGACGGCACGAAGATCCTGGTCAACGATCGCTCGAATCCCAACGCTTTGCTCGCGTTCCGCGCCCGCTCCGCCACGGTGACTAAACCGGTACTGAACGCCCCGACCCTCTCGGCGGGCAAAATTGTTATTTCCTGGACCGGCACCGGAACGCTGGAAGAAGCCCCATCCGTGACCGGCCCTTGGCAACCTTCGGCCAGCCAAAGCAACCCGCAAAGCATTTCGACCTCAGGCGGAGCGAAGTTTTACCGGATTCACGCGCCTTAAAGCGTGTTTTAAAAAACGGCCGGGCCGCGGGCGCCTCGGTTTGGAGTCCCGCTTAAGGCGCTTTCGGCCGCGTGGCCGCCTAAAGACGGGACTCCAAACCGATTCCTGTTTTACAACTGGGCTGAAAAAGGGAACAGCTGTGTGGAGTAGGAAATTACCCCATACGCAGGCATAGCCCCGGAAACTACTATGACACCGATTACGGCGGGCGATCGGCGACCCATCTCCCCGCTGGTGCATTCAGGCGAGACGTCGTCCAGGTGAAGTGCCGGCTTCAAACTAGTTGAGGCAGGGCCTTTCTGTGCCGCGTAAAGAAATCCCCTGAGGGTGCTCCGGCAGTGTGCTTCGCGCCTGTGGACAAGGCGTTCGAGTGAGCTGTCAACGGTGCCCGAATGAGCCACCGCGGTCGCGCTGACTACGGCATGCATTTAACTGACGCACACCAGGACGCTTTAACCGAGCTCATCAATATCGGGTACGGTCGCGCCGCGGCGTCATTATCGCAATTGACCCGGCGCCGTATTTCGCTCGAAGTGCCCAAGGTGGCCATTTACGATATTGAGGCGGCAGTCCATGTCTTGCGGGAATTTATGGACGGAGAGGTGGCCAGTGTTCACCAGGTGTTTTCCGGCGTTGTTTCGGGCCAGGCGATGTTGCTGCTGGATCGAGCGGCGGCAGTGACGCTCAATTCACTGCTCCTTGGCGACACACCCGGATCCGGCGATTTACGCCAGGCCGAGCGCGAAGTTCTCACCGAGGTTGGCAATATTCTGCTCAACGCCTGCCTGGGAGTATTTGGCAACGTACTGCGCGTGCAGATGACTTTTTCGGTGCCGCGATTTCACGTCGACAGTGTGGAGGACATCTTGCGCACCGCCACCACTCAGGAAAGGGAACTGGAGTACGCCTTGATAATCCATACCCGGTTTCACGTGGCCACCAGCAACGTTAAGGGATACTTGATGATGGTGCTGGGGGTGACCTCGCTCTCACGTTTGCAGGAGGAACTGGATCGCTGGGAGCAACGCCAATTCTCCATTTAATCAACCGCCCGCATCAACATGCCTTCCAATTCCGCACCTCCCGCGCCCGGTTCGGATTTCATGGACGATTTCTATGCCGAATGCGACGAACACCTGGTTGAGATCCGCCGGGCGCTGCTGCAACTCGAACCGCAGGTGGGCGAACCGGCTCTGGACCCTCCGACGATTGAAAAGATTTACCGCAGCCTTCATTCGGTAAAGGGCATTTGCGGCATGGCTGGGTTGCAAGCGGCCGAAAAGCTGGCGCATACCGCCGAAGATTACTTACGCGCGCTCACGAGGCATGATGCGGTGCTTACCTCGACGGGGATGGATGTGTTGAACCGGGTAACGCAAAAACTGGAGGAGTTGGTCCTCAACCACCGGCAAGGCCGGCCGGAGACCGACGTGCGTGCTCTGGTGGAACAGACGGCGGCATTGCTCCCCCCGCCCACTCCCGCAGCGGGCGAGTCTGAATCGCCGGCCAACGGCCGGCACCTCTATCCGGCCGAAATTGCCAACCAGGCTCAAACTGCGGCACAGCAGGGGAAAAAAGTGTTGCGCTGCATATTCAGACCCTCTCCGGCCCTGGACCGTCGCGGCGTCAATGTCAACGCGGTCCGAATCCAACTGCAAGGCCTTGGTGAAATCTTATATGGCGCCCCGAAGGTACAGCGGAGCGGCGAGTTACAGTTTGAATTCCTTGTGGCGACCCAGAGGGAACATATCGAGACGGCGGATTGGCAGACCGACGGCATCACGATTAGCCCGCTTCAGGAAAGCTCGCCTGCACCAGGGCCTCTGGCGGCCGGGTCGCACAACCTTTCCACGCCCGGGCCGGCCACTCCGTTCGTCGCGCCGTCTCATTTTGTGCGGGTCGATCTGGGCCGTCTGGACGACCTGATGCGAATTATTGGAGACATTGTGGTGCAGCAAGCGCGGCTCGAGGAAGGGCTAGGCCGAGTGAGCGCGCTGTTACCGGGACAGGACAGCCGGCATCTGCACGAGACGCGGCATGCGCTCAGCCGCGAGCTGCGCCACCTCCGGGATGGGCTCATGAGCCTGCGCCTGGTGCCGATCGGGGAAATCTTTGACCGCCTGCCATTCGTCGTGCGGGATATTTCTCGCGAAAACGGCAAAAAAGTAAAGCTGGTTATTAAAGGCGAAGATACCGAACTGGACAAATACCTGGTCGAACGCATGAAGGACCCGCTGCTGCACCTGGTCCGAAACGCGGTGGCGCACGGCATCGAGGATCCCGCCGAACGCCTGGCTCAAGGAAAACCGGTGGAGGGAACGATCACCGTGCAGGCATCCACCGTCGCTGAAATGATCATTATCGAAGTCATGGATGATGGGCGGGGCATCGATCGAGCGAAAGTTGCCTCCCGCGCGCGCACCGAGTCTTTGCCGGTCTCGGCCGACCCAAGTAACAGCGAACTGCTGGACTTGCTGTGCACTCCCGGCTTTTCGACCCGCGAAACGGCCGACCTGGGGGCCGGTCGGGGCATGGGCATGGCTGCGGTGCAAAACACCATCAACGATTTGGCCGGCGAAATGGAACTCGAAGCCCTGCCCAACCGCGGATGCACCTTTCGCCTGCGCTTACCCCTCACGCTGGCAGTGGCGGATGCACTCATTATTTCTGCGGGAGGACAAAGGTTCGCCATGCCCCATTCGGTGGTTCAAGAGATCACCACGGCCGAAACAGCAACCATCAATCGCCTCGAACAAAACGAAATCATCCGATATCGCAACGGGGTGTTGCCGTTGATACGGCTGGCCGCCGTCTTCGGCTTGAACGCCGAAACCCGTCAAAGCAGTCCCGTCCTGGTGATCGGCACAGGACTGAATGCGGTTGGCATTATGGCGGATCGCGTTCTGGGTCACCGCGAAATTGTCGTGCGCCCAATCAAGGATCCCTTGCTGAAAGTGGCCGGTATTTCCGGCGCTACCGAACTGGGCGATGGGCGGCCGGTCCTGATACTCGACTCGGCCTCGCTGACCCAAAAGGCAAAACCGGGGAAGAACAAGTTTAACCAGTCTCCGAATTCACTCAGGAAGACTTTATGACGGACGACCAGACCGCTTCCAGCGAACCTTACATCCTTTTTGAATTGGCAGGGACGACCTATGCCGTTCGCACCCAGGAAGTCAAGCATATGGAGTTGGTCGAGCAAATCACTCCGGTGCCCACCGCGCCGGGCTTTGTGGAAGGGGTTGTCTTTTCCCGGGGGCAAGTCATTCCGGCAATTAATTTACGACTCAGGTTTGGTTTCCCGCGCCAGGAACACACGGTGCGCTCGCGATTGATCGTGGTGGAGGCCTCGGGTCGAACCGTGGGGCTGCTGGTGGACGCCGCCCGTGAGTTCCGCAGCATACCTGCGGCCGCCATTCAGCCCCCGAACGAATCCATCTCCGGACTCAGCGGAGAGTACCTCAAGGGAATTGCACTCGTGAACGAACGGCTTATCTTGGTCTTGGATTTGAAGGAGGTCTTGACCTTTGCGGGCAACCAGGAGACGGCGGCCGAAGCGTTAGCTTCCGGCCGGCCCCAATCACCACCAACGTATGAACCTCAAGACCGGCTCCAGGAAAGCCGTGGCTTTCCTGCCGGCACCTGAACTTATGCAAAACCTCAAACGCAACGGCTATCGAACCCCTGAAACGGGCGTCGCGGAACTGCGCCAGGCCGCCATCGAGGCGGCTGACACAGCGGACCATATCGCCAGCATCGCCGCGGTGCTCAGCGAAGGAGTGGAAGCCCAGGGCCATTCCCTGGAAATGGCGCTCAGCGGCGCTAATGAAATGGCGGCTTCGTTGAAGGAAACCACCGGCCAGGCGGAATCCCTTTCTATCTCTTCGGAAGAGTTGGCGACCTCAACCACGGAAATTGCCGCCTCGATCAACCAGATCAGCGGGAACAGTTCGCAGGCCGCCACCGCGGTGACTCAAACCGCCACCTCGATGAAACAAATGGGCGCTTCCATTCAAAGCATCAGCGCCGCCGGCCAGGAAATGGCCACCTCGGCCCAGGAGGTGACCACGACGATGAACGAAATGGCCACTTCGGTCAAAACCGTCTCGCGCGACACCGATACGCTGGCCAGTTCGGTCAATCAAACCGCCAGCGCGATCGAGCAAATGACCCGCACCTTTCAAGGTGTCGCCGGCAACGCTGACGAACTGACGACGGCCGCCGAAGAAACCTCCTCGGCGATGAACGAAATGGCGGCTTCCATCGAAGAAGTTGCGGCGATGTCCGAAAGTCTCGCTTCGACGGTCGAACAGACTTCCACCTCGATCGAACAAATGTCGCGCTCGGTGCAAGGGGTAGCGCAAAATGCCGAGCGCATCAGTGAAGCCTCCAACAACGCCGCCTCCAGCGCCTCGCAAATGGAACGTTCCATCCGCTCGGTGGCCGATTTGACGCAGCGAACTTCGGAGATCGGCAAACGCGTCAGCCGCGACGCCGAAGAAGGCGGCGCCATGATTCAACGCTCCATCCAGGGGATTGGCAAAGTGGTTACCTCGATGTCCCAATCGGTGCAGGTCATGCGCCAGATGGACAAACGCGCCAGTGACGTGGCCGGCATCGTGGACACGATCAACTTGATCGCCGAACGCACCAACCTCCTTTCCCTCAATGCTTCAATCGAAGCGGCGCGCGCGGGGGAGGCCGGCCGGGGCTTTGCCGTCGTCGCCGAAGAGATCCGCAACCTGGCGGACCGCTCCGCGCAAGCCACCTCGGAAATCGCCCAGATCATCAAGGGTTTGCAGGAAGTCGCTCGCGAGGCGGTGACCTCGGTGGCCGACGGCCAGCGCCAGGCCGAAGAGAGCAACCGCCAGTCCGAAGACAGTTTGAAAGGACTCAGCAAAATCCTGGGGGGCATTTCTGAGTCGACCGCGCTGTTCAACCAAATCGCGCGAGCCACCGAGGAGCAATTGCAGGCTGGCCGCCACGTCGTCGAGGCAATTACCACCACCTCGAGCCAGGCACGTCAGGCCGCCGCCGCCACGGCCGAACAGGCCAAAGGCACCGCTTCCATAGTCCAGGCAGCCACCCAGATGCGTAAAACGTCCAAAGAAGTCGCCCAGGCGATGGGCGAACATGGCCGGGCGGCGCGGGACGTGATCAAGGCGGCCCAAAGCACTGCCAGCCAGGCCGCGCAAGTGCGCAAGGCAACCGCCGAACAAAACGCCGCCGCCGGTCAGATCTCGCAGGCGGTGGTTACGATGCGACGCGGCGCCGAAAACACGGCCAAGGCAGTGGCCGAGCAGGCTGCCGCCGCCGAGCAAGTTTCTAAAGAAGCCGAGCGATTGACCAAACTCATCGGCAATATCACCCGCGCGATCACCGAGCAATCGACCGCGGCCAACGAGATTAGTGCCGCGACAGAAAGCCTGAGAACGCAAACCGAGCAGGCCGCCAAAGCCAGCGCCGAACAAGCCAAAGCCATCCGCGATGTGAGTCTGGCTTCGGAGAATATTGCCAAGCAGATCAAACTCATTACCCGCGCCAATCGCGAGCACGCTTCGGTGGCGGCGGGTTTCATCACCAGCCTGAGCGAGATCCAACAGATCACCCACCGCAATTCTTCTTCGGCGAAAGAAACCCTCGAGCGCAGCCAGGGACTCCGGCTTAATTCGAAGACACTGGCGCAATTAGTCCAGGGCACTGCCTCGAACGGCTCTCGAAACGGCGGTCAGGCCGCGCCTGGCAGGCGTAGCGTGGTCAAACGCAAAGCCAAATCACATCGACGTTGAGACCGGATTAATGATGCCGCCCGCAGTCATGCTTCCCAAAGAAACGCCGCTCGCGCGGCCGCCGCTCAGCACGGTATTGCTGCTGCGCGATCTGGTTCAGGATCACACCGGCATGTTTTTTGACAACGATCGAACGGCCACCCTCCTGGACAAGCTGGAACCGCTGGCCACGGAGGCCAAATGCCGTTCGTTCCTCGATTATTACTATCGTCTCAAGCTGGAGGGAGAAGTGACCGGCGAATGGCAGCGAGTCATGGAAGCCCTCTCGGTGCAGGAAACGTATTTTTGGCGCGAAATGGACCAGATCCGGGTCCTGGTAGACGAGCTTGTTCCCGCCTGGTTCGCTCAGAACAACCAGCCCTTGCGCATCTGGAGCGCGGCCTGTGCCACTGGCGACGAGCCCTTTACGATTGCCATGGCCCTGGAAGAGGCCGGTTGGTTCAACCGCGCGCCGATCGAGATCTGGGCCAGTGACGCCAGCGTAACCGCGCTGGAAAAGGCTAAACGCGGTGTTTACCGGGAACGGGCCTTTCGCAATCTGCCCGCGCATTTGCGTGAGAAATATTTTCAGGCGGTGCCGCACGGCTGGTCGATCGCCCCGCGCCTATTGGTCCGGGTCCGTTTTCAGCGCGCCAACCTGGTGGTGCCGTCCGAGATAGCGGAGTTGGCAACGGCGCCAATGATCTTTTGCCGCAATGTCTTTATCTATTTTTCACACGAGACGATCCGGCGCACGATCAGAAGCTTCGCCGCGCGAATGCCGGCCAATGGTTACCTGTTCGTTGGAACGACCGAATCGCTGTTAAAACTGACGACGGATTTTGAGCTTCAGGAAATTGGGCCGGCGTTCGTTTACGCGAGAACACCACCGCCTGCTGGCGCGGACACCCCACCGCCGATATGAGCCAGCTCGTTCGCGTGCTCACGGTGGATGATTCGGCGTTTGCCCGAAAGGTGATCCGGGAGATGCTCTCGCGCAGCCCGTACATCGAAGTTGTCGGCACCGCCCGGGACGGTATGGAAGCTCTGGAAATGGTTGAACAAGTCAAGCCGGACGTGGTCACCTGTGATCTGCAGATGCCTCGGCTGGATGGGGTCGGTTTTGTTCGCGAACAGATGAAGCGGCGTCCGGTGCGCATTCTCATTCTGAGCATCGCCGAACAGGATGGCGAACAAGCCCTGGCCGCGCTGGATGGCGGAGCAGTGGATTTCGTCCGTAAACCGACGGCGCTGGCCACGGACGAACTTCTGCATATTCGCGACGAACTGATCGAGAAGGTGAAGGCCGCCGCGGCCGCACCGCTGGAACAAGTTCGTCCTGTGGCCCTGATTCCACCGGCGGTCGTCCAGACCCGCGCTCTCGCCTCAACACGGGTGTCAATCCTGGTCATCGGTATTTCGACGGGTGGTCCGCAGGCGTTGCGCGCCCTGATTCCCCGGTTCCCGGCGGATTTTCCCGTTCCGATTGCGATCGTCTTGCATATGCCGGTTGGTTTCACCGCCTTGTACGCGGCCAAGCTGGGAGAAGTCTGTCGGCTGGAAATTAAAGAAGCTCAGGAAGGCCTGGTCATGCGGCCTGGTTTGGCGGTCCTGGCGCAGGCGGGTCGGCATTTGATGTTGCGCAGAAAACAGGGGAGCGATGAGGTCTCGGTTCATCTGTCGCGCCAACCCGCCGATTTGCTACATCGGCCATCGGTGGACGTCTTGTTTCAATCTGCCGTCGAGGTGTACGGCAAAAACGTTTTGGGCGTGATCATGACCGGCATGGGCAATGACGGAAAACAAGGGGCGGCCTGGATCAAAGCGCAGGGCGGCCAGGTATTCACCGAGGCCGAGAAATCCTGTGTGATTTATGGAATGCCCAGAGCGGTTGTCGAAGCCGGGCTGAGCGACGCCTCGGTGCCATTGGACCGTTTGGCTGAAGCAATTATGGAGAATTTATGACAAGCCACATACTCATCGTCGATGATTCAGGGTTCGCTCGCCGAACTTTGCGCCAAATGCTCGAAGCAGCCGGCTACACGGTCGACGAAGCATCGAATGGAAACGACGCGCTGGAACGTTACTTTTTGCGCCGACCGGACCTGGTGCTGTTGGATTTGGTGATGGAAGGCATGACCGGCATGGAAGTGCTGGCTCGTCTCAAGGAACTGGACCCGCAAGCCAAAGTGATCGTTGCTACGGCGGACGTTCAATCCACCACCCGGAACGAGGCGCAGGCCTGCGGCGCCGCGGGTTTTATCAATAAACCTTTTGAAACAAAGCAAGTCACTGCGGCGTTGACGACCGTGTTGGCCGGAGGAATAGCATGGACCTGACCGAACGACAAAATGAGGCGCTCACGGAACTGATCAATATCGGCTACGGACGGGCGGCGGCTGCTCTGTCGGAATTAACGGGCCGCCGCATTGCGCTCGAAGTTCCGAAGGTGGCGGTGCACCCGATCCAACGAGTGCGGGAAGCGCTGGGCGAAGTCCTCCAGGGAGAGGTCGCCAGCGTGCATCAGGTTTTCTCCGGGCCAGTATCGGGAAACGCGCTCTTGCTGCTCGATCAAGATGCTGCCGTTCTGCTCAACTCGCTGCTGCTCAACTCCCCGCTCCACGCCGGGCGCTTGAGAGCCGCCGAGCGCGAGGCCCTCACTGAGGTGGGCAATATTGTTTTGAACGCCTGCCTGGGCGTGTTTGGAAACCTGTTGCAAGTGCAGGTCACCTTTGCCGTGCCGCGCCTTGATGTGGAGTCCGTCGAGGGCGTCCTACAGTCGATCTCCGTTAGGAGCCAGGAATTGCAGTACGCCCTCATGGTTCATACCCGCTTCAGCGTGCGCGACAGCGACATTCAGGGTTACTTGGTCATCATTCTGGGAATTACTTCCTTTTCCCGGCTGTTGCAGGAACTCGACAAATGGGAGAAACGCCAACTCCAATGTTAGAGAGCAAGAAAATGCGGCCCCTGGAAAGCAATCCGGATCAGCTCAATACCGCCATTCTCGAGTGGACTCATGAATTTGCTCCCCACGGGATCCTGACTACCGATACCGAACTGCGCATCACCAGTTGGAATCATTGGCTGGAGACGTACTCAAGTTTTCGCGCCGAGCAAGTTATCGATCGGCACTTGCTCGATATCGTGCCCAGCCTGACGGAGCGCCACCTGGACAAGTACTTCCATGAAGCGCTGCGCGGGGAAGCAAAAATCCTTTCACGTGCCTTGCACGGCTACTTGATTCCTCTGCCGCCCGCTGTCTCGGACACCGGCTTTAGCCATATGCAACAGAGCGCGCGAATCGCGCCCCTCCTGCTCGACGGAGCGATTTGCGGTACCATTTCCATTATCGAGGATGTCACTGAACGCGAGTGGCAAAATGCCATCCTGCGAGCCAATGAAGAGCGCTTTCGAGTCATGGCCGATACCGTGCCGGATATCATCTACACTGCCGGCCCTGACGGCCGGGTCGAGTTCCTGAACCAGCGATACTACGATACCTCCGGCCTGCCCCCTCGCAGCGGGTTAGGCACGGGCTGGACCAAGAGCGTGCACGACCAGGATGTCGGCCGGGTAAACGCCTTGTGGCAGCAGAGCCTCAGAACGGGCGATCCTTTTCATGCCGAGTTCCGCATGCGCGACGCTCGGGGCGCGTACCGCTGGTTTATCACCCGCGCCTGGCCGATTTATGACGAAGCTCGCCGAATCGTGCGCTGGTTCGGCGCCTCCACCGACATTAACGATCTCAAAGAAACTCAACTCGCCCTGGCCGCCACGCAATCTGAGTTGCGTGAACATTCCGTGCGTCTCGAGCAGACGGTGGACGACCGGACCGCCAAGCTTCGCGAGACTATCAGTCAGCTCGAAACCTTTTCCTACACCGTCGCGCACGATATCCGGGCACCCATTCGCGCCCTCGAGGGCTATGCCAATCTGTTGCTGGAGGACTGCGCCAAGAATCTCGATGCCAACGCCGTCCATTTGCTTAAGAAGATGTCGCGAGCAGCGCAACATCTGGATGCTTTGACGCGAGACCTGTTAAATTATACCAAGGTGTCAACGCAAGAGGTGCAACAACTCCCGATCGAGGTCGAGGGCATTATCCAGGACGTCACGGCCATGAACCCATCCTTGGAAAAAGACGGGCGCATCACGATCGTGCGGCCGCTGCACCGGGTCATGGGTTATCCAACTTTATTGAGCCAATGCTTTTCCAATTTGCTCGAAAACGCGGTGAAATTCGTCGCCCCAAATATCGCGCCCCGGGTCGTCGTCAGGTCGGAGCTGCGAGGGCAACACGTGCGGCTCTGGATCGAGGACAATGGCATCGGCATCGACGCCGAAACGCAAAAGAAGATCTTCGGCATTTTTGAACGCGCACGGAGCGCCCGCTCTTACCCGGGAACAGGGATCGGGTTGGCCATCGTGGTCAAAGCCGTCGAACGCATGAAAGGCACCTGCGGCGTCGAGTCCGAGGCTGGGAAAGGCAGCCGCTTTTGGCTCGAACTTCCGGCGACGCCCAGCGAAGCAGGAAGTCCAACCTGAACCGGAAACCAGGGTTTTAAAATCCTATGCAGTGTTTTAGTTTCAAACCTCATCTTTTTACGGAACGGGGGCCATATGGACGACAAGCGTGAGCGGCTCAATGTTCTCCTGGTGGAGGATTCCGAGGACGACCGGTTCTTTTTCAGGCATGCCTTCGAGCGCGCAGATTGTGATGCGAGTCTCTTCACGGTCCAGGATGGCATCGAAGCCATTGAGTTTCTTAAGACTCAAGCTCGAGTGGGGGATCGCGCCGGTTTTCCGGACTTTATTTTCCTGGACCTGAAGATGCCCGAATGCGACGGATTCGACGTGCTGCGCTGGATGAAAGATAACTCGGTGCTCGAACTAACCAAGGTTTTCGTGTTGAGCGGTTCCTCCGAACCTCAGGACATCCAATTGGCCAAAGAACTTGGTGCTTGTGAGTACCTGGTCAAGCCGGTCAGGTTTAATCTCCTGCGCCAGATCCTTCGAGGCGAGGCCATCTCCCTTCCCGGGACATCCTCCGACGGATCTATGGCCGCCTAAGCCCGCGTTTTTCCCAGGCATCAATCGCCACGATCAGACGGGTGAACGACGTCATCCCCAGTACAACTACCATGTTGCCGACGATATCTTTGGAGAGCACTTGAAACCTTGTTCGAACCAGGAGCGCGTATTGCAATTCGTTTTGCGAAACAACAATCGATGCGAGCATCTTGCTTAAAGTCTCGACCCTCAGGCCCGGTACCGAAAACGCCACTTGGATATGCAACAATTCCCCACAGATGCCCAAGGCGGCCTGCAGCACAATGTTTCCCGCTTCGGTGAGTGCTTCCTGCACCACCTCGGCCTCATGAGGCGCGCTGGGGTCCCGGCCCAACATCTGGGCCGCAAGCGCCCGCGCGGATTTCTCATCCACGAGCAGAACAGCGTGGCCACTCATGCCGCCCGCAAAGCTCTGGTGAACGCTCCATACCTCCTCGGAATAAAGTCGCTGCAAGACGGTCTTCATTTCGCTCAGGAAATGGACCTCCAGCCTGGGGACTTCCAGCAAGATCCGCTGCTTGGTGAGTTCGGACAAGGATTTGGCGGCGCGGCCGTACGCGACATTGATCAACTCACTCAGGGCTTCCGTATATTTAGGAGGCAAATTCACGGCATGTCATTGCCCAGGGCAACGGCGATTGCCGCAAGTACTTCTTCCGTCTTGAACGGTTTGTTAATGAAACCCGCCGCCCCGCCGGCCAGCGCTTCCTGCCGGGTCGCCTCCTGAACATCGGCCGTGGCCATGATTACAACGGCGTGCGGATCGATTCCGCGCAATTGCTGCAGCACTTCCAATCCGCCAATTTCGCGCATGACAATATCCAGCAGCACTGCATCGGGCTTATGGGCCGAAAACTTGTCCACGGCTTCCGTGCCACCGCCAGCTTCCTCCACTTCAAAGCCGCTTTCTTCCAAAATCCGGCGCAAGGACCGGCGGGCAAAACCGGAATCGTCAACGATCAGCAACTTTTTCGCTGGCATATGCCTAAGTCTAAACTCCTGCACTTGGAACGCAACGTGATTGGGCACAATTGCCCAGCTAGGCTGAGAGGGTGTCTTATAATTGGGTCCGCGGCGCCATGCCGGCGGCGAGACGCCGCCAGAACCCGCAGGCGAGGACGCCTGCGCTACGTAGCGCGGGCCTCTGGCCGGCGGGTTTTGGAGGCGTCTCGCCGCCAAGATCATTATTAAAACACCCTTCTGAGAGATCCAGCTTAGTCGTAGGCCAAAGCTTTCAGGAGCGGACCTAGTGATGCTAATGCCTTCTCCAGATATCTTTGGTAATGTTTCCACCGGCCAATCGCCCGAGTATAAACCGGTTGGCTCACGGCCTCGTAAGTAGGAGAATTAACGGCTTTCTGCCGAAGCCGATCGCGGTAGGACATGACAGCCGGTTCCCACCCGAGACTCAGGAACTCCAGCGCGCGGCGGGCTTCCCGTTCCAGGTTATGAACGGTGTCTTCGTAGCGCACCTCCAGCCACGGCGAAGCAATCTTGTCGCGCAACTGGCGCCACAAGGTCAGGTCATTGGCGTAACGAGCGGCCGCACGTTCGAGGGTGAGAAAATAAACGCTGTTATGGTTGAGCGGCAAATATTGCATGAAACAGCTCACCACGACATCGCGAGGGTCTCGCAAGGAAATGAGACAGCGCGCTTCCGGAAACAGCCGCAGCAAACCGGGCAGCACCACCGTCAAGGTCGGGTTCTTGTCCAAGTGAATCCGGGAACCGATGGGTTCGTTCAGGGCAGATTCCATGTAAGCAAGGTAACGGCTGCGTAGCAGCTGGAGCCGGTCAACTGCTGCAGCCTCAAGCGCTTCGGGTGTGGGCGTTGGCGTTCCCGGTCCGAGCCAGAGAGCCGGGAAGATGTCACGGGCAAACGCCTCCCTTTCATCCGAACTTACGACGCCGGAATGGCTGTCCAGCACCTGCTCAAGTAAAGTTGTCCCCGAGCGTGGAAAGCCGGCCAGCACCGCAACTTTGGCCGCCGGCATAGCCTCCGCTTGATTCTGCCAATGCCGAAAATGCTCCGGAGTCAGGGAATTGGCCAATGTCCGCAGGTGGCCCATGATGGTGTCGGCGTGCTGTAACATCGCACCTTCACGCGCCAGGAGAAATTCCTTGGATTTGGACATCGCCCTGAACGCGTCCTCGTACTCTTCCTGTCGATCGTGCAATTGCGCGATTTCGGCCCAGGCCTGCGCGCGGACCTCGGGATGAGCCTGGTCCGAAGCGGCGAGGCGGCGAAAAATGGCTTCTGCTGAGGCCGGATCTTTTAACCGCCGCAGCAACCTGGCTTTGAACAGTTCGGCCTCGAGATAGTCGGGTGCGCCACGAAGGCATTGTTCGATTAAAGCAAACGCCTCGTCCAGGCGGTGCCGGCGCTCGTAAAGAACGGCCAATTCGAGGTAAGCATCCGGGATTTCGTGCGTTAATCGAATAACCCTTTCGAAGCACTCAATCGCCCGGGCTGGCCGGAAAATCATTCGGTAGCTCTGGCCAGCCAGGTGCAGAATGTCCGGCTGGTGTTGTCCAAGCTTCACCATCCGATCCAGCATGACTTCGGCCCGGCTAATCTCGAAGCGGGCTCCCAAGGCTCGACTGGCATCGACGAGGGCAAGAAGGTTCTGCGGGTATTTGCGAACCGCCTCGTCGAACAGTTTGAGCGCCTCGTCGAGACGGTTTAGTCGCCACAGTGATCGGGCCCGTTGCAGCTCAGGAACGTCCACGCCCAGTGGTGCTGCCGTTGCACGACGGAGGTTTTCGCGGTGCTTCGCCATGACTTACCCCCAGAGTGAGGGGAGACCAACGAAGGTTCAAGATCGATGCGGCAAAGAAGCTCTTTCGGTGCAGCGCCGCTGTTCTGTAGTTCCGGATAGACCTACCGCCGAGGACGCAACCGCCGAACGAGCACGATCGTGGCAGCGATGCCAGAGAACAGCGCCAGCCCGCCGGCAGCGTTCTCCGGTATCGGCTGCACACCGTAGGTGTCATAATTGGTGAAATTGATTGTGCCAAACCCGCCTGTTCCGGTGATACCCTCGAAGCTCTGCAAGGCGCGCGAGCCAGTGGCAGTCACGAGAGTTGTCTCGAACTTGAAGAAGTTCGTATTCCCGTTCGATAGCCCAAGTGCCGCCCAATCGAACTGCCAGTAGTATTGCGGATAATTGGGACTGCCGGCGGGCATCAGATTGATGCTTTGGACCAGTTGCAAATTCGGGCCGCTCCCATCGTTGACCAGTTTGTAAATACCGCTGCCACTGTTTATTCCCACGACGATCGCGTAGTCGGCTTCGAATCCAGGAGCAAAGTTGGCGACGGAACGTGAGGTCTTATAGCCTGAGATTGCAGTCTCAAGTGCGTTGTTCTTGTTGGTGAAGCCGCTGGTCGTCGTGAACCCTCCAGGAGCGCAATCGATGAACATTACTAGGTTATCGCTGAAACTGCCTGTGCCCTTGTTGAAGCCGGCGTAAACCGTGGCGGCATTGTTGGACATGCTCAAGCTGCCGTCCCCAATCGGGCCGCCGCCTCCAGTCCCGTAATAGGTCTGGCGGTTGAAGTAGGCGGCGTGGGCAGCGCAAGGCCAGCATAAAACGAACAGGAGGCAAAGAGCACACCCAGTAAGAACCCGGACGATCATAGTTTCAAAATTCCTTTCCGCGACTGAAAAGAATATCTGCATCTTCTCACTCGTTATGCAAGCTTTATTTATGGGTCCTGGCTTTGGGAAATGTGCGAATGAACCCTGCCGTTCGGGACGAATTGGCGTTCATTGGCGGTTGCAAATGGGTCTCCTGCGGCTCGGCAATCAGCAGAGGGTTTTCACAGGACGGTAGGGCTTTATCCTATTCCGCCCCACGTGAATAGCAGCGAACATTCACTCGACTTCGTGGGCGTTTGGAGATGCGAACCGGGTCGCAAATCCTGCTGTGTCGCTGCACTGACACGAATTGCTTTTACACACATGACGAAATCAAAAGGGCTCGCCAGCTATCTGCATTTCTTCTGGGCCGGATTGGTACGACATTCACAAACCGGTTCCTTTCTCCCCTCACAGCGATTTCTGATCGACGTCATGATTGCGCCCGTGCCACAAAATTTCACTGGTGACATCGTGGAATTGGGCACCGGCACAGCGCCCTTGACTCTCAGGCTGACGGCCAAGTGTCCGAAGGCGCGCTTGCACTGCTGTGAAATCAATCCTGTGCTGGCTCACGACGCGCGCGAAAATCTGGCTCGGGCAGGCGTGAACGGCAATGTGCATGTGCATACCATGAGCGCCCAGGCATTGCTGGCCGAGATCGACAAAAAAACCCCAACACAACCCGCTTTTGTGATTTCCGGATTGCCCATTGGTAACCTGGGGCGCCCTACAGTGCTCGAACTGCTGCGCGCCAGCAAAGCCGCGCTCGCGCCGAACGGCATGTTCATCCAGGCCCAGCATTTCCTGGTGGATCGCAAAAATGTCCAGGCGACCTTTCGCGAGGTCCGCATTGTCCCGGTGCTGCGCAATGTCCCGCCGGTGTTTGTGTATTATGCCCGGAAATAATCCTCGAAGCGGCAGGTACGAACACCGCGGATAAACCCAAACGACATGGATTGACTGCTCCGGAACGCCGCATTTATGCGGCTCGACGACTTTCAGTTCGCTGGGGCGCAGGCAGCGGAAGTTCGTTAAAATTCACCTTCACGCAAGCGACCACACCCTGCAGGTTCGCGACCGGGCTGCGGCCAACTCTTCTCCTGCGCAACGAATCCCGACTTTCCGGAGTTTCCCTGGTCCACCTTTTCATTCACTCACGGGGCTGCTACCGTGGCGACGCATGAGCGATGGCGTAGTAAAAAGATCATTCTGGCCAGCCAGCGAACGAGGGTTGGTGTTCCTCCTGGCCGCCACCTCACTGGGTTGTTTGCTGGCGGATTTTTACGGCGTCTGCTCAATGCGTGTATTTACGCTGGCGGTCTTCGTCCCGGCCATGGGCGTGCTGAGCATTTTGGTGGTTTACGATTTCTTTCGCCGAGACGGGCGCCTGGCGCGGCCGGTTGCCATCGGCTTGGCGGCCGGCCTCGCCGCGGCCGTTGCGTATGATCTGTTTCGTCTGCCCTTTGTATTCGCCAAAGCATGGGGCATTGCGTCTATCGTGCCCCCTTTGAATTTGTTCAAGGTGTTTCCCGCGTTCGGAGCGATGATCCTGGGCGAACCGGTCCGACAAGCCTCCTACTCCAGCGCGGCCTTGTGGTTGGGTTGGCTCTATCACTTCAGCAATGGCGCCACGATTGGCGTCATGTATCTCGCCTTGATTGGCGATGCGCGGGCCCGGCATTGGAGTTGGGCGGTGCTGCTGGCGATGGGCCTCGAACTGGGAATGCTTTTCACCCCGTACCCGCGGGTGTTCGGTATCCCCGTGACCACGCGCTTCGTGCTGGTGACCCTCTCCGCCCACGCGGTGTTCGGGCTCGGGCTGGGACTGGGGGTCAAAGCCATGTGGCCGGCCTGATCGGTCACTTCCGGCGCCACGCTACCGCTTCAGGGTTGGACATTAGTTGTGTTGCTGTGCTTTATCCGGGCGAACCGGGTGTAAGTCAAAATCATTTGCCAAATTATGCCCCCTGCTTCATAATTAAAACGGTTCCGTTTGTGGAGGACAATTGTGTCCGCTTCAGCGGAAGCACCTTGGCGCGACCGCATGATACAGGCACCTGCACAACCCGCTCCGGCAGCCATTCCGGTGGAAAAAGAAACCACCGTCGGCAACTATTTTGTCTCCAATTATCCGCCCTTTTCCTTCTGGAAGCCCGAGCACGTCGGTGACGTGACGGCGGCGCTGGATCGTCCCCCCGCACCCGGCACTCCGCTCGGGGTGTACTTGCATATCCCGTTTTGCCGCAAGCGCTGCCATTTTTGCTATTTCCGCGTTTACACCGACAAAGACTCCTCGGCCATTAAAGCCTATCTGGACCTGGCGGTGCGCGAGTTGGAATTGTACGGACAGAAGGCATTCATCGGCGGCCGCAAACCGCAGTTTGTTTACTTTGGCGGCGGCACGCCTTCCTATCTTTCGGAGTCCCAATTAAAAGATCTCACCGACCGGATGAAGGCCATTTTGCCGTGGGACGCCGCGGAAGAAGTCACCTTCGAATGCGAACCGGGGACGTTGAGCGATCACAAGCTCAAGACAATTCGCGAGCTCGGGGTCACGCGCCTGAGCCTGGGTGTGGAGAATTTCAGTGACCATGTTCTCGACATAAACGGGCGGGCGCACCGGTCGAAGGAAATTCATCGAGCCTATCATTTCGCGCGCGAATTGGATTTTCCTCAGATCAATATCGATCTAATCGCCGGGATGGTGGAGGAGACAGAGCAAAATTGGCAGGACTGCGTGCGGCGAACCATTGAATTGTCCCCCGACAGCGTCACGATTTACCAGATGGAGGTGCCGTACAACACCGGGATTTACCAGGAGATGAAGGCGGCCGGCCGCTTGGTCGCGCCGGTGGCCGACTGGGAAACCAAGCGGCACTGGGTCCGGTACGCCTTCGGCGAACTGGAAAAGGCCGGCTACACAGTGGCCAGTGGCTATACCGCGGTGAAAAATCCGGAGCGGACGCATTTTGTTTACCGGGACAGCCTGTGGCAGGGAGCCGACTTGATTGGTCTGGGGGTGGCCTCATTCTCTCATGTGGGCGGCACACACTTTCAGAACCAGCACGACTTCGAGCCGTACCTGGCCGCGTTGCGCGAAGGCAAACTGCCCATCTACCGGGCGCTGACTCCAACCTCGGAAGAGCGGCTGATTCGCGAACTCGTTTTGCAATTCAAATTGGGGCGGATCAGCCGCAATTACTTCCAGCGCAAATTCGGCGTGGACGTCCTGAGCCGGTTCGCCGATCCGCTTGCCCGTCTGAAGTCCTCGGCCGCCCTGACGGTGGACGGTGACTGGCTCCGCCTGTCCCGCGATGGCCTGTTGCAGGTGGATCGACTGGTGCACGAATTTTTCCTGCCGGAACATCGCACGGCGCGATATGCCTGAAACAGCTCGCGGAAGGCGATGAAAGCGCTGGCTACCAGTTCTTCTGAACCGCGGCCGCAGCTGGTGTCCCCGCCCGGCTGGGCGGGCTTGCTGGAGCGTTTTTACAGCAAGCTCGGTTTGCCCATGCCCGCCTTCGAGACCGTTGACGGCCAGCATATGCCCGAGCCGTACCGTCAACTGCTGGTACATTCGGCGGATATGACTCCCACTTTGGAGGCATTTTATCGCCAGCCCATGCGCCTGGCGGTGCTCACCCGGGAGCAACAGGAGTACTCTTATTTGCGTGAAGTGGTGCTGAAATCGGCCAACGATTCCCGACCCGTTGAATATGGCGTCATTCGGATTTCTCTCAACCATTTGCCACCGCCGGCGAGCCGGCGGGTGTTGGAGGAACAAAGGCCCCTGGGCAATATCCTCCAAAGCGATTCAATCCCTCACTTGAGCTGGCCGCAGGCGTTTTTCCGCATCGAATCCGATTCGCACCTGGGCCACGTGTTGTACCTGGCGCAACCGTGCACTTTGTACGGCCGCCGCAACGTGCTGCTCGACGGCTCCCGGCGATTGCTGGCGGAGGTCATCGAGATTCTGGCCCCGCCACCGTGAGCTCGTTCACTTAATTATGCCCACCCCCACTACCTACGATACGATTGTTATTGGCGCCGGTCCGGCCGGCTCGGCCGCCTCGGCGCTGCTGGCCGAGCGCGGGCTGCGCGTGTTGGTTCTCGAACGCGAAAAATTCCCGCGCTACCATATCGGCGAGTCTCTCCTGCCATTCACTTGTTTTCCGCTCAAACGGCTCGGGCTGCTCGAGAAAATGCGCGCGTCGGCCTTCGTGAAGAAGTACAGCGTTCAATTCGTTTCTCCGTCTGGCAAAGCTTCGCAGCCGTTTTATTTTTCCACCCGCTACGAGCCGGACGTCGCCCAGACCTGGCAGGTGTTGCGTTCCGAGTTTGACCAGATCCTGATGGACAACGCGCGCGCCAAGGGCGCCACGGTGCTGGAAGAAATGACCGTCCAGGAATTACTCCAGGAAGAGGGCCGGGCGGTAGGCGTGCGGGCTCGCAATAAGGCCGGCGAAGTGAAGGAGTTCCGGGCGCCGATGACGTTGGACTGCTCGGGTCGTGAAGCACTCGTGCCGACGCGTTTGAACTGGCGCGTGCGCGAACCCAAGCTCAACAAAGTCGCCGTCTGGACTTACTACCGCGGCGCCAAGCGCGACTCAGGAATTGAGGAAGGCGCCACCACGGTCGCGTATGTCCCGGAAAAGGGCTGGTTCTGGTACATCCCGCAACACCGGGACATGATCAGCGTCGGGGTGGTCGCCGAAGGCAAATACCTCACGCGCGAGGGCGTGCGCGAACCCAAGGATATTTTCAACCGGGAAATCGAACAGAACCAATGGATCAAAGAGCACCTGGCTTGCGGCACGTCCGTCGGGCAGTACTACCTCACCAGCGAATTCTCCTGGCGCTCCCGCTATTGCGCGGCCGACGGCTTGTTGCTGGCCGGCGATTCGTTCGGTTTTCTTGACCCCGTGTTTTCTTCGGGCGTGATGCTGGCCCTCAAGAGCGGCACGATGGCCGCCGATGCCATCTATGCGGCTCACGAAGCGAATGACTATTCGGCGGAGCGTTTCACCGAATATGGGCAAACGCTGCGCGAAGGCCTCGAGAATATGCGCAAACTCGTTTATGCGTTTTATGATCCGAACTTCAGCTTCCGCAAGCTCACCAACAAGTACCCGGAAATGACCGGGGCAATTACCGACTGCCTGTCCGGGGACGTGAATAAGGATTTTTCGAAACTGTATGCCGCCGTGGCTGAAAGCGCGGAAGTGCCCGAACCGCTCCCTTACGGAGTTCCGCTTTTGGGAACCGCCGAGCCGGAGTGCGCCTAGGCTCGCCTGCGCATGCAAAAGCATCAGCAAGTCCTAGCTAGCACAGAAGTTTGCGCCACATTTTGCCATGCCGTTTGAATTCCAGCATACGCGTCGAGTCGAGTTTTGTGACACCGACATGGCAGGGATCATGCATTTCTCGAATTTCTTTCGCTTCATGGAAGCGGCGGAAACCGCTTTCATGCGCTCGCTTGGTCTGTCGGTGGTGTTGTCCAATTGCGGGCTGGACGTCTGCCTGCCGCGGGTGCACGCCGAATGCGATTACCAGTTGCCTTTGCGCTTCGAAGACGAAGTTTTGATTCACTTACTGGTGGAAAAAAAAACCGCGCGCACCCTGACGTACCAGTTTCGATTTGTAAAACTGAACGCCAATCCCGCCATAGAAATAGCTCGCGGGCGGTTAGTGGCTGTCTGCGCGGCGCGCCAGGAGGATGGCACCCTCAAAGCCGTCCCGTTGCCTTCGGCATTTGCCGACAAGCTGCAGGAAGCGCCTGCTGCATCGTTGGCCAATCGCGCAGGCTCATTGAAAGCGCCACCCGCCACCATGGCGGAATTTCCAGCCATCGACCAGGCTGCGGCAAAAACCTGACATCCGATTCAAGATCTCCGCTTGTTAACCAATAATGTTATGAATCAACTGAACGCATCTCACTCGCAAGCTCAAGGCTGGCTGTTTTTCTCATTAATCACCGTCGGCTGCTGGGGGCTGTACGGCGCCTTCCTGCATTCCGGACAAACCGCCATGCAGGATCCGGTGCATGGCCGTTACAAAGCCTTTCTCTGGGTCGGCATCGCTTACTTTCTGACCGCGGTTCTGGCGCCGCTGGCCATTCTGCTCATCAAAGGAGCCTCCTGGACCTTCACATCAGGTGGAATCGCCTGGTCATTGTTTGCGGGTATCCTTGGAGCGGCCGGCGCATTCAGCGTTTTGCTGGCTTTCGGTGCCAAGGGATCGCCAGCGGTAGTGATGTCCATCGTTTTTGCCGGCGCCCCCGTGCTCAACGCGATTTACTCATTGGTGCTTCACCCGCCGGCGGGCGGGTGGTCCAAGCTGCCAATCCAGTTCGTGCTTGGCATTTTGTTGGCGGCGGTCGGAGGTTGCCTCGTTTCGCTTTACAAACCCGCGCCGGCTTCCGCGCGGCCCACCGCCCCGGCCAGCCAGTCGGCCTCCGCGCTTAATCGCGGTCCGGCTGGTCAGCCCATGTGAGCCGGATTTAACGGTGCCGCAGGGCATTCGACAACAGTGGACAGCTTCCCTGATCGCCGGCAGATCGAGCAGCTGCAATTGGAGAAAGCTCGTGCGCTACTTCGAGCGCTCGTTCCGGCCAATCCCTTTTATGCGCGCAAGCTCGCCGGGATCGATTTTGAATCCGCACTGGCAAGCCTCGACGCGTTCTGCAGCACCGTGCCCTGCACCACGCGGCACGAACTGGTTCGTGACCGGCTTGAGCACCCGCCTTACGGTAGCGATCTCACCTTTCCTCTCGAGAGCTACGTTCGCTGTCACCAAACCAGCGGCACCACGACTGTGCCCATCCGCTGGCTCGATACGGCTGAAAGCTGGGGTCACATCGTCGAGAACTGGACCCAAATCTTTGCGGCCGCCGGTGTGGACCGCCAGGACCGGTTCTTTTTTGCATTCTCCTTTGGGCCCTTTCTGGGCTTCTGGTCAGCCTTGGATGCCGTTTTGCGCCTGGGCTGCTTCTGTTTTGCGGGAGGGTCCATGACCAGCCTGGCCCGCCTGCAGGCAATCCTCGATAACGGCATCACCGTGCTCTGCTGCACGCCAACTTACGCTCAACATCTGAGTGAAGTGGCCCGGGACAAGGCCATCGACTTAGGCCGCAGCCGGCTTAGGTTGATCATCGTCGCGGGCGAGGGTGGCGGCAGTATTCCAGCTACCAGGGCGCGCATTGAAAGCGCGTGGCCCGGAGCGGTTGTGTTCGATCATCATGGGATGACGGAGGTCGGACCTGTTTCCTACCAGTGCCCCGTGAAACCGGGCATCCTGCACATCATTGAGAGCGCGTATCTCGCCGAGGTCCTGGATCCCGGCAGCGGCCTTCCCATTGCAGCCGGGGAAGCCGGAGAACTGGCACTGACCACTCTGGATCGGATCGGATCTCCCCTGCTCCGCTACCGCACAGGAGATCTAGTTAAGGCACTGCCGGTTGGCCAATGCTCTTGCGGCCGTCATGCTCTGGCGCTGGAGGGCGGAATTCTTGGCCGAGCCGATGACATGGTGGTCGTCCGCGGAGTGAACGTGTACCCCAGCCTTATCGAAGAAATCGTGCGCGGCTGCCCCGAAGTGGCAGAATATCGGGTCGAGCTGGATTGCCGCCAGGCCTTGATGGAGCTATCGGTGGAAATTGAGCCTGATGCAAAGACGACTGAGACGAGCTCACTGCAAAACCAACTCGAACGATCTCTCCAAACAGCGCTGAACTTGCGGATACCAGTTCGACTGCTATCGCCGGGCTCGCTGCCACGGTTTGAAATGAAAGCGCAACGCTGGACAAAAATAACCGCCTGAGGAGACCGGAACGCCGCATTTATGCGTGCAGCACCCTGGCCGGCAACAAACGGTGGAGACGTCGCGGCCTGCGCTCAGGACCGAAGAGGCCGTTTGCGCACTCGGTTGGCTGGTGCTATCGTTGGGTTACCCCTACCGTTAAGCACTGTCCATTTGCAAAATGATTGAACATCATACACTATGCCATCGTCTTCATTAGCGGATTAGAGGAAAAATGGATAATCGATTGGGGCAGTTTTTTGTCGTCTCACCGCGCCGAACCAGAGCCCTTGGCGGGGGCGCGCTGGCGGCGGGGACACTCATTGTTTCGTTGTTGGCAACCGACGCAACGACGGCTGCTCCGGTGCGCGGCTGGCTTAGCTGGCGCGGACCGGAGCAGACGGGCGTCTCACGTGAAACGGGCTTGCCGGACAAGGTCTCGGCCAGCGACGCCCTGTGGGTGGCGGATTTTCCCGGTGCGTCCGCTCCCGTCGTGGCCAATGGACGGCTCTACGCCATGGGATACATAGGCAAGGGTGCCGACCTACAGGAAGGCGTGACCTGCTTCGACGCTGAATCCGGAAAGCAACTCTGGCAGCAGCTCTACGACGATTACCTGAGCGACATCATTTACAACCGCTACGCGACATCGAGCCCGGAAATCGACCCGGAAACCGGCAATGTGTACATCCAGGGAACGCAGGGGATTTTCGCCGGGTTTACCGCGGATGGCCAGCCCATCTGGCATCACTCGCTCATGGAGGAATTTGGCCGGTTAACCTTTCCGAACGGCCGCACCGCGTCGCCCGCGGTGGATCACGACCTGGTCATCACGCGGGGCATCACCGCCAATTGGGGCACGCAAGGCCCGGCCAGTGACCGCTTCTACGGCTTCGATAAAAAAACCGGCGATCTGGTTTGGGCTTCCACGCCCGGCGCGCAACCCAAGGACAATTCCTTTTCTCATCCTTATTTCGGCTGGTACCACGGCCAGCGGGTGTTCTACTCGGCCATCGGCGACGGCAGTGTTGCCTGCGTGAATGCCCGGACGGGTGAACCACTTTGGCGTGTGAACCTTTTCCGTGCCGGGGTGAACGCCACCGTGTTGGTCCACAAAGATGACAAGGTCATCGCCATTTATGGCACGCCGTACGAGCTCGGCCAGATGGTCGCGCTCAAAATCCCGAATGTCGAACCGACCAACAGCGCCGCCGGACCGGTTGTCCTCGAACGCAAGGACCTCGAACTGTGGTCACAAGATATTTCCTCCTCCACCAGCTCACCCATCCTGGCGGATGACACGATTTATATGGTGGCTGAAAAAGGCGATTTGTTCGCCGTCGACGCGGCCTCCGGGACGATCAAGTGGAAGCTCAAATTAGGCATCGAACAGCGCAACTCCTGTCCGTTGTATGCGGACGGCAAACTGTATGTGCCAATCCTCGATGACCCGGAAACCAAATCCAGCGGCGAAGCCGACGCGGGAACCAAAGGTGCCTTTTACATCATCAAGCCCGAAGAGCATGAGGGCAAAATCCTCTGCCACGCCGTACTGGATGGGCGCTGTTTCGGCACGCCGACCGCCTACAATGGCAAACTCTATTTGCAAACCGCCCGGCATCTCTATTGTTGGGGCAAGCAGGGAGACAATGCCGGCTGCCCGGCACCCCTTGCCGAAAAGCCCTGGCCTGCCCCCGGCAAGCCGACTCAATTGCTGGCCGTTCCTTCGGAAGTGCTGTTGCACCCGGGCCAAAAAGCAACGTTCCGCGTTCGCGCGCTCGACGCCAACGGCCTGACCGTGCAGGAAGATATCCCGGCTGCCCAGATCCACTGGCGCGGTTATATTCCGGCGACGGCCAAGGTTAAAGCATCCATGAAAGGGACGTTCGATGCGAGTGGCGAGTTGGTTGCCGCTCCGGACCCGATTTATTCGGCCGGGGCATACGAAGCGGAATACCAGGGTCTCAAGGGCTATATCCGCGGGCGAGTCATGCCGAACCTGCCGATCAAACAGGATTTCGAGTCTTTTACACTGAGTGAGACCAATCGCGAAGGGACGCCCTTCTCCTACCCCCCCCTGCCCTGGATCGGTGCGCGGTTCAAGTTCGACGTGCGCGACCTGGACGGCAACAAGGTCATGGCGAAGACCACCGACAACCGTTTCTTCCAAAGGGCTATGATGTTCATCGGCACGCCCGAGATGAAGAACTACACAATCCAGGCCGACGTCATGAGCGATGGGAATCGTCGCAAGATGTCCGAGGTCGGAGTCATCAATCAACATTACGCGATTGTTCTCAAAGGCAATGAACAAAAGCTCGAAATCAATTCCAACCAGGATCGCCTTCGCGTGGCCCAGGATTTTAAATGGTCTCCCAAGGTTTGGTACCGGCTCAAGGCGCGCGTGGATCGCAACGCCGATGGTTCGGCCGTCGTTCGGGCGAAAGCCTGGAAAAGGGATGAATCCGAACCGGGGGGCTGGACCATCGAGGTCCCCCATAAGACGGCCCATCAGCAAGGCTGCCCCGGATTATTTGGCTTCTCGCCGCAAGACATGCGAGTTTATATTGATAACATCGAGGTCACCTCTGATTAACCGCCGCTTGTGGGAGCCACAATTGAATGTCTGAAATGAAATCTCGTGTTTCGCTAAACCTAATTCCTTTGGTTGTCACAGCGCTCGGCGTGTCGGCGCTTTTGAGCAGTCTCTCGGCTGGAGCGGAGGATTGGCCGGAATGGGGCGGCACACCGGCGCGCAACATGTACTCTCCCGCCAAAGGCTTGCCGGACCACTTTGCTAAGGGCAAATCGGCCGAAATCAAGTTTAAGTCCGGCAGCGACGAAGTGGACCGTGCGAGTGCGGAGAACCTCAAGTGGGTGGCGAAACTCGGCGGTCAGAGCTACGGAAACGTAACGGTCTCCGGCGGCCGGGTTTTTATCGGAACCAATAACGAAAACCCTCGTGACCCTCGTCACATTGGCGACCGCAGCATCCTTTTGTGCCTGGATGAAAAGACCGGGGACCTGCTCTGGCAGCTGGTGGTGCCCAAACTGGCCTCAGGCAAAGTCAACGACTGGGAAAGCCTCGGGTTGCTCTCCTCCTCGACCGTTGAGGGTGACCGGTTGTATGTGGTGAGCAGCCGTTGCGAAACTCTTTGCCTGGATGTCAAGGGCATGGCCAACGGCAATGACGGCCCCTTCAAAGACGAAGACAAGTACGTCGTCAAAGATGTCATTCTCGATCGGGGCAAACCCACCGAGCGCCCGGCGCCCCCCATCGAACCCGGGCCAAAGGACGCGGACATTATCTGGCGCTACGACATGATTGACGAGCTCGGCGTTTTTCCACACAACGCGTCGGATTGCGCGCCGCTGGTCATTGGCGATTTGGTCTATGTGAACACATCGAATGGCCAGGACTGGGGCCACTCCAATATCCCTTCGCCCAATTCTCCGAGCCTGATTGCCTTAGACAAACGCACCGGCGAGCTGATGGGCGAAGACGACGCGAAGATCGGGCCGCACATTTTCCACGGCCAATGGTGCTCACCTTCCTCGGGAGTTGTGAACGGGCGCCAGCTCGTTTTCCTCGGGGGCGGGGATGGCATCTGCTATGCCTTTGACCCCAAGCCGGTCAAGGAAGGCGACACTTCTTACCTCAAAAAGGTTTGGTGGTACGACTGCAATCCGCCCGAACGCAAAAAGTTCAAATATCCGGATGCCGAAGGTCCGAGCGAGATTAACGCCACCCCGGTCTTCTGGAAAAACCGCATCTATACGGCGGTCGGTCAGGATCCCGAGCACGGCGAAGGCGTCGGCATCATCACCTGCATCGACGCAACCAAAACCGGAGATATCACTCAGACAGGCAAGATTTGGTCCTATGACAAAATTCATCGCAGCCTTTCCACCGCGTCGATCACTCCCGAAGGTTTGCTTTTTATCGGCGATTTTTCCGGTTACCTGCACTGTTTCGATGCCGAAACCGGCAAGCTTTATTGGACGCACGATTTGAAAGCCCACATCTGGGGCTCCACGCTCGTTGCCGACGGCAAGGTTTACATCGGTGACGAAGACGGAGACCTGTTGGTGTTCCAAGCCAGCAAGGAGAAGAAACTGTTGAGCACCACAAATCTCGGAGCGCCTGTTTATTCCACTCCTGTGACCGCCAACGGCGTGCTCTATGTGTCCTCCAATACGCACTTGTTTGCCTTTTCCAGCGAGGACCTGACCCGCAGCGCCGATGCGCGCGTTAAACCCTGAAAACCGCATGAAAGGCCCGAAAGCACTGCTGGTGACTTTCCTGATCCTGGTGGTTTACCTGCTGCACCAGGATTTTTGGAATTGGAAGACCGCCGAACCCCTGGTCTTTGGTTTCTTGCCCATCGGCCTCGCTTACCATGCGGCCTACTCCATTGTGGCCGCTATCCTCATGGCGATCCTGGTTAAAATCGCCTGGCCAAAGCATCTCGAGGACGTCCACTCGGACGCGTCGCCGAAATCCCCTAACCCCGACCAGGGCCACTGATGATTCCCGTCATAGTCGTTTCGATTTACCTGGTCATCATTGCCGTCATCGGCAGCGTCGCTTTCCGACGAACCCAAGCGAACACCGAGGACTTTTTCCTGGCGAATCGAACGGTCGGTTCGATGGTGTTTTTCCTGTCGCTCTTCGCCACGAACATGACGGCTTTTGCGATTCTCGGCAGCTCGGGCCAGGCGTACCGACAGGGGATCGGCATTTACGGTTTGATGGCCTCCTCGTCGGGGCTGGTCATCCCGCTTACGATTTTCTTCATCGGGACGCGGCTGTGGGCACTTGGGAAACGCTTCGGGCATCAGACCCAGGTGTCATTTTTCCGCGACCGTTGGGAGTGCTGCACTATCGGCACGCTAATTTTCATTCTGAGTATCGTCATGCTGGTGCCGTACATGATCATCAGCATTATGGGAGGCGGCCGCGTGCTGACGGATATCAGCGGCGGTAGGGTGATCTATCCGCTGGGCTGCGCCATCGTGGCTTTAGTCGTTACTGCCAATGTCTTTTTCGGCGGTATGCGCGGGACTGTCTGGGTGAACATTTTCCAGACGACCCTGTTTCTCGTTTTTGGTGCGGTGGCAGTCGCTGTCATCAGCCATGACTTGCCGGGTGGATTCGGTTCTTACATCGAAAAAATTGCCGGTAACCCGAAGACCCATTTTTTGCTCACGCGCGAGCGGATGCCGGAACGTTACTTCTGGAGCTACACCCTGATCCCGCTCTCATCGATCATGTTTCCGCACATGGCCATCATGTGTTTTGCCGCACGGAAGGTCACCGCGTTCAAACGCACCGTCGTGCTGTACCCGCTGGCTATTATGGCCATTTGGCTGCCCTGCATTTTCCTGGGCGTGCTGGGGACGCAACTCGAACCCAAAATCGCCAAACCGGACGGCATTCTGCTGCACTTGCTCACGGACCACGCGCCGGTCTGGCTGGCCGGCATTTTAGGCGCTGGAATTATCTCCGCGGTCATGGGGTCGGATACTCACCAGGTCCTGGCCATCAGCACGATGTTCACCAAGGATGTTTTCGCCCATTACGGCGGTAAGGAAAAATACGGCGAAAAAGGCAGCGTGTTTTTTGCGCGCGGATTCATTGTGGCGGTCACCTTGATCGCCTACCTGATTGCCTTGAAAACCCCGGAAAGTATTTTTGAGCTGGCCGTCCGATTCGCCTTTTCGGGATTCGCCGCAATGGCGCCCGTGATGATCGCCGCCCTATTTTGGAAACGCAGCACCAAGTACGGGGCGCTCGCTTCCACCTTGTGGGTCGCCGCGTGGCTGGTGCTCACCTGGTACCTTCAGAGCGTCTCCGACGGCATGGCGCCCAAACCGGGACAACCAGCAGTCCTGGTGTTCCCCGGCCTGGGGCATTTGTTTGAACGCTCTACGGCCAATGTCACCAGCTACGGGTTTTTGCCAGTGGTACCAATGGTGTTCGGCTCCGCTCTTTTGATGTTCCTCGTTTCCTTAATGACACCGCCGCCGAGCCGAGCCACCATCGAGAAGTATTTCCCCGGTCATTCCACCGATGTTTCTGGCGAATCGGCGAATCCTATAATCCCCCGAGCGACCGCCCCCGCGCGATAATCTTATCATGTCTTCCGAATCGACCCTCGCCACTGCCACCCAGGAACGCCTCGACTCCCATCTCCGGGATATCGTCCGATGGCATTTCTCGCCGGAAACCGGTTCGCCTTTTTGGCTGGATTGGGCGCGTAAGGCCGGCTGGGACCCGCGGCAGGAAGTAAAAGGCTTTGGCGATCTAGTCGCGCGATTTCCGCATTTCCAGGACGAGTGGCTTCGCGACTTGCAACCCGACGTTTGGGTGCCGGCTAACTTTAAAGGCCGGCCTTACAACGTCTTTGAAACGGGCGGCACCACCGGCATGCCCAAGCAACGGATCGGTTGGGAGGATTACAAAACCGATTACGAGGAATTTTCCACGAAAATTTCCGATGCCCATTTCCCTCGCGGCGCGGCCTGGCTCATGGTTGGCCCGACCGGTCCGCGCCGCTTGCGGCTGGCCATCGAACACCTCGCCAATTTCCGCGGCAGCCCCTGTTTTTTTATCGACCTGGATCCGCGTTGGGTGAAAAAGGTTATCGCCGAAAAGCATTTTGATCAGGCGCGCGCCTACATGGATCATGTGGTCGACCAGGGCGTCACGATCCTGAAGCATCGGAAAATCGCCGGGCTGTTCACGACCCCGAAACTGCTCGAAGCCCTCGGTGAGAAGGTCAATTTGTACGAGGCCGGCATCCGGGGCGTATTCTGCGGCGGAACGACCATGATGCCGCAGTACGTGCGCTTCATCGTCGAGGAGGTCCTCGAAAACCGCATCGGCTTTTATCCCACCTACGGGAACACCCTGATGGGGCTGGCTGCCAGCGTGCCGCTGCGGCCGGAAGATAACTTTTCAGTCACCTATTACGCGCCGCAACCGCGTGCCGTGTTGCGGGTAGTGGATCCGAAGCAAACCGACCGCCTGGTTGATTATGATCAATGGGGCCGCGTCGAACTTACAACCTTGACCAGGGAATTCTTCCTGCCGCGTTTTCTCGAACGCGATGAGGCTATCCGGCGAAGGCCCCGCGAACCTTATGCGTGGGATGGCGTCGGCGATGTCCGCCCATTCGGCGCAATGGAAAAAAACATCGTCGAAGGAGTGTATTGACCCCTGGACAGAGAATAACCACCGATGAACACTGATAAACACGGATTCGGGAAGCGCGCGCCGGATACAGCCGAGTATCACGCCTGGGGCCTCACAGCGTACACCCAAACTCGTGGGTGGTTCACCTCTATCGGTATCCATCTGTGTCCATACGTGGTTGAATAGCTTTGGCCGGTTAAATGTCTGCCCTGCCCCACCTCCCCGCCCTGCGCCGCGGCAAACCGTATGCCAGCCTCGATCAAATCGAGGTCCGGGATTGCCGCAGTGGCGAACCGCTGGCACGCATTAGCCAGGTCAATGGCGGAATTGTCCGCAAGGATTTTGCCCGCATCGGTGAAGCCCGCGCAGCACTGAAACGCTTCTCTTGCGAGGAGTTGCTGGCGCTTTGTCAAAAGGCGGCGGACCTATTCCTCAATGCGACGCTCCCCTTGGGAGACCAGGGCCATACCCAATCTCCCGAGCAATATCTCACGACGCTTTCAGCCACGAGCGGACTGCCCTTCGTGATGATCCGACGCAACAGTCAAAAAATCTCTCAGGCGCTTGCCAACATGCGCCTGATTCTCAATGGACTCACGCGCGGTCTGGACCTCAAGGTGATCGACCACGCAATCGGCGAACAATCAGGCAGCCGCCTGAGCTTTTACCCGGCGGGCCAGTGCCTGGGACTGGTGATGCCCAGCAACTCCCCGGCCGTGAACTCGCTTTGGTTGCCGGCTATCCCGCTGAAGATCCCGGTCCTGCTCAAACCCGGACGTGATGAGCCCTGGACACCTTACCGGATCATTCAGGCGTTCATCGCCGCCGGATGTCCGGCGGAAGCGTTTGGATTTTATCCAACCGATCATGAAGGGGCGGCCGAGATTCTACGCTCAGCGGGCCGGGCGCTCGTCTTCGGAGACAAGTCCACCACGGCGCCCTACGCCAACAACCCTGCCATCCAGATCCACGGCCCGGGCTTTAGCAAAATTCTTCTCGGAGAGGACCAGGTCGAGCGCTGGCCCGAGTTCATCGATCTGATGGTGTCATCGATTTGCGAGAATGGCGGACGGAGCTGCATCAACGCTTCGGCCATCGTGGTGCCCAAGTATGCTGCTGAAATCGCCGAAGCTCTGGCGAGCAAGTTGGGACCAATCACCCCACTGCCGCCGGAAGACGGGAACGCCCGGCTCTCAGCCTTTGCGAATCCTAAAATGGCCGACGGCATTGACGCCATGCTCGAAGAGGGCCTGCGGACACCCGGCGCTGTGGATGTCACGGCCTCGCACCGGAACGGACCGCGCAAAACGATTTTTCAAGGTGGCGTTTACCTCCGCCCCACCATCGTCCGTTGCGATTCCTTCGCTCACCCCTTGGCCAATCGCGAGTTCCTCTTTCCATACGCCAGCGTCGTCGAAGCCCCGCAAGCGGACATGCTCAAGCTGATCGGCCCATCACTGGTAGTCACGGCTCTGACTGAAGACCCGCAGTTCCGTGAGGCGTTGCTCGAGTCGCCGCTGATCGATCGCCTTAATCTCGGCCCTATCCCCACCATGCGCATTTCCTGGGACCAGCCCCACGAAGGCAACATGTTTGAGTTCCTCTATCGCCGCCGCGCCTTGGAATTAGCCTGACCCCTGCCCTATGCCGAGTCATTCCGAGGCAACTCTACCAGCGGCCGTGCCCTTCGACTTTAATCCACGGACCCGCCTCATCTTCGGCGTCGACACGGTGGCGCGCGTGGGCGAACTGGCGGTCGAATTGTCCGCCAAAAAAGTGCTGCTGGTGACCGACCCGGGAATCGTCTCCGCGGGTCACGCCGCAAAGGTAATTGCCTTGCTCGAAGCACAGCACTTGAAAGTCGTCTGTTTCGATCAGGTGGAGGAAAATCCCTCGACGCTTTGTGTCAATAGATGTGTCGAGGTGGCTCGCCTGTTGAGCATCGACACGATTATCGGGTTGGGCGGCGGCAGCAGTATGGACACGGCCAAGGGCTGCAATTTTATTCTGAGCAATGGCGGCCAGATGAGGGATTACTGGGGGATCGGCAAAGCCTCCAGGCCCATGCTCCCCTTGATCGCCATTCCGACCACCGGCGGCACCGGCAGCGAATGCCAATCCTTTGCGCTGATTACCGACGAGAAGACCCATCAAAAAATGGCTTGCGGCGATCCCAAGGCTGCCGCCCGCATCGCCATACTGGATCCCGCACTGACGTTGTCGCAGCCCGCGCATGTCACCGCTTATAGCGGCATCGACGCCATCGCTCATGCGGTCGAAACCGCTGTCACCAAGCGGCGCACGCCATTGTCGTTTATTTTCTCCCGTGAGGCCTTCCGTCTGACGGTGGCTGGGCTCCCGCGCGTGCTCGCCAACCCAAGCGACCCGGACAGCCGCGGTTGGATGCTCCTTGGGGCCGCCCTGGCCGGTACCGCCATCGAGAACAGTATGCTCGGCGCGGCACACTCCGCCGCAAATCCCCTCACCGCTCATTTCGGAACGGCCCATGGCAAAGCCGTAGGGCTGATGCTGCCCCATATCGTGCGCTTTAATGCCAGCGACCCTGCGGCTGCCAGGGCTTACCAGGAACTGGCCTTGATTGCTGGAATTTGTTCCTCGTCGGATTCCGCCGACGTCGCCGCGGAAAAGCTGGCTTTCCATCTCGAACAACTCCTTGACTTGGCCAGCCTGCCCCGCTCGCTTAAAGACTGTGGCGCCCACAATGGCGACTTGATTCACCTGGCCGAAGAGGCGGCCAGCCAATGGACGGCCCAGTTCAACCCGCGACTCGTCTCCAGAGAAGATTTCCAAAAACTGTACGCGCGAGCCCTGACCTGAGCTCGGCCGCTGTATGAGCACGTCCTCATCGCCGACTCCGGATTGGCATGTCTCGGTGAGCGACTTTAAAAAACACCGTTTCATTGCTTGACTCTGGGGCTTCAGCGAGGACTCTGGATAAAATTACCTTTATGAGCGGTCGCATTCTCGCCTTTGTTTCTTGTGTGTGGTTGTCCGTTGCGATGGGCCAAACCACCTCGCCTACCGTGGTCGTCAAAGCCGCCCACCTGGTCGATGTCCTTGACGGGAAAATCATCGACAACGCCGTGGTCGTGATTGAAGGCGAGCGTGTCAAGGCGGTAGGCACCGGCATTGCAATACCCGCTGGCGCAAAGACGATCGACCTGGGTGACTCCTGGCTGCTCCCCGGCCTCATCGATTGTCATACCCATATCACTTCCCAAATTGGCAATTACTACGATGATCTCTTTCGTAAATCCCCCATCGACGAAGCCGTCTATGCCCACGTTTACGCGCGCCGCACTCTGGATGCCGGGTTCACCACCTGCCGCAACGTAGGTGCCAATGAGTTCATCGATGTCGCGCTCAGAAACGCGATCGACGCGGGAAAAATTCCCGGACCCCACCTGTTTGTCTCCGGGCAACTGCTCTCGGCCACTGGCGGGCACGGCGACCTCAACGGGTTCTCGCCATACCTCCACTTCAGCAACGCCAACGGCATCGTGGACGGTGTGGATGAAATCCGCAAAAAAATCCGCTGGAACATCAAGTACGGCGCGGACCTGATCAAATTTACCGCCACGGCCGGCGTGTTGAGCGAGGAGGAATCCGTCGGGGCGCCGCAGTTCTCGGCCGAAGAAATGAAGGCCATGGTCGACGAGGCGGCGATGTGGGGCCGCAAAGTCGCGGCCCATGCGCATGGAGCTGAAGGCATCAAACGAGCCGTCCGCGCGGGGGTCGCTTCAATCGAGCACGGCAGTATCCTGGATGAGGAAGCCATCCAGCTCATGAAGGAACATGGCACGTACCTGGTTCCGACCGTCTATGTTGGTTTTTCCGTGGAAGAACACGCCGCCGAATGGAAGCTGCCTGAGCGGCTTGTGGCGAAAGCCAGGGCCCTGAACGCCGAGAAACTTCAATGGTTGCGCAAAGCTATCACGGCGGGTGTCAGAATTGCCTACGGCACCGATGCGGGAGTGTTTCCCCACGGTGAAAATGGCAAGGACTTCCGCTATCTGGTGCAGGCGGGCATGACTCCCATGCAGGCTATCCAGTCCGCCACCGTCCAAGCCGCCACGCTCATTGGCCATCCGGACAATATCGGGAGCATCTCCCCTGGTCGCTTCGCCGATCTGGTTGCAGTCACCAAGGATCCGCTCCATGACATAACGGTCCTCGAAAAGGTTTCGTTCGTCATGAAAAACGGCGCGGTGTACCGAAATGAAGTTCCGCCGGCCCGCGAATGACTTATGCTCGCGGCCGTGAACCTGTCGGTTGCCCTGGTTCTGGTTGTTACGGCTGGCTTGGCCTGGTGGTTGAGCGGCTATGACAGCAAGGTCACGGGCGACAATGCCCAGGCCGACTACACGCGCAGGATAATTCGCTGCGCGATAACTCTGCTCCTGGTGGCAGTGGCCGCCGGCGCCGCCACGGGCGGAGGCAGGTTCGGCGGGTTTGTCTTTCTCGGCCTGGTAGTACCGCTGGCACTCACCTGGGCTGGATGCGTCAGTGAACTATTCGCCCGCGGGTTCCACGGCTTAATCGACTCACCGGCCGCAGGCCCGTACGATCCCAAGGAAATAACCCGCGACTTGGACCGGCTCGCCGCTTTGTTCGAGCAGGGCCGAAACGAAGAGGCCATCGAGTTGTCGACCAGGCTCGTCAAGGCCGGTGAGGCCAGCTCTCTGGCGATGGAAACCATGCTCTTCAGGTTGTACGATCGAGTCTTTTCGCCGGAACGTCTGCTGCTTTATCCCGGTGTGGCCGATGCCCAAAAACTGGCTGCCGAGGGCCGCACCGGTGAGGCCGAATCCCAGCTGAATCTCTTGTTGAGAAAAGAACCTGGAAACCTGGGGGCAACGATGTCGTTGCTGCAGTTGTATTGTGACGCCGCACGCAATGCTGACAAGGCGACGGCCCTGGTTCGCAACTTGGAGCACAGTTCCCGTTTGCCTCCCTTCTTTGCAGACTATGTCCGGCATTGCGAGCACCGGTGGCTCACTGCCAGCTCGCGTGAAAAAAGCGACGAAGGCATTGAATCGCTATTGGTGCAGCCAAAATATCGGGAGCCAAAACCGCCCCCGACCATTAAACCCTGAGCCGCGTCCCGGCTTCATCGGCTCGCATCAGGTGGTCTAGGTGGTGGAGCTTCAAACGGAGGCGGTCCGCCCGGCGGCGGGCCTCTGACTTCGGGTTTGAACTCCACAACATCAGCCCGGGCGTCCATTTCCGGGATCCCAAACAGAATCCAATAACTACTGGTCTGCTCGATGACCAGGTGCGCTATGGTCTGCGGCTGATTTTCATGCATCTGCGCGTTGTTGTAGAGCCGATCCATTGCCTTGTTTAAGGTCGCGGGCACGATCGTGATTATTCCCAGCAAACTAAATCCGCGGCTGCGCCCCACCACATTGGTCCTAATCAGAATAAAATTATCGGCAGCCAGTTTGACCGAAGTCTGTTCGTGAACTTGTAGCGGCGGAGTCCCACCCGAGGGGGTGGTAATTATCGAACTCAAGGGAGCAATCGCCGCGCAGCCGGTGAGCAGGCTGCACCCAAGCGTGCAAAGCAATACTCGTATCATTGATACCATTGAAGATTCTCCTTCCGGCGCGAAATCTCCCCCGACGTAAGCTCAGGGTCAAGAAACAACGTATGGGGTGAGTACTCCGGCCGTCGCGCAGACTTTTAGTCCGGTGTCGCCAAGGACCTCGCCACTCGCCCCTGCACGATTACTTCGGCGGGCCGTTGGAGACGAACTTGTAGGGCAGAGTGTCCGGGATCACCCGCACCGGACTGGTGAACTTGAAAGGCGCCTGGCAACCGCTGGGAAAAGTAAGCTCGGCAAAAAACGCGGTCCAACCTTTGGCCGGCGCTGGGACTTTTGCAATAAACACTCCGCCGCCCTCATCGGTCAGCGGCGTGCTGCTCCAGTGCGGACCGAAAGTTTCCAGCCTGAAATCCCGAGCATCGGGGTTGGTTGCTTGCCAGAGCTTAACCTCCGTAGGCTTATCCCTCGTCTCGACGCGCGTTGACCCGTCAGACTGCAGCTTCCAGGAGAGCTGCGGCAGAACCTGCTTGTAAAGAATCGCATTGTAAAAGGCGAACAGCGATTCACGAGCGTCCGAGCCTTTCAACGAATGATCCGCGTTGGGGACGTAGCGCAGGTACTTCACCCCCGATAAATCATCGAAGTAAAATTGGGATGAATCGGGTAAAAAGAATTGATCGCCGGAGGCGTTAATCATGAACTTCGGCATCGTGAGCCGCTTGCGGTACTCATACGGCTCCTCAATGCGCATGAGCGCATGATACTGCGGCGTGCCCGTCCAATCCATGATATGCAGCGCCGTGTAATCGCCGATGGACGGAGCCCAAAAACCATACGCCGCGTAATGGTGCAGCATGGACGGCTCGATGTTCAGCAGGTCGATGACGATGGGCACGATGGCGATGACTCTCATATCGACTGCCGCCGTGGTCCACGTCGTCCAACCGCGCTTGGAACCGCCGGCAACCACAAATCCGTCAATCGTGGTTTGGCCCGCTTCGGGACTGGCGCAAAAGGAAATCACCGTGTCCATGGCGCGCACGGCTGCCTTGGTCATGGGCAGGCGCGCGGGCCATTTCTCGTCGCCCGTGCGCAGAAACTTGTCCCAGGTATAGGCAATCAAGGCATCCTCCACCCGGCCTTCGGTTTCTCCGGCGAAGACCAGTGGTTGATTAGGGACCATCTTGAGCTCAGTCACGACTGATTTGGTGGCTACGGCAATCTGGGCCAAACTTCCGTCCGGCCCTTTCGGTTCCTTGCCATCATTAGCGCCGCCGGAAATGAAGAGCAGGGATTTGGAACTCTCGATCTTGTCAGGTTTGACCAGGATCAACCAATGCTTCCAAAGTGGCCGGTCGACTTCATTGGTCGTGAGCCACGCTTGCGAGGTCATTTCGAGAAGGAAGGTGGTTTGCTGCTTCCCGGGAATGCTCCGCACCAGGTGAAAATTGTAATTGGTGTCGAGAGCGGAGACGTATCGATCCAGCGCGGTGAGTTCGCTGGCGGAGCGCGGCGGCGGACAGACTGCCGCGGAATGCGCCGTCGAATCGGCTTCGCCACGCGAGCAACCCACCAGCGCGACGCCCAGCCCGAGAATTGAAAGCCAGGACCAGCGAATTATAAGCCGAGATGGATTATTCCGGAGTGCGGCTAACATATAGCGCATACTGCGATCAGCCGGGGAAGAAGTTCAAGGAATTAAGGGCGAAATGCTGCTAGGGATTGGTAGGGAACCCGGTAGGGACCTCGCGCTGCGAGGTCCCCGCCCGCGTCCAGCGGGCGGAACGAATCACGCAACGCCCAACGCTCGAATTGCGACCGATGAAGCCAGAGCTGCCTCGGCCCAACGGGCCGACCGAACATTCCCCAGGCCCAAGGGCCGAAGGCCGATGGTCTGGGTTAGGGCGTGCTAAACATCATGCTGCCCTGAAGTGGCAGCACCAACTGTTTTCAACAGCTTGCGGGCTCCCCGGCAAGCCGTTAGAAACGGCTCGTCGCCTCGCCAGCACTCTGGCGCCGGGCTGAGGCCGCGGTGTTAATAAAACGATGCTGAAACGTTGCATATTCCAGACTCATAGGGGCCCTCACCGAGTCGACCCATGCCCGAGAAAACCCTGATCTCTTAGCCACGCGACAAAACTCTCCTTCCAGAGTGACACCGATTCACCATGGCCCGTGCCCATGTCGAACCCGTGTCCGCCCAGGTTATACAAATGCAGTTCCGCGTGGGCTCCCGCCTTTAGTAATAATTGATAAAAATCGACGCACGGTCCCACCGGCGTGGTCTGGTCGTCGACCGCATTAATGATGAACAACGGAGGAATCCGCTGCGCCCTCTGTACGAGCTGCGCATCGGCCCCGCGCAAGCCCGGATAAAACAACCCGGCAAAATCCGGAACTCCGTTTACTTGTTTGCTGCCCGGCTCGGAGTCCGGTTCAAACACGCTGTACATCGCCAGCGCGCCACCGGCGGAAAACCCGCAGATCCCAATGCGCGCTTTGTTACCGTTCTGCTCGACCAGGTGCGACCGGAGAATCCTGATCGCCTGGCGCGCATCCGCGACCACTGCCCGTTGATATACCTCATTTGAATACTTCCGTTTCCCATCTTTGCCCTCCGTATTGGTCCGATACTTTAATACCAGCGAAGTGACCCCGTATGGCTTCAACCAAAGCGCCAAGTCATTTCCTTCACGATCCAGCCACAATTCGCGAAAGCCCCCGCCGGGACAGATAACCAGCCCGACGCCATTTCCCTTGCCGACTTCGGGTTCCTGGATGCTATAGGTCGGTTTGGATACGAAGCTATACACCCGGTTTGCTCCGGAGAGCGCCGCTTTGCCGGGAGCGTTCTTTCGCACCAATTCAGGAACATCGTACTGAATCGGGTTTTGCCAGCCGGCCTCCGGCCACAGCTCTTTCTCTTGCGGCCAGCCGGCCGCAGGGCTGGACAGGGGCGTCAAAACAGCCCAAGCCATCAATACCCGCCAAGCGAATGGAGCGAAGAATTCCGTGGTCATATGTGAGTGTTCCGGCTGCCTCCGCCCTCGTCAAGCTCGGTTGCGAAGCGGGGTGTGATTAAATCTGTCGGTCATTCTGTGTTGAGCGGCAGAAAAGCGGCAGAGGGCTGCCGCACTCCAAAACCTTCGGTTCTCGAGGCCCGCGCCCGTGTCGCGCTTGCGTTTTGGACTGCGGCAGCCCTCTGCCGCCCTTTTTCGGCTTCCAGCCAAGACCGACACTTCTAATCGCACCCTGTGAAGCGAACTTGGCAGCGCACCCGCCAGCTGCCGTAACCTGAAGACCCAATCACCTTCCGCCGGTTTTCACGGGTTGATGACTGTTTTGAACCGGCTGCCGTTTCGGGGCAACTTACCCCATGGCGCCTCTGAACAGGACGGACTACAAAGCGCCCCTATGAGGCCCTCACACATCGACTTTTCATGCTCCAGGACCTGCCTGCTAATCCTGACTCTGAGCGCGGCAGCGCTATGTCCTCAGCCAACTCTAACGCAGCCTGCGCTTTACAGTTATGCCACCATTGGCGGGGATGAGGGCGTTGGAAGCTCTGACGGGACGAACAAGGATATACGGTTCTACACCCCGACCGGCATCATCTCCGATCAGGCCGGCAATCTGTTTATTTCAGACAGCGGAAATTTCACGATTCGAAAGCTGACGAAGTTCGGAACAAATTGGATCTCCAGCACGCTCGCCGGCCGCAGCGGCTTTCGCGGAAGCGCCGACGGTACGAACAGCGACGCAACGTTTGCCGCGCCGAACGGGTTGGCTCTGGACTCGAACGGCAGTCTTCTTGTGGCGGACCCCGGCTCCGAAACTATTCGGAAGATCACCCAGGTAGGAACTAACTGGGTGGTGAGCACGATCGCGGGGCTACCCGGGGCCTATGGCACCATGGACGGCACCAATGATGGCATACGCTTTGAGTGGCCCACCAGGGTCGCAGTGAACGGCGCGGGCGAGGTCTTTGTCGCGGATTATCTGCTGCTCCGCAAGCTGGTCCAGGAAGGCACCAACTGGGTCTCCAGCACTATTGACGTTCCAGTGGACTATGTAACTTCGCTTAGCTTCGATAACAACGACCGGCTGTACGTGGCGGGGACATACCTGATCGGTAATGAGGGAAATTTCGGTCAGGTTGACCTGCTTACCCAACTCGGCACCAACTGGATCGTGGAGCGCCTTCCGATCCCACCCCAAGGCAACTACGGCGCGTTCACGCTAGCCGCAGGTTCTGGAGCGCGAGTGTTCGTAACAAAAGATAACAACACGATCTGGCAAAGCGCGCTCATCGGGACTAACTGGGTCTGGAGCCAGGTGGCCGGACAGGGCGGAAGCAATATTTTCGGGATTGCAGGCAGCACCGATGGAACCAACGAAGCGGCACTGTTCCGAGGACCAGAAGATATCGCGCTCGACCGCGCGGGCGATCTGTTCGTCGCGGACTCCGGGAACCATGCCATCCGTAAAATCACCCCGTCGGGAAGCGACTGGGTGACCACGACCATCGCGGGACATCCACCAAGCAGCGCGAGTAACGATGGAACGAATCAGGCAGCGCATTTCTCCTCTCCGTACGGGGTCGTCGTAGACGCTGACGGAAGTATTTACGTGGCCGACACAGGTGCGCATGCGATAAGGGAGACCGACCGCATAGGCCAGGACTGGGTCACACACACCATTGCTGGGACCCTTGGCACGGCGGGCAGTGCCGACGGCACGAATACCAGTGCCAACTTCAACTCTCCTTCGAGTCTGGCTCTGGGCGGACCCGGCGTGTTGTACGTCGCGGATAGCGGCAATAACACCATTCGCCGCCTCGAACGTGTTGGCACGGATTGGGTGACCACTACAATAATCGGGGTGCCCGGCTCGCCGGGTTCGCAGGATGGGACCAACGGGGATATCCGCCTTGATAATCCTGGGTGCATTGCTGCACGGGAAGAAGGCGAGCTTTATGTCGTGGAGGGAAGCAGACTGCGGAGGCTTACGCGCCTGGGAACCAATTGGGTTTCCAGCACCCTGGTTTTATCTGGGGCAACTTGGGTAGCCACGAGCAAAAACGGCGAGGTGTTCATGGCGGATACCTTTGCGGCCATTTATGAAGTGACCTCCGCGGGAACAAATGCCGTCCTAAACCGGATCGCCGACTACGATACCGCCGAGGCCATGGCGGTGGACAGCACCGGCAACCTGGCGGCAGTCGATAACGACAACCGCGTCGTTCATAAGATAGCGCGAGTCGGTACAAACTGGGTCTCATACGTCATCGGTGGGTCCTACGGGTACATCGGTTATGAGGATGGCACCAATCGGGACGCACTGTTCCAAGGGCCTTCTGGCATTGCGGTTGACCAGGCGGGCAACCTTTACGTTACCGATGGAAATGTTTTGCGGTTGGGTATGCGGACCGCCGTTTCCGCGGCGAACCCGGTAATCCGTGACTTGCAGGATGCGGGCGAAAAGCTCGCGTTCGCCTGGAGCACGAGGGCTGGGCTCAATTACCAAATTGAGTACACTTCATCTCTGGATCAGACGGCCTGGACGACTTTAGGCTCTCCGATCCTGGCGACCAATGAAGTGCTGTCGGCGTCGGATCTGACGAGCCAACAAGAACGGCGCTTTTACCGGGTGGTGCTGTTGCCGTGATTGCTGTCCGAGCGGAAAATCCATCCAAGGACAGCGTTTGGCGACCATGAAAAGCACTAAAGTGATTTCTGGTTCCGGCGATCACATTGACGGGCAGACCGGCGATATCAATCACCTCAGATGTCGCCCAACTGACTATTGCCAGCGCGCACCAGATCCTCTAACGATCCGGGGATGCCGCGCCCCACCAGTGTCGACCCAGCCCGAATCCGCAAACATTGGTCCTGCCTTTGCTCGAAAATCGGTGAACGCCGTGCCGGCAGCCCGGGTGATAGTGCCGCCGCCCATTACATTCTCTCCGAGTTTCGGGCGGCTGGTCTCGACAAGGTTTATACCGAACCATTTGAGTGCGTCTCGGTCCTCAAGGCAGAGGCCGAACTGGCCATGGGAAGCGGTGCGCGGCTGGAACCCGTCCCGGCCCGCGTGCTGGCCGGAGCACCCTCGACTCAAGGAGCGCGGCCGGTCGAGACCGAGTTGATCTGGATCGAGATGCCCGAGCAGGCCGAGCGGCTATTGCAGCCGCGCGTCCGTGGCAAAGTCGTCGTCCTCGTTGGGCCGATGCCGACCCGCGCGGATTTGCATCGACGGCTGGTGGCTTGCCGGCCGGCCGCCGTCATTCACGTGGACGACCGCTTGCCCTTCGAGTGGGTCAAAGACGACGGGGTTTATCCGGCCTGGGCAAAAAAATATGGCATGCCGCCGACCATCACGATTCCCTATCGCATGGCGTGGGATCTGCGCAAGGCAAGCGCGAATCGCGCGCGCGTGCGGGTCCAGGTGCAACTTGCCAAGCGAGTTTGCCACAATGTGGTGGGCGAAATCCCCGGGCGACGCCCCGAGCTGCCGCTGGTCTTGCTTGGCGCGCATCATGACACCCAATGCAATAACACCGGCGCGGACGATAACGCGTCAGGAGTCGTTGCCTTGCTGGCTCTGGGCAACCAACTTGCCGTCAGCCGGCCGCTGCGGACCATTCGTCTGGTGTCTTTTGGTGCCGAAGAGCAACTCTCCGTCGGCTCAGCGGAATATGCGCGAGCGCATCGCCAGGATATGGCTTCCCTTGGGGCAGTTTTGAATCTCGATAGCGTCTCCTCGCCGTTGGGCCATCATTGGCTTATCCGCGCCGGCCGAAACGAATTCGCTGCCTGGCTTCTCAAACGACTTGCCCACTATGGTCTTGATGCGGTGGAAAAGTCGGCCCCCATGCCGTTTGCCGACCATTTTCCCTTTTCGGCTTTCGGTGTGCCGTCGGTCACGTTTATGCGGCCGAATATGGACAGCGGGATGCGCTGGCAGCATCACAGCGCTCAGGACAACCTGGAAAATGTCTCGGTCGATGAGCTTCAGCGGGTAATCGGCGCGGTGGGCGCCGTGGCCGCCGACCTCGCGCGAGCGGCCCAATGGCCGTTTGGTCGGGGTGTTGCCCCCGAGCACCAGGCCGAAACAGACCGGCTCGCGCGGGAGTTGTTCGGATTCAAACCCATAAGCGCGACCGGCCGAAAAAGGATGTAGCTGCAGCTTTGGGAATGGGCACCAGCTAACTTGGGCGTCCTCATCAGGGTTGTACCCGACATATCCATACGTAACCTCCGGATTCGACGCTAGATGCGTCTTGCAGTTAGGGTATGGTCGTTCCAAGACCGAACTGCTATGAAAAAAGTTGTACTTGCGGTGTGGGTGGCCGGCCTGACGTTAGCTGCCTCGGCGATATCCTCTAGTGATAGAAATCAGCAGACAGGATATCTCACGCAAAACGTTTCGCCGATCCAAGCCGTGCCTGAATCCACGCCTACCCTCGCGCTGGCCCTCATTAGCCTCGCTTCGGCTGGAGTGATGACCGCTTATTGGAAAGGCAGACGCTCGCGCGCCTCACGTTCGCTCTGAGGCAACCCACACTGTTCTTTCGTAGACCTCGCTTTACCAGAGCGGAGTCCAAGTCCCAAGTTTCACTGCCAGGTTTCGCAAATTATTCCGGCATTGCGCTTTTTGAAGTGGTGCCAGAGGAGGGATTTGAACCCCCGACCAAAGGCTTATGAGTCCTCTGCTCTACCCCTGAGCTACTCTGGCAAGTGCCCACAGCACGGCGCCGCACTGTGCCACAGGCCCTCACCAGGACGCAAGTTTTGAAAAGCGTCTGAAAAGCGTCTTGAGAAAGCGTCAACGACGGGGCAGCAAGCTGTCGTCGACTGAATTGAGGCTCGGCAAAAAAGAAGACATGGACACGGATAAACACCTGTAAAATGAGCGGATTGCCATCCTTCGCGTGATGCGCTCGCATTATCTTTTGGCGAACGGGATCGCTTCCAGAGTTACCTGTGCCCCTGTCTCATCCGTGCGAATCGGTGTCCATCCGTGGTTTTCAACTCAACTGTTGGGGCTAAAAGGCGGCGGAAAGGCGGGACTCCAACCTGAACTGAATAGCGCGGAGCCTGTTTCCAAGCGCGCTTTAAAATACAATACGCGCCGACTCCTCTAATCTGGGCTGAGTCCAAGGAAGGAACCAGCCCTGATTGTCGCTCGGATTCGGCTCGACCGGGCGGGGCGTTTCGTCAGCCAGAATCAGAAAGGTCTGGTCATCGGTCGCGCCACTGCCGCCCTGAAAGGTGGCGAGTTCGAGCAGCAGGCTGCGTTTGAGCTGCCGGGCGGTTGAACTGCGCTCGACCGCCTGGCCCAGCCACCATTCCAGCCGGCTTTGTCCGAAGAAACTTCCCGCGACGTTCCGGGCCTCGGTCACACCATCGGTATAAAGCAGCACCGAAGCGAACGGCTCCATTGCGACGCTCTCGCTCATGAACACCGCTTCAGGGCAGATGCCAAGCGGCATCCCATCCGGCGCAACGACGCGGGTGAGACCGTGGGGCGCCGACATCAGCAACGGACAATGACCCGCATTAGCGACGTGCAGCTCGCGTCGGTGCAAATCGGCCACGACCAACTGGAGCGTGATAAAAATATCGGCGCTCGAAAGCTGGTCGAAGAGCAACTCATTGAGCTCGCTCAAGGCTCGCGCTGGGTGCAGGTTTGGCTCGACCAACGCACGCAGCAGAGTGCGCAACGTCCCCGCGAAGAGCGCGGCGCCCGGTCCTTTGCCCATGACATCGGCGACGGCGAGCAACAGCGAACTGTCCGAGAGCGGGAGGACGTCGAAAAAGTCACCCCCCACATCCATCGCGCTTTGACACGAGCCGGCATATCCGAACCCGAAAAAGCCGGGCACGTTGCGCGTGGCAGTCTGGTTGAGCGTGGCAGTCTGGTTGAGAAGTGGTGCTGTCAAATGCATGGCTAACTTTCCCGGTGCAGGAGCAATTGCTTCCACAAGACCCCTGCCTCGCCTTTGTTCCGCGCATAGATTTCCGAAAGTCTTTGCAGCCAGTTGAGCGTGCGTTTGACTCGTGGCTGGCGCAACGGGCACAACAGGAATCGGTCCGCTACCTGCGCGGCTGACCCGCTCTCCCACTTGATCAGGGTGCTGCCCCAGGCCAGCGATTCGCGTATGCGCGCGCACTGACCGACAAAAGTGTCCGGTCCAACCCAGCTTTCTGCCAACTCAGCTCCCGGTTCGAGGAACGAGCCATCCTCGACGATAGTGCCGGGACCAACGATGGCGCCGGCGCCCACGAATACATGCTGGCCAACCCAGCAAGGGGGCTGCAGCTTGGCTTGAGGCGAAACGTGCGAGTGACAACCCAGCCACACTCCCGGCCGTATTTCGTTGACGCCGACTCGATCGACCGTGAGGGCCGAAGGCACCCAGCGACGCAAAGCGGCGAACCAATGCTGGTAACTCGAAAACAAAGGCAGCTCAGGCAATCCAGGGAAATGATCTAAAACGACGATCGCCTCGCCCGCGGGAGTAGTGTCGAGCTCGTGTGCATACTTAAGCAGAGCTTCCGCGGCGGTTAGCTCCCTGGACTCGGTGATCACTTTGGCGTTGAGGCCCCAGCGTTCCCCCGTTCCCACCAGTTGCCGCGTGAGCTCGGGTTGGGCGTGAGCGAGCACCCCCACTTGGGACGCACCGTGAACCGCCAGTGCGGAAAGCCAATACTCGAGCAAGGTTTGGCCCAGGACGGGCACGTGCGCCAGCGGCAAGTGCTGGCAGAGGTTCGAGACAGTGCTTCGTTCACCCGGACAGATGAGCAGTGTCCTCATCAGCAAGCGCCCTTTCCAGAGAGGACCGCCGGCACGGTCATGACCAGAATTTTTAGATCATTCCAAAAACTTTGCGTTTCGATATAGCCTACGTCCAAGCCGACCTGGCCCGAGAAGTCGATTTCGCTGCGCCCGCTGATCTGCCAGATGCAGGTGATGCCCGGCTTGGCCGCCAGGCGACGCCGGTCGGCCAGACGGTACAGGGCCACTTCGCGCGGGACTGGCGGCCTGGGTCCGACCAGGGACATGTCGCCGATCAGGACGTTGTAGAGCTGGGGCAGCTCGTCGAATGAATATTTGCGCAGCCATTTGCCCACTCGGGTCATGCGAGGGTCATCCTTGAGCTTAAAGGTGATGCCTTCCTTTTGCTGGTTCCTCGCCAGGAGCTCCTTGAGCCGAGCGTCCGCGTCCGGGCACATCGAGCGGATTTTGTACATTTTGAACAGGCGTCCAAACTGGCCGACCCGTGTCTGGGCAAAGAAAATCGGGCCGCCGTCCTCGACCCAAACCGCCAAGCCAATCAAGGCCAGGAAGGGACTCAGCACGATGAGCATGGTCAGGCTCACCAGGATGTCGAAAGTACGTTTAAGGAAGGCATCGCCATGCGTGAGCCAAAAAGCCCGCAGCTTCTGCTGGGTCAGGTGGGCCTTCAACCAGAACCTCCCCCAGGAGGTCTGGGTGGCTTCGAGCCGCCTTAACAGGAACTGGTTCACTGGGTCATTCATACGCAGTCAAAGGTGTCGCTTTGGTTTTGTGAGCTAACGAAGTCTTTGGAAGGCACGCCGCGCTCTCAAAGAGTTCTTCCAATCGAGTGATTTGTCGGCAGGAATCATATCGTTGGACGGTCTCGAAAGCCGAACGACCCAGGCGCCGTGCCAGGTCTTTGTCGCGCAAAAGCTGATCCAGACGGGCGGCAAACAAATTCGCGTCTTTCCAGGGGATGAGGTAGCCGTTCTCGCCGTCGGTGAGCCACTCGCGGATGCCGCCCGCGTCGAAGGCCACGACCGGGAGGCCGTAGCGCATCGCCTCAGGACCCGCCATACCGAACGGCTCCGGCCAAAGCGAGCCCATCACGAAAACGCTGGCGTCACGATAAAAGCTGCCCAACTCCGCCGGCAGGACGTAGCCGTGGAACCGCACGCGCTCAGCCAGGCCAAGCCGCTGGGCCAGCCGCTCGCAATGGCGACGGTGACTGCCATCGCCGAGGATGGCGCATTCAAAATGCGTTCGGACACAGGCCAAAGCCTGAAGCAACACGTCGACGCCCTTGCCGCGAATCAATTGGCCGGCAAACAGAATCAAATTTCGCGGGCCGAAGTTGCTCAGATTACTGGTATCGCTCCACACGCGGATCGGGACGCACAATTCAATTTTCGCGGGATCAAACGCGTTGCGAATCAGTTCCTTCTTGAGGTATTCGGAGTAGACGACCAGCTGGTGACACCGCCGGTTGAGCGCCAACTCGCGTTTCTTGGCGCGATAGCTCACCCAGCGCAGCGGAAATTTCCCCGGCGCGTTTTTACCGATGCAAGCCAGGCAGGGGAACACGCAAAAGGCCGAAAACGGGCGGGTGCAAATCCGCCTCGTGAAATAGTTGTACTTGTACCCGCGCATGCAGTACAACGCATGATCGTGCACCATGCGGATCACCGGAATGCCCGAATCGAGCAGCGACTCCAGCAGGTCCAGCTCCGGCACATTGTGCAGGTAAATCACGTCCGGCTTGAATTGCTGCAGAACGGTGCGGGCGAATTCGGCGCTTTGGGAACGCGGAGCCTGGAAGTTGGCTGGAAAGAGCTCGCGCCATAAGGCTTCGTTGCGTCCGGTGCTCTGCGTGTGCAATAAGCCCAGAGTGTGGCCGCGGTTGCTCAGTTCGCCGGCGCACAGCCTGATGTTGGCTTCGGCCCCTCCAAACTCACCCATCATTTGATGAACGAATAGCAGTTTCATGGATTCAGCGACTGTCATTCATCCATTGAAGTGGCCCGTCCGTTAAGTCGGATTCGGCCCCCGTGTAACTCCAGTTTATCGGCATTTAGGTCCGTGGCTTTGGTCCCCAGCACGTACACATGTCAAGTTCCCGTTGCTAGTGAACCGCTGCCGGACAGACCGTAGAGCCGCAGGGCCGGCCTTTAAAGTGGGTGAAGACAGCAACGCTCCGTCCACGCGCACCCCAACGTATCCACGCGCCTCAATTGCCTGGAGATTCTCGATGTTTTTTAACGCATCGAGTGCGGCCGAGCCTTCCTCACTGTAGCGTCAGATTATCGGATGTCCCGTTTGCGGTCGGCCCGAATCTGTGGGCGGTTCAGGGCAATTTCGCGAAGTCGTGAGCGGCAAACACTCTGCGCCCATCAGGAAGTTGAGCTTCGGCTTCCACCCACCGCGGTGCCGGTTTGCCCGGGCTGAGCTGCAACGAAGCACCGAAGGATGGTTCCCGGCCCTCCGCTTCCCAAACGGTGCGTGCAGGAATTAAGTCGATACCCGGCGCCGAGATTTTGAACGTCAAGCCGGATTTATCCGCAGCGCCCTCCGACGGGCCCGTAGTAATTTGCGCCGGCGCCGATTTCCAGGCTTGGGTTTTCAAAGGCGTCTGCGCCATCAGCCACGCGCAATAACCCAGCGCCCGTGCCTGGTTCACGATGACAAATTCCTGAGTCAGGTTAAACCCGTCTCCCCACCGATCATAGAACGGATAGGGGTCGGCGCCCCCGCCATCCGAGGGAAAACTCAGCTTGTCGAGCTCGTCCTGATAGACGCTGTTCCAGCCAAATCCGGCCTGGATATTGCCCAAAGGGATGCCGGTCGGAGGCAGCACCCGGCGATCGTTCTGAGCAAACTGGTGCACAATTTCACGCTGGCGTTTCCAGCCCAGCCCGGTCAGATAAACGACGTTCACCGGATTGCAGCCTTGCTCATAGTTCAGATTGCTGACCATGGCCGCCATCATCGCCGCGCGCGGGTCTCGTCTGGCCGGGTATTCCAGCTGGCACGCCACCGCCAAATCAAAGGCCGCGTCACTGGAAAAGTACCAACCAGCGCTTTGCGCTCGCTTGGTCTCTTCGGGAAAGCTGGTCCCGTAGGCGCTCGCCTCCGCCCGGCGGAGTTGGTCTTCGCCCGCCGCGGCGATTTCACTTTCACATTGTTCGAGCAAAAGCGGGTGCAACTGATCCTTTTTCAACCGGCCGGTTCGTGCCGCAAAAGCGTAACTTCGGATCGCACAACCATAGGCGTCGTACAGCCGCCACCAGCCCCAGCGGCGAGTGTTGGGATCCGTCGGGTTCAACCATTCGAGCATCTTCCGCTCGCAGGCAGGATCCCCGGTGGCGAGGTACAGTTCGCAGGCCGCCCAGGCCAGCTCATCGTCGTGCATGAATTCATCCCCGTAGTGCGTGATCTTTTGATAGGCCCCATCCTTCCCGTACTTGGCGATTGCGCGTTGGAGAAAGTCCCAACCTAGCTTGGCCTTCGCCAGGTAATTGGAGGCGGCGGCGGGGAAGTGCGTTTTGAAAGCCACCGAGGAGGCGCACTGCGCGAGAGCCGCGGAAGCGGCGGCTGTGACCGCCGTGGTTTTGGGGAAGACCACCTGCGGGTCGCCTTTGTCCGGAGTGACATCACTTTCGTATTCGCGTCCGCGAGGATAAACCAGGAAATAAAATCCTCCATCGGCGTCTTGCATCTTGGCCAAAAAATCAGCTTCGTACTTAATCTCTTGAAGGATATCGCCGATGCCATCGCCACTTTCGGGCAGACCGAGATTATCGAGCTGCGCCACGCCAGGAAAAACGTCAGCGGCAAACATCAAATGATGGATGAAAGCGGCACTGTTGATGGTGTATTTGCTGTAATCACCGGCATCATGGTGGCCGCCGCGCACATCAACCGGGCCTCGATTGACAAAAGGGTACAGGCTGGCGGCAACGCTTTTAAGCTGAGGGGCAGTATGTCGCGGGTTGTCCTTGCAATTAGCGCTCTCCTTGGCGAGTGAATCGTTGGCGGCTGCATACCGGGCCGACAAGTCCGGTACCTCGGCCGGAGCAGTGTGGCAGGGGCCATGGACGAACCGAGTGAAAGGCAGGACGTTGTCCGTGCCGCAGCGCTGATGGTAAATCCCCAGGGCGTACGTTCTGGCAAAGGCCCCGGCCACCTCATCCCCAATCCAGAAAGGAAAAGAAGTTCCCAAACCGGGCACGAACAGCCGGTACTCGCCAGGGGTGTTAAAGGTGGAGAAATCGGCTTCGAACACCTGTTGATAACACGCAAAAGCAAAGCCCCGATCCCGCCGCGCAGTCAGGTTCCCGCGAAACACTTCCTTGCCGCTGTGGTTCTCCAACAACGCGAAACTCAGCTCTGTGTTGCTGCTCGAAGAGACGTTCTTTGGATTCGTCAGCGGTAACTCGCCCAGGCTGCCCAGATAAAAGCCAACCATCCCCTTTTTCGAAAACCTGGCCATGTACCCGGTTTCATTGACATGGATCACAGGGCTGCGCCGCTGAGGATCGTTGTCAACCGTAAATCCAGCCTCCGGCCCCCAGAGGCGTCGGCTCGGGTTCTTAACCTGGACCTGCGCATGCTCAGGAACTGGTTGCCTCAGTACCAAGTACAGGTAATTGCCGATGCGCAAATCCCGCTGTTTGAAGGGCGCATAAAGCACGCGCCGCTTGAAGCCCACTTGGTCGACCTCGATCTTAGTCGCACCGGCGAAGACCGCAAATTCACCAGGAGCCGGCAATTGTGCTCGGCCCGCTCGATCCACAAACTGCCAACCGTGCCGGGAAGCCGGCGGTTCGGTGGTGATCAGCGTCAATTCGAGCACACTCGGAGAGAGCAGGCGCAAGCGGGAAAAGCCCACCGGCATGATGGCCAGAGGGTTGTCCTCCAGGATTTGCTGAGCCGCGTGAAGGCCGCAGGCGATCAATCCAATGAGTAAAGCTAAAGTGCCGGAGCGAAGTCCACCCATGGCAGGCAATCTGGCGCAAGTTGGGTGACGGAGCAAGGGACCGCCGAAAAAAACCGCGTTTTAGGGCGGAAAAGTGATGGCGCAAAATTCAAACCGCATTAGGTTCAAACTGGTTGGCATGCGTTTCACTTATTTGGAGAACCTTTATGCAAAAAATCAAAGTTTTACTTGCCGACGATCATATTGTGGTGCGTCAAGGCCTCCGGGCCCTGCTGGCCGCGGAGGAAGACATCGAAATTGTGGGAGAAGCCGACAACGGCCGGCAAGCCGTTCAACTGGCCAAGAAACTGTCGCCGGACGTGGCAGTGATTGACATTGCCATGCCGGTGCTGAACGGCCTGGAAGCCACGCGCCAAATAACCCAGGGCTCAACCACGACCAAGGTCCTGATCCTCTCCTCATACAGCGACGACGAATATGTACAGCAGTTGACCGAAGCCGGGGCGGCCGGCTACCTGGTCAAGCAAACCGCCGCCAACGACCTGCTCAAAGGCATTCGGGAGGCCCACAAAGGCAATGCGTTCTTCAGCCCGTCAGTGGCCAAACGTTTGCGAGATCGATGCCGGGAAGCGTTCGTGAGCGGTCAGCCCACTCGCCGGCGCAATGACTATCTAACGACGCGTGAAGCCGAAGTGCTCCAACTCATCGCCGAAGGCCGGGCCAACAAGCAAATCGCCGCCGAGCTTTGCATTAGTATCAAGACCGTGGAGAAGCATCGGCAACAGGTCATGAACAAACTGGGGATTCATGACGTGGCCGGCCTGACCCGTCACGCGATTGCCAAAGGCATCATCGAGAGCAACTCTGGCCTGCCGAACTTGAATCCAGTGCCGCAACAGCAGTAAGTCCCGGCAGACCCATTCAATTCGCAGCTCAATGGCGCCTGCGGCGCCTCGAGCCTTCCCGTTCTTTATATCTTACTCCGCAGCGCGGCTTTGGGGGCTAAACCCTATGGCGAGGATCAACCCGTGATCTAGCTTGACTAGGGTAAGTTCTACCGCAAAGAAATAACGAACGGAAAAGGAGAAATAATATGAGCCTGGGGACAATTCTGATTATTCTGTTGGTATTGGCGCTGATTGGTGTGCTGCCGACCTGGGGTTACAGCAACTCGTGGGGATATGCTCCGGGCGGGATCGTCGGGCTGCTGCTGGTCATTATCATTGTGCTGGCCCTGCTGGGGCGCATCTGAGTCGGTGCTTAGTCCCGCGTCGCTTGCTTGTGTTTACAGGCTGCGGTCGACGCGGTTTTGTTCCGGACGGAGAACACTCCGTCTGGTTCATTTTTTTAGAAGGGACCCAGCCTCACGGAATGAAATAAAAAAAGGAGAACAGTCTATGAAATCGAAGTTATACCAGGCCGCCTGGCTCACAATTGCGTTGGGCAGTGTTTGCTTGATGACGGCATACGGTCAGAGCACAGGGCCGACCAGCGCCACACCAGGCGCACCGCTGGCTTCCGCCGAACGGGCGGCCAATCTCTATGGGCGCCAACTGATCGGATCGGATAACCAACCTATTGGCAAAATTGACAACGTCGTCGTGGACCTTGAATCCGAACACATCCTTTATGTGGTGGTCGGGACCAGCAAAGGCAAAGTAGCGGTGCCACCCCAGGTGATCGGCCAAACCACCGGTAACACCATCCGAGCAAACGTCACCGCACAAAAAGTCGCCGGCGCTCCGCAATTCACCAGCGACCTGGATAAGCCGGACCAGCTCGGTCAGGCCAGTTTCGTTTATCGTGTCGCTCAGTACTTCGGGGCCACACCGTGGTGGCAGGGCAGCGGCCCGGCCAACCAGGGCTCTTTTCACAACGTGCACAAGCTCAATCAACTCATCGGGATGAGCGTGGAGGATGTGAATAACCAAACCATTGGGAAGATCAGCAACGTCATTGTGGACCTGCCCAAAGGCAGAATCCTGTATGTTGTCTTCGAGCCGGCCTCAAGCCTTAACCTTGGCAACAATCTTTATGCCATGCCGTCGGATGGCTTCACGTTGGGGTCCGACCAGAAGCATCTCGTCACCGGCATCGATCGGCAAAAACTCGCGGCCGCGCCGCATTTCGATAAGAATAATTGGCCGAACGTGACCGACCCGTCATTTGCTTCGCAGGTCTACCAGTACTACGGAAAGCAAGCTTACTTCAACGCCGGCGGCGGCAATTACCAGCCAACCGGCCGCTAATCCGCCGGCTGTCCCCTGCCCTCTCCTCCCGAGGATGGCCTAGGAGGAGAGGGGGGCGTCTGTGGGCCGGAATGCGCGCGCGCCGGCGGGTCCGGTTCAAGCGCGCGACCCAACAGCACCTTGAGATGCGAGTCGTACTTCAGGGTCAAAGCGATCGCTTGAGCGGAGGGAGTCATTTTTTGCCAGGTTTTGCGCAAAGCGTTGACCATTTTCTCCTCCGACGCTTTTTGCGCCAGCTCGGCGAACTGGTATTCGAGGAATACCAAGCAGAGCGCGTCCTCCAGCGTGCGACTTTCGGCTTCTTGCGGAAAAGCGCTTTTTGAGATTAGCCCTTGCACTTGGGCGATGGTTTCTTTTCCATAACCGACCTCGCGTAAGATAGCCCCCGCCATTTCGGCATGAAATTTTTTCAGGTCGCTGCGCCAGCGCAAATAACCGGCGCGGGTGGCGGGATAAGAATCGCGAGCAATCGTCCAACGCCGCAGGTGCGCAGCGCGCGCGGCCAGAAGCAAAGGCTCGGAGGCATCGGGCTTCAGGCGCAGCACCCATTGGGTTAGCCACCGCGAGTAAGCCAGTTCGCCCGGCACCTGCTTGCCGTCGATGAGTTGGTGGTTTGGGTCGCGGGAGTTTTCCTCATCAAAACGGCGCACGGCCGCGGCAAAACGCTCCGAACCGGCCGGTCCAAAAGTTTGATTCATCCGCTTGGTTTTGTGTCAAAACAACGGTATCATGACAACGCAGAAATCATCATGAACGGCCCATTATCACCGGAGGAATTTCAGCGACAGCTGACTGATTTTGTGCGCCAGCAGTTTCAAAGCGGGCGTCCCGCCCCCGCCGCCGAAGCTGAGAGCGCGCCGGCTTCGCCCGAGGCTCACGCCTCCGGCAAAAACGACCCGCTTCAATTCAAATACAAACCGCGGGAGGTCAAGGCGTACCTGGATCGCTTCGTCATTAAACAGGACGAAGCCAAGAAGGTGCTCAGCGTCGCGCTCTGCGATCATTATCACCATGTTCGGCTGGCCCTGCAAGGAAAGGAGCTTCCCAATTATGCCAAGCAAAACATCATCCTGCTTGGCCCGACCGGTGTCGGCAAAACCTTTTTGATCCGCAAAGCAGCCGATTTAATCGGCGTCCCCTTCGTGAAAGCCGATGCCACCAAGTTTTCGGAGACCGGCTATGTCGGTGGGGATGTCGAAGACATGGTCAGGGACCTGCTCCGGCTGGCCGACGGAGATGTCACCCGCGCGCAACATGGGATTATTTACATCGATGAGATCGACAAAATTGCCACCGCCAACAACGTCAGCGGGCGCGATGTCAGCGGGCGCGGCGTCCAGACCAATTTGCTCAAGCTGATGGAGGAAACCGAAGTACCGGCACGCTCCCAAAACGACATCGCGGGCCAGATCCAGGCCATGATGGATTTTACTCAGCGCGGGCGCAAGGCGCCCGCCACCATCAATACCAAGCACATTCTCTTCATGGTGAGCGGCGCTTTTGAAGGTTTGGAGAAAATCGTCCGACGCCGATTGCGTGAGACCACAATTGGCTTCGGCGCGCGCGAGCGCCCGGAGGAAACCTCGGAAGCTATCCTGGGCGAGGCGCAAACCAGGGATTTCATTGAGTTCGGCTTCGAGCCGGAGTTTATCGGGCGCTTGCCCGTGCGGGTCGTTTGCCACTCGCTGAATGACGAGGACCTGTTCCTCATCTTGAAGAATTCCGAAGGCAGCATCATCCGGCAGTACGAGCAGGACTTTGCCGCCCACGGCATCGAGGTGCTTTTCGCCGACGAAGGACTGCGACGCATCGCGCAGCGCGCCGGCAGCGAACAGACAGGAGCGCGCGGACTGATGACGGTATGCGAGCGGGTGTTCCGGGACATTAAATTTGAACTGCCCTCGACCGAGGTGAAACGATTTGTGGTCACCGGAGAACTGGTGGACCACGCGCAGGCGGAATTGCAGAAGATCCTGTCTGATCCCCGCCAGGAAGAGCGCATCGTGGCCCGTCAGTTCGTGGATGAATTCGCCCTGCGCTTCCAGGAACAGCACGGGATGAAAATCAGTTTCACTCCCGCGGCCGCCGACCTGCTGGTTTCGAAGGCCCTGGCCGGGAACCAGTCCGTGCGCGACCTTTGCGCGACCAGGTTTAAGGACTTTCATTTTGGTTTGAAACTCATCGCCCAAAATTCAGGCCAGAACGAATTCGTGCTCGATAAGGACGCTGTCGACGCTCCGGATAAGGTGCTGAGCGACTGGGTGGTGGCCAGTTACCGCCCCGAGCAAACCCGGCCTGCCAGCTGACCGGTGCCCAAGACAATCGCCAAACGGGCGCGCGCCAGCGCTGCCCCGCCGCCGCAGGAAAAGCCACTGGACTCCGCCTGCCGCCTTTTAGGGCAAACTCGAACGGTTTGCCTGGTCCTGATGGTGCTGAGCGCCGTGGTGTTCTGGCCGGTCCATGCGTTTGACTACGTTAATTATGACGATGGCGATTACGTGAGCGCCAATCCTCACGTTCAAACGGGTCTATCGAAAGCGAACCTGGTTTGGGCGTTCACTTCCGGCCACGCCAGTAATTGGCATCCGCTCACCTGGCTGTCACATCAATTGGACTGGCAGGTATTCGGGGCGCGGCCGGGGCCGCAACACCTGGTGAACCTGTGGTTTCATTGTTTGAATGCGGCTTTGGTGTTCCTGGTTTTGCGCCGAATGACCGGCGCCCACTGGCCCAGCGCACTGGTGGCGGGTCTGTTCGCCTTGCACCCCTTGCGAGTCGAGTCGGTAGCGTGGATCTCCGAGCGCAAGGATGTGTTGAGCGGGCTGTTCTTTTTGCTGACGCTGGGCGCTTATGCCGAGTACGTCCGACGGCGCAACGAACCGCCGTCAGCACGGAACAGCCCTTGGCTGTGGTATTGCCTGGCCCTTGCGTGTTTTGCCCTGGGGTTGATGAGCAAACCAATGTTGGTCACCGTTCCATTTCTGCTGGTGTTATTGGACTGCTGGCCCCTTGGCAGGTGGCAGCTGGACCGAGAGGGGCTTCGCGCGCTCGTTCGCCTGGCGCTCGAGAAGGTGCCCTTTCTGATATTGGCAGCCGCTTCGAGCATTATAACGTTTGTAGTGCAACGCCGGGGCGGGGCCGTGTCCACCAGCATTTCGCTGGGAGAGCGTGTTGCCAATGCCCTCGTGTCTTATGCCCGGTACCTTGGGAAGACGGTCTGGCCGATCAACCTGTCGGTACTTTATCCACACCCGGGACACTGGGCTGGCTGGAAAGTCGCGGGAGCCCTTGCGCTCGTGTTGCTGATTTCCTTCACTGTGGCGCTCCAGGCACGCCGTCGTCCGTACCTCGTCGTTGGCTGGCTTTGGTACCTCGGTACCCTGGTGCCCGTAATCGGGTTGGTCCAGGTCGGAATCCAGTCGATGGCGGATCGTTACACGTATCTGCCGTGCATCGGATTATTCATCATGGGAGTTTGGATGGGCGCTGAACTGGTCAGCCAGCAGGCGGGGGCCGAAAAACCGGCGACCGTCCTGGCCAGTTTGCTGATTGCCGGGCTTGCTTGCGCTTCGCGCCACCAGGTTTATTTCTGGAGCGACAGCCAGGCATTGTTCCAGAGAGCCATTGATGTGACCACGGACAACTATCTGGCCTATAATAACCTTGGGTATTACCTGTCCGGCAAAGGCGAGGCTGGGCGGGCCAAGGAATATTACAAAAAATCTCTGGCCATCAACCCCCTGTATCCGGATGCCTTAAATAATCTTGGGTTTGCCCTCGCTGGCGAAGGTGATTACGCCCAGGCAATCCCGTTGTATGAAGCTGCGCTGCGCGTCAGTCCAAATCAGCCCGAGATTCACAATAATCTCGGCAACGCGCTTTCAGAGTCGGGACATATTCCAGAGGCCCTCGAGCAGTACCTCACGGCGCTGCGCTTACAACCGGATCATGCCGAAGCTCACAACAACCTGGGCATCGCCCTGGCGATGCAAGGCAAGCTGGACGAGGCGCTGACGCATTTCCGCCTGGCGCTCCAGTCCAAGCCAAACTACGCGAGCGCCCACAGCAATCTGGGCAACGCGCTGGCTGCGCAGCACAAACTGTCCGAAGCAGCCAGGCAATATGAGGAATCGTTGCGGCTCAATCCAGCCGATCCGCAAGCTCATAACAACCTGGGCAACGTGCTAATGGAACAAGGCAAGGCGGAGGACGCCATCGCTCAATACGAGGAGGCCCTTCGGTTGAAGGCGGATAATCCCGAGGCTCACTTCAACCTCGCGGTCGCTTTCCTCCGAGCCAATCGGCGCAATGAAGCCGCGGCCCATTTCCAACAAGTCTTGCGCCTCAACCCAGCGAATGCGGAAGCCAGGCGACAGCTGGAATTGTTGTCCATCGGCAAGTAAGTCTTACCCGCAAAGCTGAGCAGCCGCTGGGGTACCTGATGCTTTGACAACAGCTGTTTCAATGGAACGTTATAAAAGGAGGCTTGAACGTCTATCCGCGGTATCCAGACGGCAAGTTGCTCCAGTGGTGTTTGGCTGGTGGCGGGGCCAAGCGTCACCCGAGGCAAGGTTTTCGCCAGGAAAGGGTTTTGTCATAGACAGGATGAAAGCGATCACTCTCTGCGTGCTGCTGGCGTGTTGCGCCGCCGCCCAAGGACGCACTACTAATAACCCACCCGCCAGGTTAACGGTCGAAGAGAAACCGATTAACCGGGAAATTCGCGCTCCCATCAGCTTTGCGCCAGTAATCAAGAAAGTCGCTCCAAGTGTGGTCACTATCTACTCAACCATGACCATCCGCGAGCGCGCTCCACAAAGTCCATTTTCTGACGATCCCTTCTTGCGTCGGTTTTTTGGCGATCAATTCGGCCAGTCAGAACCGCGCAATCATAAAGCCCAGGGTTTAGGTTCGGGCGTTATTGTTTCTCCCGATGGCTACATTCTCACCGCCAACCATGTCGTCGAAGGAGCCGACACCGTGAAGGTTGCCCTCTCCGATGGCGAGCGGGAGTTCGACGCCAAAGTTGTCGGGACCGACCCGCCTACCGATGTGGCAGTGTTGCGCATCGACGCCAAGAAGCCACTTCCGGCCATTGTCCTGGCCGACAGCGACAAGCTCGAAGTCGGTGACATGGTCCTGGCCATCGGAAATCCCTTCGCGGTCGGCCAGACGGTGACTCTGGGGATCATTAGCGCGCTGCAACGCGGTGGCTTTGGCATCACAGGCTACGAGGATTTCATTCAAACCGATGCCGCAATCAACCCGGGCAATTCGGGGGGAGCCCTGGTCGACGTTGATGGACGGCTGGTGGGCATTAACACGGCGATTCTGAGCCGAAGCGGGGGTTTTCAAGGGGTTGGCTTTGCGGTGCCCATCAACATGGCCCGCTACGTGATGGACCGCTTGATCTCCTCGGGCAAGGTGGTCCGCGGGTATTTAGGCATCAACATTCAGCCCCTAACTCCCGAGCTGGCGAAAGAGTTCAATCTGCCTGACGAGAGCAGCGGTGTTTTGGTGGGCGGCGTGACCGGAAACAGCGCCGCCGCCAAGGCGGGTGTCCAGGATGGCGATGTCATCGTCGAATTCAACGGAAAGAAAGTCACCGACCCACGCAACTTGCAGCTCCTGGTAGCGCAGACGCCGCCGGGGAGCAGGGTCAGCTTACGTGTTTTGCGCGGCACTCCGGGAAGCAAGCCAATCGAAAAGACGCTAAGTGCCAATCTGGCAGAACTTCCCCAGGAAGCGCTGGCGGGGCGCGCTCGCAACCCGCTTGATGATGGGAACCAGCAAGGCACCGACGCATTGGACGGTGTCGAGGTAACTGATTTGGATGCTGCAGCGCGCCGGCAGTTGGATATCCCCCGGAACATCCAGGGTGCCCTGGTCGTGAACGTCGATCCGGACTGCAATGCCGCCCAAGCAGGGCTTGGCCAGGGCGACGTCATCCTGGAAATCAACCATCAACATGTCCGCAACGCAGACGACGCGGTCGCGTTAAGCCAAAAGGTCAAAAGTCCGCGCTTACTCTTGCGTGTTTGGAGTCGTTCTGGCCCGGGAGCGGGCGGAACACGTTACCTGGTGGTGGAGAACTCTAAGAGTAATGGTGGCGGCGCTGGGGAACGAAATGAACGATGACTTAAATCCGACTGAACGGCAGCAACACGTTTCGCCGCGAACTTGACGAGGTTATGGAGCAGCGCGATCCAACCTCGAAAGGTGACCCGAAATCCAAGCGGCCCAAATGGAGTTCACCGCTGTGGTATTTACCGATAATGATTCTTCTGCTGTGGTTCTGGCAGAGCACGGTCTCGCAATTATCCTATCGCACAATTCCCTATAGCGAGTTCAAAAGCTACCTGGCTCGCCACGAAGTGGTCCGCTGCGTCGTGCGCGACGATGAGATCCAAGGTGAGATCCTTCCTAAGCCTGCTGCAGCTCCCGTTTCGGCAGGAGCCGCCGCCCAGACCAATAGCTCGATCGCCAAGACTACTGACGCAGCGGCCAAGCGCGTTCCGGCGGAACCCAAAACCATTCTTTTCCGCACCGTGCGGGTTGAGGATTCCCAGCTGGTCGACGAGTTGCAGGGAGCCGGCGTGCAATTCCGCGGCGAACGCCCAAATCTCATGTCGCAGTTCCTGCTTTCGTGGATTGTCCCCATTGGCATCATGATCCTGATCTGGTCGTTTATTGGTCGGCGGCTCGGCAGCGCCGGCGAATCGATTCTCAGTTTTGGAAAGAGCAAAGCCCGCTTGGTTGCCGAAAAGGAGACCGGCGTGACCTTCAGCGATGTTGCCGGCTGCGAGGAGGCCAAATATGAGCTGCAGGAGGTGGTCGATTTCCTGAAGCATCCGCAACGCTACAAATCCATCGGCGCAAATATTCCGAAGGGTGTCTTGCTGATCGGCCCGCCAGGCACGGGAAAAACGTTGCTCGCCAAAGCGGTGGCCGGCGAGGCGCACGTGCCATTTTATTCGCTGAGCGGGAGCGATTTTGTCGAGATGTTCGTCGGCGTCGGCGCCGCGCGGGTGCGCGATCTCTTTCAGCAAGCCAAGGCCAAGGCCCCGTGCATTGTCTTCATCGACGAGTTGGACGCCATTGGACGCCAGCGGGGAGTGCACGTAGGGGCGGTGAACGATGAACGCGAGCAGACGCTCAATCAATTGCTGGTAGAAATGGACGGGTTCGCCGTCAATGCCGGCGTGATTGTCCTGGCCGCTACCAACCGCCCGGACGTGTTGGATCGTGCCCTGTTGCGCCCTGGCCGCTTCGACCGCCAGGTGGTGGTCGACGCCCCCGACATTGATGGCCGTGAGGCGATCTTGAAGGTTCACGTGCGCGGCAAGCCCTTGGCCAAAGAGGTTGACCTGCGCCGCATCGCTCAAGCCACGCCCGGATTCTCCGGGGCGGACCTGGCAAATGCCATTAATGAAGCCGCTCTGCTGGCCGCGCGCCGCCATGCCAGCGAGATTGCTCAAAAAGATCTCGAAGATGCCGTTGAAAAGGTGGTGGCCGGACCTGAACGCAAGAGCCGTCGGTTGAGAGAAGAGGAGAAGCGCCGTGTGGCCTATCATGAGACGGGCCACGCTTTGGTGGCCGCCTTCAGCCCAGGGGCCGATCCGGTGCACAAAATCAGCGTCATACCCCGTGGCCGCGCCGCTTTGGGCTACACGTTGCAACTGCCGGCCGACGATCAATTCCTGATGACCCGTTCGCAACTCCTCGATCGCATTCGCGGCATGCTTGGCGGCCGCGCCGCCGAAGAGGTCATTTTCAATGAAGTGACCACTGGAGCCGAAAACGATCTCGAACATGCCACCGCGCTGGCCCGCCAAATGGTCTGTATCTTCGGCATGAGCAAATCCGTCGGCCTGGTCCGTTGCGCCCAACGCCAAAACGGAACGTACCTGCCGGGTGTCGATGGAACCTTCCAGCGCGATTGCAGCGAGCGCACTGCTCAAGAGATTGACGAAGAGGTGAAGAGGATCCTCGACGAGGCGTATGCCCAGGCCAAGTCTATTCTCGAAACGCATCGCCCACAGCTTGAGTTGGTCACCCGGAGATTGCTGGAAGAGGAAACCCTCGACGCTAAGGCCTTCAATTCCTTGATTGGCCGATCTCCGCAGCTCGATCGACAGCGTCCCGGCCAGCCCGTGGATATCGCGCCGCATCCCAACGGCACCGGCAACGGACATCAGACACACGTGGAATGAGCCGGTGCTCGGGGCGGGGGGAGTAATCTTGTCTCCTGGGCTTGCCCTGGCCTCGGTCCAGTGAGGGCGCAAGCTGCCGCGGGGACTCCAGTACCACCGCCGTTGGGCTAATCGCACCTCGGGAATCGCCAACTTTGACAAAAATCAAGCTCCAGGCATCATTGTGAAGTAGCGGGGCTCTTGCTCCGCAAAGGCGCTATGCCCGTTCGATACAAAGACTATTACGAAATTCTTGGCGTGTCGCGCACTGCCACCGACACGGAAATTAAGAAGGCCTTTCGCAAGCTGGCTCGCGAATATCACCCGGATGTCGCTAAAAACAAGAAGCAGGCCGAAGAAAAATTTAAGGACATCAACGAAGCTTACGAGGTTCTCGGGGATGCGGCCAAACGCAAAAAGTACGATGAGTTGGGCGCTAACTGGAGCTCCGGGTCGGAATTCCGTCCGCCCCCGGGTTGGGAGTCTCATACTGGCACCGGCGGCTTTCCCGGACGTGGCCCACAAGGCCAGGAGTACGAATTCCATTTCGGCGGAACCGGCTTCAGTGATTTTTTTGAGCAACTCTTTGGGTCCCGAGGCGGCCGCAGTGGCGGTGGATTTGGCCGGCCCGGCGCTTTTTCCCAGGAAGACCTGGCTGAGCGCGGCCGAGACATCGAGGGCGATATCATGGTCACACTCGAAGAAGCCTTGCGCGGCTCAGTGCGCTCCGTTTCGGTTCGGCACGGCGTTCCGTGCGAACATTGTGGCGGCACCGGCCAGCGCGCCCGCCACGTTTGCAACGTTTGCGGCGGGACCGGGCAGGTGCCCAAAACCAACACGTACCAGGTAAAGATCCCCGCCGGCGTCTCCGACGGCCAACGCTTGCGCGTGGCCGGGCGCGGCGAAATCGGGCAAGGCGGCGGGGAAGCCGGCGACCTTTACCTGCGCGTCCGCTTTGCCAAACATCCCGATTTCGAAGTCCAGGGGCATAATCTGTTGTACGACGCCGAACTGGCGCCTTGGGAGGCGGTGCTGGGCAGTAACATTTCGGTTCCAACTCTGAATGGGCCGGTCAATATAAAGATTCCCGCGGGCACCCAGGCCGGACAAAAGCTCAGGGTCCGCGGCCGGGGGTTGCCCGAGCGGGGCGGTGCCAACGGAGACCTGATCGTTGTCACTCGTATCGAAGTGCCTTCCAAAGTTTCGGAAGCCGAACGCAAACTGTGGGAACAACTTGCCCGCGAGTCCAAATTCAATCCGCGCGATTGAGAGCGGATCACGGACTCCTATTTGCCAGTGGCTGCTGCCACTGGACTGCCTGAGATGAAACGCCGCACCTTCCGGAAACTGCGTTCGAGCACCGGGGCCATGGATCATCATCATGTCTATGTCGTTTTGCTCGATCCGGCCGTGCGCAATCGACACGCTGTCCGCGCCTTAAATCCTGCGGCCGACCAGGCCAAACCTTGCGTCTACGTTGGAATGACAGGACTGGAGCCGAATCGTCGTTTCGCCAATCACAAGGCCGGCATCAAATCCGCCCCGCTGGTCAAGCGCTATGGCGTTCGACTCGTGCCCGAGCTTTACGCCCATCTTAATCCCATGCCCTATGCCGCAGCCGCGCAGATGGAAATTGACCTGGCCGAAGATTTGCGTCGCGCCGGTTATACGGTTCTCGGTGGCCATTGACGCATTGGACTGGAAGGTCCCGCGCGCCAGCTCGGAAGCCTACTGCTGCTGCAGGCGAAAAACCTTAAAGCTCGTGTCGGCCGCCTGATTGAGGATCACTTGATCCGCATTGGTCGCCGGGGCGGTCGATACCTTGGACCAATTGGCGCCCGCGCCGAGATTTGTCGCTGAGTACAACCCGAACCTGCTCCCCACGGCGGATGGCCAGCTTAGGATCAAACCATCCCCGGAGGGCGCAATCGCCAACATCGGCCCGCCCAGAAGGTAGCCCGAGCCAAACAATTCCATGTCGAATCCCAAAGCAGGGCTCGCAGGAAAGTTTTGGTGAACTTCCACCGCCACCACATTCGTTCCGATGGGCAAACCCCGCATTGGGATATTCGCCGGATAAAAAACTTGTGGCGTAAAGCCGACCATAATTTGCCGCGGCCGGGTCGTATAAGTAATTGGGCCACTTGGCATATTGGTGCGAAACAACTCTTGCCCGTTGAGCCACACCACGACTCCACCCGTATGCGCTAAGCGCAAGTTGAGATTTGTCAGCGCCACGTTCCAGGGCGCTTGGAACCTTTGCCGAAAATAAGTTGTGATGTATTTGTTGGTCGGGTCAGGTCCGAACCCGATTTCCGTGGCGACAGAGGGATCTCCATACCCCAACCGCGCCGGACCGCTGTTCCAATGGCTGTCGTCGTAGCTCACGGAAGACCAGTTAGTGCCCAGGCCCAGCCCCGTATCGGAATACCGCCACGCTTCCCCGGCCTGGATCAACTTCGTGAGTACTTGATTGGTTGCGACCGTAATGGCGCGAATCCGAGTCAGCCACTCATTGGCCATGGCTTTCAACCCGGTGGCATTGGGATGCACGTGATCCGATAGGAACATGGTGTTGTAATCCACCGCCGAAAACATATCCGCCAGGAACACGTTTTGACCCGCCGCATGGCGCTGATTGACGGTGGCCTGCAAAGCCGCATTGTAAATCGGCACGTTCGTCGCATAGTCCGCGTAATTGGCTCCGGTCAGAGTTGCGCTTTGGAGCGATGTGATCTTGGCGAGGATCACATTAACCCCTGGTGCATTCGTGAAGATTAGATCGAGCAACTGCGCCATGTCGTTGGTGGCAACCTCGGAGGGATCGCGGCCGCGTCCGATGTCGTTGGTGCCAATCAGCAACAGTACCACGTCCGGGCGATTATTCGTCACCGCCAACGCATCGGCTACAATCTTCAAAAGGTACGCATTGGTGAGGCTATAACCGTGCACTGCGTAAACACCGGGGGCCGCGATCACGGCGCCGCAATACCCCTCATGGTTGATTTTTGTGAACAAAGGCGGCACTGCGCCCGAGCTTTGTCGGCCGACAAACGTAAAAGGATAACCATTGGATTCCAGCAGCGGCTGCAAATACTGTCGCCAGGCGCCATTGATCGAGCAATCGTCGGTAATCGAGTCGCCGATCGGCATGATTTTGATCGAGCGCGCCTGGCTAAAATTGGTGAGCACCAGGTCTGCATTGGCCGAAAACAGGTTTAACGCCAGGCAACAGGTGAGGAACCTTGAATGACGCACGCCCAACCATAGCAAGGGCGTCAGGTAAGTTCCAGAGTTAATCACGGAACCCGCACGCCCCCGCCGACAGTTTGTATATAGCAAATGCCTGGAAGCGATTTCCGCAGATTCAAGGCGACCACAGTGGAAAGAGCGACGTTGTGAGGATGGTGCCGTCCTCTGGGCCCTTCCATCGGCGGTTGCCCGGAATCTGGGGGCCTCGATATGGATGGCGAACCTTAACTTGTCCAGCAGCAGGGCGGCCACTACTCTCGTGCTCAACAATTCTGCGTTTCATGAGAGGCTTTCACCAGGCTTTACTTATCGATTGTCGACGGGGAGGACGGCTGGCTGATCACTTGACGCGCTCGTCCAATTGCTCGGGCCTGGGCCGGTTCGGTCTTTCAAGTTCTGTTCCCGTGCCAGCCCTCCTGCGCTTATGGGCGGGCGCACTTCTATTACTCTATTGTTTCCCGGCTCCGGGCATCGGACAAACCCAACTGGTCCAACTCAGAGCGGGCCCAGGCGCGTTCCCCTTAGCGCAAGAACATTCCGTCGCGCCCATTTACGTCGCAAACGACGACTGGCCTGGTGTTGTCCGGGCCGCGCGCGATTTCCAGGCGGATCTGGCCCGCGTTACCGGGCTCACGCCGCCTTGGCTTCCTTCGCCCACTGGCTCAAACCTCGTGCTGGTCGGCACAATCGGCAAAAGCTCGCTGATGGCTGATCTGATTCGGCGCCATAAAATCGATGTGGCAGACCTTTCCGGAAAATGGGAAGCGTCGTTGATCCAGGTGGTAAACGACCCGCTTCCCGGCGTCGCCCGCGCCCTTGTGGTAGCCGGCAGCGATAAACGCGGCACCATCTACGGGCTTTATACACTATCCGAACAGATGGGCGTCTCGCCCTGGTATTGGTGGGCCGATGTTCCGGTCAAACAGCAACATTCCCTTTGGGTCAGCTCCGAGCGCTTCCTCGAGGGACCTCCGGCTGTTCAGTACCGCGGCATCTTTCTCAATGACGAAGCCCCGGCCTTGAGCGGGTGGAGCAAGGAAAAGTTCGGTGGTTTCAACCATGCCTTTTATACGAACGTTTTCGAGTTGCTCTTGCGGTTGCATGCCAACTTCCTCTGGCCGGCCATGTGGAACAATTCGTTTGCCACCGACGACCCGCTCAACGCCAAATTGGCCGACGAATATGGGATCGTCATGGGCACATCCCACCACGAGCCAATGATGCGCGCCTGGAAGGAATGGACCCGCGCCGGCAACGGCCCGCACTCGTGGGATTATTCCAAGAACGACGTGAAGCTGCGCGAGTTCTGGACGGAAGGTCTGCGGCGGACCAAAGATTACGAAAAGATCATCACCTTGGGCATGCGTGGCGACGGCGACGAACCCATGAGCGAAACCGAAAGCGTCGCGTTACTCGAACGCATCGTCGCCGACCAGCGCGGCCTGATCGGCGGGATGCTCAACTCAAACCTTTCGGCCGTGCCGCAGGTCTGGGCGTTATATAAGGAGGTGCAAGGTTACTTCGAACGCGGCATGCGCGTTCCGGACGACGTCACATTGCTCTGGTGCGACGATAATTGGGGTAACCTTCGCCGCTTGCCCACCCCCGCCGAGCGGCAACGACCTGGAGGCGCAGGCATTTACTATCACTTCGATTACGTTGGCGGCCCGCGCAATTACAAATGGTTGAATACGGTTCCGTTGCCGAAAATCTGGGAACAAATGAACCTCGCGTATCATTACCAGGCCGACCGGATTTGGATTGTCAACGTCGGGGACTTGAAACCGATGGAGGTGCCGATCGAGTTTTTTCTCACTTTGGCCTGGGACCCCGAGCGCTGGAGTCAGAACGATCTCGATAAATACCTGCAAGCGTGGGCCGCGCGCGAGTTTGGCGTCGAACACGCCCGGGAAATTGCCGATCTGGTCGCCAAATACACAAAGTACAATGGCCGTCGCAAACCCGAGTTGCTCGACCCGGACACCTTCAGCCTGCTCCACTATGACGAGTCTGAGCGCATCAGTGCTGAGTGGGGTAATCTGCTCCAACGGGCTGAGGCGGTTTCGAACGCGCTCCCGGCAGAGTACCGCGATGCTTTCTTTGAACTCGTGTTACACCCCATCAAGGCCTGTGCGATCCTCAACGATCTGTATATCACCGCGGCGAAAAATCGCCTTTACGCTGCTCAAGGACGCGCCTCGGCCAATAAGTTCGCGGCCAAGGTGCGCCAATTATTTCAAGCCGATTCCGACCTGACGCAGTACTACCATCACCAACTCGCCGGTGGTAAGTGGAACCATCTGATGTCGCAAACCCACATCGGGTACACTTATTGGCAGGAACCACCAACCAATAATATTCCGGCGGTAATGACGTTGGAGTTGCCGTCGTCCCCTGCCCTCGCTGTCGCAGTCGAGGGTTCACCCTCGGCCTGGCCAGGCCCGCAAGAAACGGCCGTGCTGCCTCCCTTCTACCGTTGGGGACAGGCCCGCCATTACATTGAGATTTTTAATCGCGGGAGCGCTCGTTTCGATTATCAAATTAGTGCATCTGACCCTTGGCTGGTTGTGAGCTCGAATCACGGCACGGTAACGGAAGATGCGCGAGTCTGGGTGAGCGTGGATTGGACGAATGCACCGGCCGACTGGAAAACCGGCATTCTGAAAGTCTCTGGAGCCGGCACCCAACCCGTTACTCTTGAGGTCAAGGCCATTAACTCAGCTCCGCCAAAGTCGGAAGCGGTCCACGGATATGTTGAGGCAGACGGCTACCTGGCCATCGAAGCAGCCCATTACAGCGCAAAGCATGACACTTCTTTTGCTCGCTGGGAGCGGCTGCCCGATCATGGACGAACAGATTCGGCCGTCTCGGTTTTTCCTGTCACCGCACCAGAGGCCCATCCGCCGCAGGATTCCCCGTACCTCGAGTATGCCGCCTCTCTATCTACCACAGGCTTGGTTGAGGTCGCCCTGGTATTGTCGCCGTCGTTAAACTATTCGCCGGAACGTGGGGTCAGGATTGCCCTGTCCGTCGACTCCGAGAAGCCAAGAGTCCTAACGGTTGTGCCGCGCAGCTACACCGCCGGCGACGGTAATCATGACTGGGAAGAAACGGTTAAGAACAGCGTTCGCCAAATCCGCGCCCAGGAGTCCATCGATCAACCCGGCTTGCACATTTTCAAAGTCTGGATGGTGGACCCGGGCGTCGTGTTGCAGCGCGTGCTCGTCGATACCGGAGGGCTGCGGCCCAGCTACCTCGGGCCGCCCGAGAGCACAGGGTCGAACTAAAGTTTCCGAAGCCCCGAGTTCGCCATGCCCTGATACTCTGCCGGGCAAAAAATTCACAATTCCTGTCCTGGACCAGCGGGTTAGTTCGTCGTAGAGATGAAAGTTGCTGAAACGTACATCCATAAAACATTATGACGACAACCAAAGACAATCGAGTAATCCAACCTTATCTATTCTTTAATGGCTCTTGCGAAGAAGCCATTGAGTTTTATCGCAAGGCCGTGGGCGCCGAAGTGCAGATGATGATGCGCTTCAAAGAGAGTCCCGAACCGCCCCCGCCGGGACGGGTGCCGCCGGGTTTCGAAAACAAGATCATGCATGCCAGTGTCCGAATCGGCCAGACCACGATCATGGCCTCCGACGGTTGTGCAAATGAAAAGCCAAAGTTCGAAGGCTTCTCTCTGGCAATTTCGGTTCCCACCGAAGCCGAGGCCGATCGCGTTTTCGCCGCCCTCTCCGCAGGCGGTAAGGTCGAAATGCCGTTGGCCAAAACGTTTTGGTCGCCGCGGTTTGGCATGCTCGAGGATCGATTTGGCATTGGCTGGATGGTGAGCGTCGACTCATCCGGACAAAAGTAAGCTTTGAACCTGGGGAGGCGGGACTCAAAGCCTCCGCCTCCCCAATATTCCAAAGCACTTTAAACTTTGCCGAGCTTCCTGGGTGCGTCGAAACTCCGCGTAACGGCCTTGAGCGGGTCGCTGCTGGACTCGTGTTGGAGGACTTTCACCAACTCGGGCTTTCTTCGTTCGCTTTCTTGATTGAAATCCCTAATCCGCGTCCCCATATTCCTTCAGGCGGTCGCCGACAGGCGCGCCGCAATGGTTCGGGGCGTAGCGTAGCTTGGTAGCGCGTCTGAATGGGGTTCAGAAGGTCGTGAGTTCAAATCTCACCGCCCCGACCATTTTTGTAATCGGCAATCCGTCAACAAGGCTTTCGAAGCTTCTGCCCATTCCAGCCTTATTGGGCAGCTCAGCAATTCTCGTTAAATGTCATTCGCTCATGCCTTTGATTATAGGGTTAAGCCAGCTCACTTGTTTAAAAAATCTGAAAGATTAGCCTTTGGTGCGACGATCGGAAAACTGCCGGGCAGGGAGCCCGAACGCTGGATCCGTTCGGGTTCCTACGCAACCAAAGTCCTGTCCGCGGTCCTGCCGTGCTCGAATTTCAAAAAGCCTACGGCGCGCCAGCGACCGCCAATTTGGCCAACGAACTGGCCAGCTTCGCCACAGCCGCTGGGTCGGGCAGGGTCACAGTCAGCTTGAACTGGCCTCGTTCGTCCTTCACGAGACATTGGTCAAGTTGTCTCTGTAACAATTCGCTCATCCGACGCGATTCCTCGGTCTCAGCCTGCGCGGGAACGAGTTCACCCAAGAAGGTGAAGGCGGAACTTAGAAGCTGTCCACCGGCGACGGCAATCCGCTCCTGGCGTGCTGTCTGCAGGGCGATAGCGCGTTGCGTGGCCCTTTGGCTCTCGTCGACGGCGGCTTCGGGTTGAGCGCCCAACAGGATTTCGAGCCGGCGCTTGAGTTCTTCCATGCCACCTTGCAGGCTTACCTCGGCAACCTGGGATTTTACATCCAGTGCGGCCAGAGCCAATTCATGTTTGGCGGAGAGCGTGGTCAGCAGGTTTTCCTCAATAGTCTGCTCGGTGACCAGAATGTAGACCTGCACCGATTGCTTCTGGCCCATCCGGTGTGCACGTGCAATCCGCTGTTCGAGCACAGCCGGATTCCACGGCAGATCCACGTTGATAACGGTATTGGCCGCTTGCAGATTCAGGCCGGTGGCCCCCGCGTTGCTTGTTAAAAAGGAGCGGCAGCCAGGATCGTTCTGAAATACATGCACCAGTTGCTGGCGTTTCTTTTGAGGCACCTGACCGTCTAGCCGAACGAACGTGAGCCCGTGCTTGTCCAGGAGTGGCGCAATCAAGTCCAGCATGGTGGTCCACTCCGAAAAGAGCAGGATCTTGCGGTCTGCCTCTCGAGCCAGATCATGCAGGAGTTCGTCCAACTTCTCCAGTTTGCTCGAATAGCCGGGAAACTCTTTGTCGACCAAACCGGTCCCATTGGCGGCCATCCGACACATGAGCAGCGCCTTTCGCAGCCGGAGCAAATCCATCTCACTGATGAATTTCTTCCCCACGATGGTGCTGACGATCTGCATATGGGTCCGGTGGATCTCCAACTGCTCATCGGTCGGCGGTATGCGGATCATCTCCGTGGTGCGCGGCGGTAACTGCTGCATGACCGATTGGCGGGTGCGGCGCAACAGAATCGGCTTGAGGCGCTCCCGTAGCAGATCGAGGTTCTTGTAGCCGAGGACTTTTCCTTTTTCGTCCACCAGACGGTGCCGATTGAAGAAGTGGAAAGCGGGGCCCAGACGCCGGTCGTCGATGAACTCCACGACCGAAAACAGCTCGTCCAGCCGGTTTTCCATAGGCGTGCCGGACAACACCAGGGCGAAGCGGGATTTCAATCCTTTGATGATCCGGCTGGTCTTGGCTTCCCAGTTCTTGATGCGTTGGCCTTCGTCCAGGATGATCAGGTCCCACTTCAGTTGTTCAATGGCCAGGATGTCACGCAGGACTTGCTCGTAATTGCAGACCGTGAAGAAGCAATCATTGGCATATTGCCTGGCCCGGTCTGCGATGCTGCCAATCACGAGCTGGGAATCGCGTTCCGAGAATCTTTGGATTTCGTTGCGCCATTGGGATTTGAGCGTGGCCGGGCAAATCACCAGGACCCTGCGAATGCCGACTTCGCGCGCCAGCAATTCGGCCACGCCAATCCCTTGGATCGTCTTGCCTAGCCCCATATCATCCGCTAAAACGGCGCGCCCGGCGCCGACCGCAAAGGCGATCCCATCCAATTGATAGGGTAACAGCTCCGTCTTGAGGAGTTGTTTGCGGAGGGGATGGGATGCGGGTTTGGCCCGAATTGCCGCGACTTTGGTCTCGATTTGATCCTGAAACAACCGCTGCTGCACGTACTCCTCCGCGTCGGGATAAATCAGGACCGGAAAGCCCGCCGCTTCCAGCTTGCTTATCCGCTTTAGGAGATCATGGCAGTCAGTAATTACCCGATCTTTAAGGACGGACGCGATCGTCCGCGCCTGGCCATCCAGGTTCGGCGGAAGCGCAACTCTCAGTTCCAGGTCCTTTCCGTAGCGCAAGTGCACGGCGATCGTCTCTTGCACATAAATCTGTTGGCGTTTGGCGGCCTTGAACCGACGCTTCACTTTGTCCAAGGCGTTCAGGATATGCTTGCAGGTGCCCAACGTGTTTTTCCTGAAATCCGGGCACGAGCAAAATGATTGTCCCCGTTCCCAGCCCCGGAGCGCCAGGCGATAGGTCTTGCCCGAAACCGCGCTGGTTACGGTATAATCGGCCCACAATTTGCCGGGCTGGCTGGACTCAAGGACCATCTTCTCCGAACGAGCTCTTTCTGCTCGTTCGCCGAGCGCCTGCTCGATCAGCGTATCCTCGCTGAGGCTTTCGAGCGGAATGCGCTCGGCCGGGGCGGCCGCCAGACCCAGGGTCAGCTTGTCTTCCAACAACAAGGAGAAGGCCGCGCCTATGTGTTCGCACGTTTTATCACAAAGACTGCATTCCCATTCCAGGTAATCGCGTTGATCCGCCGCCCGCTGGATGGTTACGGTGGCCGTTGCCGAACCGAGTTCTCCATTGGCGGACGCCGGCAACCTCAGGCGGAACATCTCGGCATTCAGCACCACCTGCTCCCCGATGTTGACATCCCAGGCCCCGCCCTTCTGGATTAACCTCTCGCCGCCTTCCCCAAGCAGCTTGGACGCTTGTCGAAACGTCAGCCGAGAGAGTCGATCGTGCAATGTTAGTTCGCGGCTTTTCTTCGTTGAGTATTCCATTTGGGTTGAATCTGTATTCGATTGCAATTTTGTATGCAAGACCAAGGAAAAGCTCAGGCCCCGACCGACCCCGACCGGTCAGATTGCGGGCCTCCTTTTCTCCATCGCAGTTCGGCACCCGTCGCTTCGGGGTGCGAAAAAAATGCCCGCACTTGAGTTTTTGGAATTTTGAATCGAAGTTCTGCCTCTCGGTTGTTGATCAGGTAAGTAGCGAAGGCGCCCTCGCCTGTGAGTTCTCGCAGCGTCGCGCTGCCAGGGTGGTGGTGTCAGGACGGTAGTGCCCGAGCGCCCGCCGCTTCGCGCCTTGCAAGGCCAGTTCGAAATGGTATCCTGTTGTGATGACGATTGCACTGGCCAAAGACGTCGAGGAATTCTTGAGAGAACAGGTTCGAGCCGGTGTCGCCGCGGATCCGAGCGAACTGGCTAATGACGTTCTTCGCTGCGTCCGCGAACAGCAGCGCAGGCCGTTAGAGATCACGCCGCAACTCGAAAATTGGCTCTTAGAAGCCGCTGATAAGCCCGCCACACCCCTCACCAAAGCGGACTTCGACGGGATTCGGGAACGCGCGCACAAGCGCAACTCGTGCTCCGGTGCATGAATGTCCGCAGGACGGACGATTTCATTATCGATGTGGAGCGACAGTTCGATTGGTATCTGGCCAACGCGGGAGGGGAACTCGCCGACCGATACCTCGACGCGGTTGAGGCCACATGCCGGCTGTTGAGCCAGCATCCAAATCTCGGCCCCCGTGGAGGCTTTCCTCACCCCAGACTGCGCGAGTGGCGGTTCTTTCTAGTCTTTCGACCTTTCAGCCAGCACATCCTTTTCTACGAAGTGGCCAACGGAATTCTCGTGATGCGCCGGACAATGCGCGGGCAGCGTGATCTGCCTCGCAGGTTGCTGGAGCCTTCCGGTCCGGAGTAATTCCGCTCCACATTTCCATCCCCGAAGATCTGGCCTTTGCGTGAGAATGCACATTGCTCCTCTCCGAGCCAGACAGCAAAAAACGCACTTCCGACCATGCTGAATCAGGCGGTCGAGCAGAATCACGCGCGGCCTTCCCCCCGAAAGCGCCTATGCCTCCCCAGCCTCGCGGAAAATGCTTTGTTTCACCTGGTCGGCGACTCGAAAGCCAGCGATAGGCTTCCAGTTCTGCAGTGACTTCTCGATTCGATATCGCCGAAGTGTCGCTGACAATCTAACCGTGCCTTTTCCTGCGTCAGTTGAAGCGGTTGGAGTCGGCGTCTGGCAACTCAATCATCATACTTCAAGCGCTACGCGCGCAATCTGCAACAACCCCGAACCGTGCCGGTCCTGCACCGGCAGTTCACCCGACGCCAAATCACCGCCTGGGCGAGGCCCTCGTTTGTGACACTCCAAGAGGCTGTTTTGGCCCCTTGTTTTTAGAGGAGCCAAACGGAACCGCATCCAGTCCTGCGGGAATTCGTGGTAAGGCTTAGTGGCTTTTTTCTGAATGGGGTTCAGAAGGTCGTGAGTTCAAATCTCACCGCCCCGACCATTTTTCCTAGGGACTTTCATGGCAAATCGTTCGGCCACTATTGTGGCCTTGCAGACCCGGTTCGCGGCTACTCCGTCGCCATCCCTCGCCCAAGCAAGACCAAGCGTGAGAACGCCCAATTCTGGTTCATGTTCAAACTCCTTGCTTGCATCGAGTGCGTCGCTTTCAGGCTTTCAGGCCGCATTCGGAAGCCGACCTAAGAGCGTCTATGCTTCGCCGGCCTCGCGGAAAATGATCTGTTTCACGGCGTGGGTAACGCGAAAGCCAGCAATTGTTTCCAACTCTGCCGTCACTTCTCGAACCGATGTTAGGTATCCCCGCTCTTTTCCTTCGAGCAACACCCCGAGCAATCCGATGACCTTTACCCCTTCACGAATGGCAACTTGCCGTCCCAGTGTTTCGTCTATCAAGAGATAATCGGCACGAATCTCCTTGGCCAAGATGATGGCTTCCGCTTCCCCCAAATCCAGTTCGGCGCAAAGGCGGTGCACTTCGTCTTCTGCTCCGGTCTGCCGGACACGAAGAAACGCGGGAAGGGCGGGATGCGTTTGCAGGAGTTCGTTCCGGACTGCTTGGGGGATAAAGATTTCACCATAGAGGCGCGTGAGGACCTCAACTCGGCCGATTTGGATGAGCGACGTGACCGCCGACGTGTCGCTGACGACAATCACTTGGACGATCGTTGGCGCAGTTGCCGAATATCGTCCGCAGCGTCCTGCTCAGTGTAGCTGATGCAAAGGCCGCGTTTGCCAATCTCCTGCATAAAGGCGGCGTAAGTAATCCCAGCGATTCTCGCGGCACGTCCAAGTGTAATCTCGCGCCCCGCGTACAAACCCACTGCCAACTCCAATCGCGCCTGCGCTTGAGTCAGATGGAGCGATTCGATATCTGCGTCTGGCAGCTCAATCATCATGGTTGAACTATATTCGCCCCGGCTGCGAAGGGCAAGATTCCTCAACCCCTCGATTTCTGGGCCAGGTTGCGCGGTTCAATAAGAGGCGACGGACGGCGACGGGGTTATTCTGGGCCGCTTTTGAGCACAGACTTCTAGGATGGGGTTCAGACGGTGAGGTTTTCTCCCCCTTTTCTCCCCCCAGGCTCCGCCGCCTACCTATGCCGATAGGCACCGTTATATTTGGAATGGCTCTGGAATTATCGATAAAGCCTGAGCGATTCGTGACCTTTTTCTGAATGGGGTTCAGAAGGTCGTGAGTTCAAATCTCACCGCCCCGACCATTTCAATGTCCGCACTTTTTGCTGTGGTTAAATCGGTTTTAAAGACCATCCGCAGGAGTCGAACCCAGGAAATTGGCGTCGCTTAAATTGGCTCACAAAACCCTGACCGGACACCTGCTTCATTTTAAAGTTTCGCATCGTTAGTTGATTATAGGGCAAGCCTGGTGGGAGGTGGTTAAATACTTCGCGAGTTTTCACGTCTCGAGAGCCAGCGTAAACGAAAATTGAGAAGGTTAGTATTGACGGCTCACAACCCTGTTTGGCGTCAACCGTGAGATGAAAAGAAAAACGGTGCAGCCAGGCTACGAGGTTGGGTTCTGCCGTTCGTCCGCAATCAACAACGAACTGTCCAGCATCGGCCCCACGGGTTCCTGAGGGGCTTGAGAGCTTGACGGCCCTTGCGAACGGCGGTGCCCACGGCCTGATTCGAACACCAGCCAGATAACCTGCCAGGCCATGGCTGTGGACCAAAAATACTTGCCCCGATGTTCCCTTGTGGCACATTTGTAGCATGACTGTGCTTTTTCGATGCCGGGTTGATCCAAAGCTGCTCAAGCGGGCGGCGAAGGTAACCGAAGAGTTGGGTACCTCGTTGCCGGAAGCGGTGCGTATTTTTGTGGCGCAGGTGGCTCGCACGGGCAGCGTGCCGGTTTCCCTCTCCACTCGCTCCGGTCCGGAGGCGTTAATCAATAAAGCGGCCCGGGACCAGGTCATGAGGAGCCTTGATGACACCGAAACCTGGTGAGGTTTACCTGGTGGATTTGGGTATGGCGGGTAAGGTGCGGCCCGTGGTCATTGTCACCTGCGAAGATACCGATGCGCCCCGGGCAATTAGTGTCACCGTGCCCTTGACCACCCAAAACCGGGGAACACAGTACGAGGTGCAGATGCCGCGCGTGCCCTGGCTGAAACAGCAATCATTCGCCAACGTCCAAGCCATGGCTGCCTACGAGCACCATGAATTCCTTGAGCGCCGCGGACGCTTTGACCAAGCGGCGTTAGAGAAGATTAAACAGGCCATCCGCTGGGCTTTAGATCTCTAAACTTCGAGGCCGTCCGGTTCGTGGAGTCAGTCAATCTTATTGCGGTTATTTGTGGGTCGCTTTTGCCGCACTGCGCACGGTTTCTGAACTTGGAGCAAAGTGGAGCAAACGATCTTTGACGCAAAACTGAGATTGTATGCGGACACCTCGTGGTGGCTGGGCTACAAGTGCCGCAGGGATACGCAGCATCCAGCCGCACTGAATTTGTTCGAGCAAGATCCGGAGGCGGTGGTGCTCTGGACGCCGTGGCAGCGGGTTGAAGTCTCCAATGGTTTTTGCCAGGCCGAACGGGCTGGCCTGATTCGCAAAGGAGAATCTCGTCAGATTATCCGTCTTCTTGAGCAGGAAGTCAGGATTGGCTATTGGCGCCAGGTCGAGTTCGACTGGACGGATGCGGTGCGCACTGCCGGTGAGCTTCGGGCCGAACATTCCCTTAAAATGGTGGTCGCGCCATGGATTTGTTTCACATTGCAATCGCAATCGAGGTTGGAGCCGACGCACTGCTGTCTTTCGACACGGACCAAATTGCGCTGGCCGAGGCGTCGGGGCTGGGAGTGATTAGGTTAGCGCAAAAATCCAAGTAAGAACCAACGGAACCGCTGCTTAACCAGCTTGGGAAGCGAAGCGCAACGCCCGTGTGCCGGGATGAGTGAATTCTGCTTATCTCGCTACTTTATAGCGAATACGTGATAAACAGATACGACTGAGTAGCCGATCAAGACACCTCAGCAGCTTGGCTCTGTGCTTCAGAGGGATTCAACGCGCGCGCGGAGCAACTAACAGAGGATCTGGGGGCTGAAGGATTCAGCGGTTCTTCACGTCTGCGCCGCCCTGTAACGACCACAGCTTGAGCACATCATTCGAGCTGCGGCAGGGATCACCGGCGCCAGGGTCTTTCCCCGCGATGATAGCGGATTGCCTCTCTTCGCCATGCAGGATGATACCTCTCCCAGCCGTGAAACCGGCCAAGCACAAAGGGAGGAGCAGTGACCCATACGCCTCCATTCCAGTAAACATATTGCCCGCCGGCCACGCCGACGTATTCATTTCCGTCCCAAGTGTAATATTCTGGAGTGTAGCTTACGTATGCCGGCGGAGCTGGTGCAGGCGCCTGCACAGCAACGGCAGGAGGCGGTGCAGTATAACAACCCGTTTCCATGATTGCCAATGGCATGAGGCCCGCAATCATTATTGCTGCTCTTTTCATCTAATCTTTCCTCCTTTTCCTAGCCAAATTAATGCAGGCACGGCGGAGAAGCAACCGAACCAGGATTGGCAAAAACCCTCGTCCCTCAAATTCAAGTTGGGCTGTCTGCGGTACCCCTTTTAGGGGAACGATCGAGGCATTGGCGGACTAACTGCAGGAGCTTGGCCGGACCGTAAGGTTTGGCAAGGAAGTTGGAGTCCTGCAACAAGTTCAGGTCACGGCCAGCCATGCCCGGGCTGTAGCCGCTGGTATAAATAACAGCGAGCTCGGGGACTTCGGCCAAGAGGCGTTCACCGAGTTGGCGACCGGTCAGGCCGCCGGGCATGACCATGTCGGTGAGGAGCAAGTCAATTTCGGCTTTTTGACGGGACCAGTGCTCGAGGGCTTCGGGACCCGATCCGGCGGAAATGACCTTATAACCGTGGGAGCGGAGTAACTCGACGGCGAAATCGCGCACTTCAGGCTCATCCTCGGCGACCAAGAGAGTTTCGTTACCCCCGCGCAACGGTTCGGGCAGGGATCGGGCCGGGGCTGGTTCAGCCTGGGCGTCACAAGTGGGCAGGAAGATGCGGAAAGTAGTGCCTTGGCCGACCTGGCTCTGGACCTCGACCCACCCCTGATGTTGTCGGGCGATGCCATAGACGGTGGCCAAGCCGAGCCCGGTGCCCTTGCCGACCGGTTTGGTGGTAAAAAAGGGTTCGAAGATGCGAGGCAAAATTTCGGAAGGGATGCCGCAGCCGGTATCGGTGACGCTCAGGCAGACAAATGAACCGGGATAAGCCTCGTAACCGTCTTCGAGAATCTGGTCGGAAATCTGGACTGGTTCGGCGACCAAAGAGAGCTGGCCGCCCGAGGGCATGGCATCACGGGCATTGATGGCCAGGTTCATGAGCATTTGCTCGAGCATGCTGGCATCGGCGTTGATGACCGGGAGGTCATCGGCGGCTTGGATCTTGACGGTGATGTGCTCGCCGAGGAGGCGGGGGAACATTTCGGAAACGCCGATAAGGACGTCGCGGATGTTGATGGGCCGGACTTGGATGAAGTGTTTGCGGCTGAAGGTAAGGAGTTGGCGAACGAGCTTGCTGGCGCGGTGGGCGGCGGCGGAAATGGTCTCGAGGGGTTTGCGATCGGTGGAGTCGGCGGGCTTACGGGCCAGCAAGAGGCTGGTGTGGCCTTGAACGACGGTCAGGATGTTGTTGAAATCATGGGCGACGCCGGCGGCCAATTGGCCAACCGCCTCCATTTTTTGAGATTGGCGCAGCTGATTCTCGAGTTTGGTTTGCTCGGTGATGTCCTGACTGATCGTCAGGAGGAAAGGTTCGCCGTCCAATTCGAAGAGTTCCACCGAGACGAGGATATCGCGCAGCGAACCGGATTTGGATTGGAGCTGGCAATTGAGATTGCGGACCGACATTTCTTCATGGAGCCTTTTAATCAAGACTTGGGCCGAGGAGGGATCGCTCCAGAGCTTCAACTGCTGGGGTGTGCGGCCGATTAGTTCCGTGCGGGAGTATCCGGTCAGATCCTGGAAACCTTGATTAACATCGATGAACTTTTCTTCGCGCAAGGATTGAATCGCCAAGGGGATGGGGCTGGCGCGAAAGGCCTTGGAGAAGCGCTCTTCCGACAGGCGCAGGGCTTTTTCGGTGAGCATGCGTTCGGCGATTTCCTTTTTGAGGTGTTCGTTTGCGGCCTGGAGTTCGCAAGTGCGCTGGGTGACCAACTGATCGAGATCGTGCAAACGGCAATTGACGGCATGATTGAGGGTCCATTTCTGAGTGAGGGCGTGAGCCAGTTGAAGGACTTCGATGTTATCAAAGGGCTTTTTGAGAATAACCAGGCTGTCCGACCGGCCGATCTGGCGGACCATGCTTTCCCAGGAATAATCGGAGTAGGCGGTGCAGATTACGACTTGCAAGTCGGGATGGTCCTTCCAAATCCGGGTAATGGTTTCGACGCCGTCCCAGCCCGGGGGCATGCGAACATCGACAAAGGCCATGGCAAAGGGGCGCCCGCCGTTCACGGCCTCTTGAACCTTGAGCAGGCCTTCCTCGCCCTGGTAAGCGGAAACAATTTCAAACTCGGTGGGCTTGGATTCGGGGGGCGCCTCGTCGAAAAGGATGGCCTTGGTGCTGGCAAGTGCGGCATCGGCTTCGCCCTGTCCGGCGAGAATGTTGCGGATATCCTCATGGATCGAGGGATTATCGTCGATCACGAGAATGCGGTTATTTCGCTTTTCGATGTCGTTTTTCATGAGTGGGTCTGGCCGGTGAGGATTGGCAGTTCCAAAGTAAAGGTGGCGCCCTGGCCGGGTCCTTCGCTGTGAGCTTTCAGGATCCCGCCCATTTCTTTGGCGGCATTGGCGCCGCTATGCAGGCCGAAGCCGTGGCCGCCCTTGCGGGTAGTGAAGCCCAGGGAAAAAATACGCGTCAAATTCTCCGGAGGGATGCCGATGCCGTTGTCGCGGACGGAGACCTTGACGCGCTGGTCGCCGTTGAGGGCAATGGCCACCGTCAGGACACGGTCGGCGCGGCCGGAGGCATCGAGAGCATATTTGGCGTTATGGATCAAATTGACCAGGATTTGCAGGACTTTGTGCTTGTCGACCAGGATAGGAGGGACCTCGGAAAAGTCGCGGACGATGCGCACCCCATGGCGTTCGAGGCCGGCAGTGTGGATCTGCAAGGCGTCGTCGACCAAAGCAGGAATGGAGATGGCCTCGCGGATGCCCGAGACGTTGGCGTAGTTCTGCTGCATGGCGACGATCTCTTTGATGTGTTCGACATTGCGCGTGAGGCGTTGATGCTGCTCGCGAAACCGCCGGTGCTCCTGCTCTAATTGATGAGCCACTTGAATAATGAACCCGGGGATAAGCTTCCCCTTGGGGTGTGTGGCCAGGAAGTTCGCGGCCTGGGCGGCCTGGGCCTGGAGCATCTCGGCGACCCGGCTGAGGCTGGCGACTTCAGATTTCTCGAGTAGATCCCGCAGGAGAGTCAGGGAGACGTTGACGCTATTGAGGACGTTGCCGACATTATGGAGCACGCCGGTGGCGACCTCGGCCATCCCGGCATGACGGGAGGTTTCCATGAGTTGTTTATTGAGCCGGTCCAATTCCTCGGCGGCGCTTTTTTGCGCGGTGATATCCTGGAAAATGCCGCGAACAACCGCGGGCCGATCGTTTTCAATCAAAACGACGCCGCTTTCCCGAATCCAGACGGCGCGGCTGTCGGCGGCGATCATGCGATATTCGTAGCAGTACGGCTGGCGGCGGGCGATCATCTCACGACCGGTCTGGAGGGCTTTGGCGGCGTCCTGGGGGTGGAGTTTTTCTTCCCAAAAATGCGGGTTGGCGAGCCACTCTTCGGGTTGGTAACCCAGCAATCGCTCGCACTGACGGCTGACGAAGGTAAACTGGAGCGAGTCGGGGGAGCACTCCCAGACGATGCCATCAATGGAGTGCACCAAAGCCT
>Ga0070741_10000886_pt1 | contig 99375 bp, 80 predicted proteins | sample Coa_R1_4_FD_66440 | JGI IMG/M metagenome (GOLD analysis project Ga0070741, IMG submission 66440) | Surface soil microbial communities from Centralia Pennsylvania, which are recovering from an underground coalmine fire - Coalmine... | ecosystem: Environmental > Terrestrial > Soil > Unclassified ... | reverse complement strand
TTTGTGTTAATACCATTCGGTTTCTTGCGGTCGATACGGTCGAGAAGGCAAAGAGCGGGCATCCCGGTGCACCGATGGGCCTTGCGCCCATAGCCTATGTTCTTTGGACACACCACCTGCGCTTCGATCCCAAAGACCCGGCATGGCCGGACCGAGACCGTTTTATTCTTTCCAATGGCCATGCCTCGATGCTGCATTATGCCTTGCTTCATCTCACCGGTTACGATCTGTCGATCGAGGACATCAAGGAATTTCGGCAATTCGGCTCGAAAACCCCGGGTCATCCCGAGCGTGGTGCTTCGCCTGGAATTGAGGTAACGACCGGTCCTTTAGGACAAGGATTTGCGAATGCTGTCGGTGAAGCCATCGCCGAGCAATTTTTGGCGAGTACATTCAACCGCGAAGAATATTCGATCGTGGACCATCATACGTATGTCTTTATGGGCGATGGCTGCATGCAGGAAGGCATCACGAGCGAAGCAGCCTCGCTTGCCGGACATCTGGAGCTTGGAAAGCTTATTGCCTTCTACGACGACAATGGCATTTCGATCGACGGCGACACAAACATTACGTTTACGGAAGATGTCGGAAAACGCTATGAGGCGTATCACTGGCATGTCATCCATATAGCGGATCCAAACGATCTGGGAGAGGTCGATCATGCGATCCGAGTGGCAAAATCTGTTCTGGATAAGCCTTCGCTTATCATTTGCCCAACGCACATCGGTTATGGCAGCCCGAACAAACAGGACACGGGAAAAGCCCACGGCAATCCACTGGGAAAAGATGAGGTCCGTCTTACAAAACAGCATTTAGGCTGGCCGTTGGAACCCGATTTTCTGGTTCCGAAAGAGGCGGAAAAAATATTTCGCGAAGCCGGTGCGCGTGGGATCGAGTTACATTCGGATTGGAGTGCAGGCTTCGCGAGCTATAAAAAAGAATATTCGAAGGATGCGAACGCGTTCGAACAGGCATTCGATCGAGTGCTGCCCGAAGGCTGGGATGACGATCTCCCGACATTCCAGCCGTCCGAAGGTCCTGTTGCAACCCGCACCATCGGCGGGAAAGCGATGAACGTCCTCGCAAAGAATGTTCCCACTCTGATGAGCGGCTCCGCGGACCTCAACGAATCGACGTTTACGAAACTCGAAGACTTCGACGACTTCGAGCCGAGTCCGCTGAAGCACGGCTCCTACAAAGGCCGAACGATCAACTACGGCATTCGCGAGCACGCGATGGCAGCGATCATTAATGGCATGGCGGCTCACGGCGGTATCTATCCGAGCGGTTCGACGTTCTTTTGTTTCAGCGATTACATGCGCCCGGCCGTACGCCTGAGTGCCCTCATGCATATTCCTTCCATTTTTGTGTATACGCACGATAGCGTGGCCTTAGGCGAAGATGGTCCGACACACGAGCCGGTCGAGCACCTCGCCTCGCTCCGCGCCATGCCGAACTTCACGGTGATTCGTCCGGCCGATGCGAACGAAACGGTCGAAGCGTGGCGGTGTATCATGAAAATGAAAACGCCGGTCGGGATCGTGCTGACCCGGCAAAAAATTCCTGTTCTCGATCGTACGCAGTATGCGCCGGCACGCCACGTTGCCAAAGGGGCCTATATTATTTCGGACGCGATGAGTGCGCCAGAAATTATCCTGATCGCCACGGGATCGGAAGTGCATCTTGCTCTGGGAGCACAGGTCGAGTTGGAACAGAAAGGACTCATGACCCGTGTCGTGTCGATGCCGTGCTGGGAATTTTTTGAAGACCAGCCGGAACAATATCGCGACCTGGTGTTGCCACCCGAGGTGACGTGCCGGCTTTCGATCGAGCTCGGCTCTTCCTTCGGATGGGATCGGTGGACCGGCTCGATGGGGGCATCCCTTTCGGTCGATCATTTCGGGGTTTCATCGCCCTACGAGAAGATTTTGGAAGCCTTCGATTTTACGGTGCCAAAGATCGTCCATTATGCGGAACGACTTCTGCGGCATCCGGCAGCAGCAAAAGAAGAATTACGTGCACTGCAGCGCCGTTTTACGAACTTCGAAGGTTCCGATCCGCACCACCGTTCGTATGCACCGGCCAAGTGGACGGAGGTCGCCTGATGTTGCGCGAAAGCGTTTATAAGAGAACGCTGGAACTCGTCGGCGAGCAGTACGTCTTTGAGGACAAAGCTCGGGAAGTTGTAGAACGGCTGTGGAAACGCCGCGAACAGTATGCGATCCTAAAGACCGATCGTGAGTTTGCCAATGCCCTCACGGCCGATATGTACGAGGTGACGAAGGACGTCCATCTTCGTCTCGAAGTCCGTCAGAAAAAAAGCTATGACGGCGTCGAATTACCTCCGGTCGCGATCCCACACTTGCTCGAGCACGGGGTGGCACATGTCGAATTAACGCGGTTTCCATCCACCAACGGGAAAAATGGAGAGCGGGCAATCCAGGAGATAGACCGTGCTTTTTTACTCGTGGAACGAGCCCGGGCACTTATTCTGGATGTACGAAAAAATCCCGGAGGCGATGGTTCTTCGGTTGCATTGGCTACAAGTTATATTCTTCCCCCAACACCGCAGCTCCTGGCTTTATATCATTATCGAGCTGGAATGGCGCCGCTCGAAAGCTGGACGTGGGAAAAACTTCCTCATGAGATCAACGGTCCCTATCGCCCACTGGCCGACAAACCGGTCTGCGTACTTACGAGTACAGAGACATTCTCTGCGGCAGAGGAATTTGCGTACAATCTCCTGCAGATGAAGCGCGCGGTGGTAATAGGGGAACAAACCCGAGGCGGTGCACACCCATCCAGACGTCATGTCATCGACGGTTCGTTCGTGCTTTTGCTGCCCGTTGCCGAAACGATCAATCCCATCACGAAGAGCAATTGGGAAGGAGTCGGGGTTATGCCAGATATTCGCTGCTCGAAACGCGACGCGCTCAAAATCGCAAAGAAGCACGTACTTCAGCAGATACAAGTTCCCGCACATATTCCATTCCGGAAACGACGCGTCCGGCACGTATAAACACGTTCGCTATTTTTCTTCCTTGTTCTCGATGATAATGAATTCGATGCGGCGGTTGACCTCGCGTCCCTGTTCGGTCGAGTTTGTCGTAATGGGCCGCGTCTGGCCATAGCCGTGCGTTTCAAGGCGGGTTGCGCTGATGCCATGGGAAACAAGCCAATCTTTCACCGCATTTGCGCGATTGACGGAAAGCCGTTCATTGAAGAGGGAATCGCCCTGATTATCCGTGTGGCCCTGGATGGAGATCTTCGTTCCAGGATATTTCGTCATCAGGCCGAGTAACTGATTTAAAGGTGCGAAGGATTGCGGAAGAATATCCCACTTTCCCGTTTCGAATTCGATGCGAGGCAGATCGACACGCTGCCCGACGCGGAACGGAACTTCGGGACACCCATTATTCGATTTCGGTCCTGGTTCGAGCGGACAGCCGTCCTGGTCGTCCGGGATGCCATCGCCATCCGTATCCGTACTGAGTGGATTCGTATGCAATACTTTTACTTCCGTTCCATCGTCGATGCCATCGCCATCGGTATCTTTGAGCAACGGATTCGTATGATAAATAAATACTTCTTCGTAATCGGTCAGGCCATCGCCATCCGTATCTTTCTTCAACGGGTCGGTATGATATTTATGGATCTCATCGTAATCCGAGATACCGTCGCCATCGGTATCGCGTGCCAGCGGATCCGTGTGATATTTTAATACCTCTTCGCCATCGGTCAGGCCGTCCCCATCCGTGTCGGCAAGCCGAGGGTTTGTATGATATTTATGGACCTCATCGCCATCGGTCAGGCCGTCCCCATCCGTGTCGGGATTCAGAGGATTCGTTCCATAGATGCGCACCTCATCTCCGTCCGTCAATCCATCGCCATCGGTATCCGGGTTGTTCGGGTCGGTGTGATAGATCATAATTTCTTCGAGATCGGTGAGTCCGTCGCCATCGGAGTCGGCCAACTGATCGAGAATGGCATCGCCATATTCGAAAAAACCGGAATTTTTTCCCAGCCCAATAGCGTATCGAAGCGAAAGATATGCTTCGGGACGGTGCGGGCCGCGGGATGAGCGAGGGAAGATATGCTCGAGGCGAAGAAGCCCGGTCTCGATGTCCAAATGCTTCAAGTTCCGGAGTACAATACCGAAATCGACGTCGTCTCCGGCGACATCGAATTGGGCGATCAAATTTCGCATTCGATACCGAACGAGGGCCAGAGGATTGAACCCTGGGAACCCTTTGTCGGTGAAAGCGCTGTACGTGCTGAAAAAATTGAGATGTCGGGAGATCGGTCCGGAACCGGAATACTTCCCAGACCCGAGGCCAAGCCCAACGCTAAATCCATTGCGCGTGGAATAGCGCACCTCGCCGGCGGATCCAGGCAACACCGGACCGACCGTGACGTCCTCGGCCATATCGTCGGCCGAGGCTTCGCGGACAAATTTTGCATAATCGCTGGAGTCCGGCGGATGTCCCAGCCAATACGTAATGATAAAAGAGAGCGAATTGCGGTCCGGGTATACACTCTTATCGCTCTGGCCATCGCCCAAATACTCGTTTGCATCGCGTTTGGCGAAAAGGTTTTCGCCCCGAATGCTGAGGCCGAGTCGGGACGAGTCCCCACCCACGATGAATCGATCGATCTGGAACTGCGGGTTCCAATAAATGAACGGCAGCATATCGGACGGGAACACGTACGACATCAGTCCAAAGCGGAACTGGCCGTATTCCATGGCGATAAACTGGTTAAAATTAATCTGTTTACTTACAACGGCAGCGGTAGAATGGGTAAACTCGTTCCATTGGGAGTTCGGTGGTGTTGATGCGCCCATTCCGATCGTAAGACGAAAGTCCGTAAATCGCTCGAACGGGGAGCGGAGCGTCATGAACTGCGCACGAGCGGGGGCATAAACGATCAGGACAGCGATGATGGCGCCGGCCGTCGCGCGTAAAAGGGTGCGAGTGTACATGGCGTGGACGTTCCCGAAATTGCCACGTCGGCATTTCGGGGATGGGCAAAATGACCTTTTATTAAGCCATTTTATTCTGTAATTGTTTCCCAATCAGAACATTTTGGAATAAACACCGTATTATGAACGAAACGTGGTCTTCTACGCAATTCTTCGAGATTTCGTTCGTTTTCCGAGATTTTCACAACGATTTCATAATAGACGGTGTTAAAAGCGCCTTTCCATAGAAAAGCACGATTTTTGTAATTAAAAAGGAGAACTACCAAAAGAATGCTTAGCCTCGCTTTTGTCATACTCGGAAGTTATTTAATCGGCTCCATTCCATTCGGAGTGATTCTCTCGAAGAAGTTTGCCGGGTTTGACATCCGCACCAAGGGGTCGGGTAATATCGGTTCCACGAATGCATTTCGTGTTTTAGGATGGAAATTAGGGCTTGCCGTTCAGATATTAGACCTTGCCAAGGGACTCGGCGCTATTTTCCTTGCGACCTACCTGTTTAACGGTCTCCCGTTCCATAATGCAACGCCGTTTCAGGACATTACGGTATTCCGATTGATCGCCGGTTGCTCGGCAGTGTTAGGGCACGTCTTTACGATCTTCGCCGGATTTCGGGGTGGTAAAGGGATCAGCACGGCGGCTGGTATGCTGATCGGTGTAGCCCCGGTGGAAGTGGCCGTAGCAGCAGGTATTTTTCTTCTGGTTGTATTCCTGAGCGGCTACGTCTCTCTGGGATCGATCATAGCAGCGGTCACCTTGCCGACGACGATGTTTCTGCGTGAGAATGCTTTTGGAGTTCAGATCACGGGTTATCGGACCCTTATTTTTTTCGCGATCGGGCTTTCCTCCTTTCTCATCTATATGCACCGTTCGAACATCGCGCGTCTTATCGCGAAGCGAGAGCACCGGTTCGATAAGCTGCGTCTGTTCCGCAACGGAGCGCGATAATTTTTTTATTGACGCGTGAACGCGGCGGTTATTGGGGCCGGTGGCTGGGGCACAACGCTCGCCCGCGTGCTCGATGAACGCGGCCATCATGTAACACTCTGGGCCAGGAGAGAATCGTTTGCCGAGCTCCTGCGGCAACAAAGAGAAAATTCCGAGTATCTTCCGGGAATCTCTATTGCCCCTTCGATCGGAATCACCCACGAAGCTTCAGCCCTCCGGCAAAAAGATCTTTATGTCTTCGCCCTGCCAAGCCAGGAAACACGCCTCGTTGCCTCGGAACTCAGTGCTCATATTTCGAAGGAACGGTCTCTGTATATCAGCGCGTCAAAAGGCATCGAGCGAGGTTCGCTGGCCCGTATGACGCAAATTATTTCCGAGACCCTCAAAGTTCCAATGGCCCGGACCGCTGCGATCTCCGGGCCGAGCCATGCCGAGGAAGTGGCGCGCGGCATTCCGACGGCGATCGTCGTCGCGAGTGAAGACCATGACGTTGCCCGTGACGTCCAGCATGCGTTTTTCCTTCCCTCTTTTAGGGTCTATTCGAGCTCGGATGTCATTGGAGTGGAACTGGCGGGCGCGTTAAAAAATGTGATCGCCATCTGTGCCGGCATTACCGATGGCGCGGGTTTCGGAGATAATACTAAAGCGGCGCTTATTACGCGTGGGCTTGCGGAAATGCGGCGGCTCGGCATCGCTTTAGGCGCGGAAGAACATACGTTTAGCGGACTTGCAGGCCTCGGTGACCTGGTCGTTACCTGTGCGAGTGCGCATTCGCGCAATCGGTATGTGGGGGAGCAGATCGGGCGAGGAAAGAAGCTCGCCGATATTTTAAGCGAGATGAAAATGATCGCGGAAGGCGTTTCGACGACAGAATCTGCTCACAACCTCGCACAATTACATAAGATAGAAATGCCCATTGTCGAAGAAACGTATAAAATTCTTTTCAGCCATAAGGATCCTCGCGAAGCGACGAACGACCTCATGATGCGGGATCCTAAAGCGGAACGGTGGTAACTATGCTGAGAATTGGAATTGCCGGTGTTGGACATTTGGGGAAGATCCATGCCAAGCTTTGGAAGGAAGTCGAAGGCGTCTCTACCGTAGCGATCTACGACGCCAATCCAGCTCAGGCAAGCGCAATCTCAAATGAGACGGGGATCGAGAACGCCGATGACCTCGAGGGTCTGCTCGAAAAAGTCGATGTTCTATCCATCGTTACCCCGACGCCAACGCATTATGAGGTTGCCAAACAAGCCATCCTTGCCGGAAAGCATGTGCTGATCGAAAAACCGATCACGACTACGACCGAACAAGCGCATGACCTTATCGAGCTCGCAAAATCGAAAGATGTGAAGATACAGGTCGGACACATCGAGCGATTCAATCCGGCGTTGTTGGCAGCCGAACGCTATCTCGACGATCCGCGGTTTTTCGAATCCCATCGGATGGCACAATTCCAACCTCGAGGAACGGATGTCGCTGTCGTCCTCGACCTCATGATCCACGATATTGATGTCATCCTTTCCCTGGTAAAGTCGCCGGTCAGATCGATCGACGCCTCTGGTGTGGCCGTTGTCTCTGAAGAATTAGATATAGCGAATGCGCGCATTAAGTTCGAAAACGGTGCTGTTGCGAACGTAACGGCCAGCCGCATTTCTCAAACGCCAATGCGCAAGCTCCGGATCTTTGCAAAAGAAGCTTATCTCTCCCTCGACTTTGGAATGAAATCGGTCGATGTTTTTCGGCTCGAGTCTGCGCTCGATCCCGTGAAGCAACACGCCGGACTTACGATGAAACTCGGCCAGATCGAGAAAGGGAACGTTCCTCGGACCATCATTTATGAAAAGCCGGACGTTCCGGAGCTGAACCCGTTGAAATACGAGCTTGAATTATTCCGCGATGCGATCTTGCAACATTCTCGTCCGGTCGTTTCCGGTGAAGATGGTCTGAAAGCGCTGGAAGTAGCCGAAGAAATACTAAAAACGATCAAAAGCGAAACCATCGTATAAAAACCGCTGAGTTTTTGCTGTAAAGTGTTATATTGCAGAGCGGGCTTTTGGGTGGCCCCTATTCTTGCGAGGTTGCAATGCAATTATTATTCGATGGTTATACCGAAGAAGAGTACGAAGCCGGGACCGTGTTCTGCGTGGGGCGGAATTACGTCGAACATGCCGAGGAACTCGGACAAGAGGTCCCGCAGGACCCGATCGTGTTCGTCAAGCCGGCGAATGCACTTCGGCACGGTTCGTACAACCTGATCGAATACCCTCCGCTTACGCACGAGCTGCATTTCGAAGGGGAACTCGTACTCCTTCTGCGCGGTGGCGGACGAAATATTCACGCGTATGGTCCGGCCGATGTCATCGCCGGTTATGCGGTCGGACTTGACCTTACGATGCGGGACCTTCAATCGGAAGCAAAGCGCAAAGGGCTTCCATGGATGATCTCGAAAGGCTTCGACGGTGCGGCGCAAGTCAGCCATTTTATACCGTTCGAATCTTCACCGCCGTTTGAAGAGCTCGGCTTTTCCCTGTGGGTCAACGATGAACTGCGACAGCGGGCTACCACCAACCAGATGATTTTCTCGCCCGAAATGTTGTTGCCGTATATCTCTCGAGTTTGCTCGGTGCGAGCCGGGGACCTCCTGTTTACAGGAACTCCGCAAGGCGTAGGCCCGCTGCAGGTCGACGATAAGATCGTAATGCAACTCCACACGACGAACCCGGAAGAGGTCCTTCTCGATTTTCATGCACAAGTGACCGAGTGGCAGTGAATTCGTACGAACTTTCAGGTCTGTTTTTTATCGTTGTTCTGCTGTATTTTATCGAACATGCCGTTTACGCGATCGGAGTGTTTCGAGGAACCCGACCTCCCGTAAGCGGGGCTCCTCTCGAGGAAAAAGACCCGCCCCAGAGTGCGTGGGAATCGGAACTCTCCCGCCGCCCGCCCTGCACCGTCCTTGTCTGCGCGCGCGATGAAGAGACGAATATCGAGCGCTGCCTCATTTCGCTTGAAGCGATCAATTATCCTAAAGACCGGCTTGAAGTTCTCATCGTCGACGATAAATCGACCGACCGGACCCCGGAGATTCTCGAGGCGTGGAAAGCACGAATGCCAAACCTGCGGGTACTTCGGACCGGGGAAGAAGTCATGCACTTGCGCGGTAAGGTAAATGCGCTAACGCAGGGAATGGACGCTGCTACGGGGGAGTTCGTAATGATGACCGACGCGGATTCCCATGTGCATCCGAACTGGGTGAGCGAATACCTGAAATATTATAAGCACGATACCGGTATGGTCGCAAGCGTGACGTTGCTCGACCGGAGAAAATTTCTGGACGGGATCCAGTCGATCGACTGGTCCTACTTACTCGGCCTCGCAATGGCGAGCGCGAATATCAATCTGCCACTATCGGTAATTGGGAACAATATTTCCGTGCGACGGGCCGCGTATGAAGATGTGGGCGGGTATCGGAACATTCCGTTCAGCATCACGGAAGATTACGCGCTGTTTCAAGCGATTTGGCGAAAGAAGCGGGCCGATGGAACTCCCTGGAAGGTCCGGTTCCCACTCCACCGCGATCTGCTTGTCATGAGCCAGCCATGCCCCGATTTCAGGACCTGGTGGCGCCAAAAACATCGGTGGGTTAAAGGGGGCGAGGGGTTGCGAGCGGTCGGATACTTAATTTTTATTCTTGGTTTGCTTGCAAACCTTGCGATGGTCACGGCGTTGTTTGTACTGCCGATCCCCGCCGCGCTTGCGGTAATCGCCGTAAAATGGTCTGCCGATTTGCTCATTGTTCTTCCGGTCCTGGCCCGAACGCGGATGCAGGCGCTCTTAAAATACTTCCCAGTCTATCAGGTCTATCTCGCACTTTTCGTTTTTTCGATGCCCGTTATGATTGCCCAGAAAAATGTGAAGTGGAAAGGAAGGGTGTACCGGCATTGACATTCGGAAGACGTAAATCGGTATGGAGACTGGCCATCGTTTTAATATACTTTTTTCTCTTTGTTCGCGCAGGCAGTGCTCAAAATGCAGTTGTTTTAAGCGGTGGATGGTCGTGGTCTTCATGGCATGACAATCCAGGCTTTTTTCTGGAACCGAACCGTTTTAGTATCGCAAAAGAACTTGGAGACCGCTCGCTGTGGTTTCAAATGGGTTTTGGAAAGCCGATCTTCTCATACGGGGGACTACAAATCGGTCTGGAAGGCCTTGCTTGGAGCAGATTGCAGGCTCTGAGCCAATTCCGGTTCCCAGTCGAGACGGTCGATTATTTTTTCGGCGCATTTTTCACCTGGGTGCAGTCTCCCGATGTGGGATGGAAACTTCGTATTAGCCATATTTCTTCCCACCTCGTCGATGGCGCGGACAGCATTACCGGGGGATCGAGTAGTAAATATAGCAGAGAATTTGTAGAGCTTACGCGCACAAACCCGTGGAACGGACACGAAGAATTTCTGTGGTCCGTCGGAGTTCGTGTGTATTTTCATCAGGTGACAAAAATCGAACCATGGATCGCGGTCCCTGCGTGCCTTACTTGGAGATTCGTCTCCGTGCACTCAGAAAATGGAACTTTGTTTAGTGAACCCAGAAAATCCGACAGCTGTAATCCTGGAATAATCGACTATAACTACTATTTATTTGTTTCGAGCGGCGATGGCCCAATTTCAACTTCCATTGCTGGAGGGCTTCGAGCGGAGCGGACGATAGGCGAAATGAGCGCGTTAGATCTCCAACTTTACTATTATTATGGCGCCTCCTGGGCAGGAACGGATGCTGGCACGAAACGGAGCACCATAAATTTACAGATGGACGTCCGTGGATTCTGAACGAACACCGCAGCAAAGGCCGGTGGGGCACCTGCTCGATCGTCTGCTCGGAAAGCAACGGCTCTGGCTTCATATCCTCCTTTTTCTTGCGACGTATTTCACGACGACCGTCGCCGGTGAGCAATGGCGCGGCGTTGCCGATATTAGAAACCTTGCAAATCTTCCGCTCGGCTTTGCCTATGCGTCGCTCGTCATGCTCTTCCTCACGGCGCACGAGTTCGGGCATTTCATTGCGTCGCGGATTCATGGCGTCGATGCGACGCTGCCGTTCTACATTCCCTTTCCGGGGTATCAATATGCCAACGCAAATTTCGGTACGTTTGGCGCGGTCATTCGCACGCGATCCCAGGTCCCTTCGAACAAAGTGATGTTCGATATTGGTGTGGCCGGACCCATTGCCGGCTTCGTCGTCTGCCTCATTGTTCTTGCGATTGGATTTGCGACGCTCCCCGGCATCGAATACCTGCAGCAAATCCATCCCGGTTACCCGAACGAGCTACGCCAACCGGGTATCGAACTCTCGTTTGGGAAGACGATCCTGTTTTCCGTTCTTGAAAAATGGTTTGCGAATCCGCATTCGTATATTCCTCCGATGTCGGAAGTGTATCATTATCCCATGCTCTGCGCAGGATGGTTCGGGATTTTTGTGACGGCGCTTAATTTGCTTCCCATCGGGCAGTTGGATGGCGGGCACCTTACGTACACGCTCCTGGGTCGATCCCTGCACCGCCGGTTAGGGCAATTAACCGCGCTGGTTCTATTCGCGATCAGTATCCCTTCGACCGTTGCCAGTACCATCGCAAATCCGCCGGCGTGGTTACGTTCCATATCGATCCCAGGCGGAGAAACCTGGCTGCTCTGGGCCATCATGACTACTTTTATCATACGATTTCGGCATCCGCCCAGTGCAGACGAGCATCCGCTCGATACTCGGCGTAAAATAATTGGCTATGCGACGATCGCGATTTTTATTCTCTGCTTCACGCCTTCGCCATTATTGAACCAATAAATCTTGATCCAATAAATGGAGCGCCGCCTTTCGCTCGCTATTCTGATTATCGCGTGTGCGTTGCCATTCCTCCGGATCGGAATAGGGGAAATTCAACCGTGGGATGAATCGCTGTATGTGGTTCGGGCACAGGCATGCCTCCAATTTGGGGCATGGCTGGATCAAACACCCTACGCTATTGGCCATTTATATTCGGCAACGCATCCGCCGTTCGGCATCTGGCTCATCGCGATTTCCAAATTAATATTTGGCTCCGGGACATCAGCAGTTCGGTTCCCAATTGCACTGCTCTCCTCCGCTGGGATCTTTGTATTCTGGCTTTTACTCCGAAAATTTACTTCGGGGACTGCGGCGCTGATCGGTGCCGTCTCCGTGGCTTCTTCGGATCTGTTCCTTGCGCTCAGCCATCGCGCGCAGATGGAAATGCCGGTCTTTGCCTTGGGGATCGCTTCGATCTATTTCCTGATTTTATCGATCGAACGCGATCGTCTTTGGCTTTCCCTGCTTGCGGGCTCGATGCTTGGCCTTGGCTTGCTGACGAAGTTCGGGTTTGCGCTTTTTGTGGTCCCCTTCCTATTATTGCTGCCCTGGATTTTTCCCAAAAAGAACGCTTATCTGTATGTCGGATTAGCGGTTGTGCTCGGGGTTGCGATCGCCGCGCCGTGGTTCCTTATGATGTCGGCAAATCATCCCGATTATTGGCCCCACGTTCTTGGCTCCCTTACCATTTTGGAAGAAGGGGCTTATGCGCCGTCGCACCTGGCCTGGTGGTATTATTTCAATCGGTTATTCGTTGCCCTGCCGCTTATTGTTGTTGTCATTGCGATGCGTGACAAGGGCCGCGCGCTCGTTGCATCGGTCGTATGGTTACTCCTTCTTCTTGCGGGCCTGCAATTGATCGGTACAAAGATGGCTCACTTTGCCTTTGTCCTGCTTGCTCCAGGCGGAATGATCGTTGCCCTGGGATGGGAGCACTTAATGGAGCGTCCGAAACCGTGGCGCGCGGCCGTTCTTGTTCTTCTTGGGATCGCTTTCGCATGGTCGATCAGCGAACAGGTCCGCCTGCTTGCGACCGGGCGACTCCGTTGGAACGCAACGGCCGTTTTACCTGAAACGATTATTGTTTTGGTAATAACTATTATTGCCACATCGCTTATTCTTTTTAAGGCGTCCGTCCAAACCCGATACGCACTGGGATTTTGCGTATTGCTGCTGGGAGTTGCCATCGGTCATCTTATTTCCCAGCAGGACGCGGTTTTTATGTTGGGAGCGAGACGTACCGCAGCCGTAGCGTTCTCCGTTCCACAGAAGAATACGATCGTCCTGATCCATCCAGATTTCCCGAACGAAGAATATGCTCCACAACTCGCGTATTATACCGATGGCTGGACACTTGGCTGGCTGCCGGGGAAGTATTCGAACGCGATAACATGGCAACGCGCTGCTGGGTCCTCCTATGTACCCGATCCTTCTACAGAAATTGCAATCGTAAGCCATTTCGAAGACCGCTTCAATCCACGTTCCCTGGAAACAGAGACGTTATGGAATGAACTCATCGGAAAGCTTCGCCAAAAGTTTTCGCAGGAGAAGGATTTTCGGTGCTATACGGTCTTTTATTAAGGACCGGTCTCGTGGAGCAGGTCGCATAACGCCTCAAATACATCGTTTACGGAAATTGCGGCCGCCGTTTGGCCTTCGGGAGCGTAAAGCACCCGGTTTGCCGAGCGATAGGGAAGGAATTCGTTCGGTTCCATATATAGTCCAACGACGGGAACGTTCTGCGCCGTCGCAAAATGAATGACGGAAGTATCGGGGCTAATCACGGCGCGAGCACCGCGAACCGCGACGGCCAGATGAAGAATAGAGGGCGTTTCGAGATAAGTGATCCCGGATTCTACGGGCCGAAGCGCATCCCGAACGGCGGGCGCTCGTTCCGGAGCACTCGAAAGAAAAATATGGCGGCGAGGCCATGCGTTCCGCATTTTCCGGGCAAGTGCCAGTGAATTCCGGATTCCCCATTCTTTGTAGATTTGAGAAGCGTCTGTATTGATAATAAAATAATCAAACGACTCGCTCGATTGAAGGATCGTATCGAGATGTGGCTGGAACGACGCCCGGATCTCAGGATACTCCGGAAGCGATGGCCGCAGATCTTCCGGTTCGATAGGAAGATCGATCGTTTCTTTAAGGACCTGGATGTTTTGCTCGACCATCGGGGCCGGCAACGGCGGGCGGTCTCCCACGACAGAATAAAGGTCGAGATATTTTTCTTTTTTTTCTCGCACGATGGTGACACTTAATCCCTGGGGTGCGACAATCTTTGAGAAAATAGCGGCACGGGTCTTGTCGTGAAAATAAAGATTGAGTACAAAATCCCATTTGATTTTCCGCGCTCGTGACAGCTCTTTCAGGAGCGGGGCCGACAGGTCCTTCGAAAAAATAAAGACATTGTCGATATCGGGATCCGCTTCGAGAAGCATTTTATTTCGACGGCTTCCCGCGACTCCAATTCGAATGTGAGGGGCAAGACGCTTCAGAGTCCGCCACACTGGCGTTGTCAGCACGGCATCCCCCAGGGCATCGTACCGTAAAATGAGAATGCCCGATACCTGTTCAGGAGAAACCGGAGTCTTCCCGCGCCGGGGACGAAGCAACGCTCCGAGGGGGCTCGAAAGAAAAAACTTTATGCGGCGTTCGAGGATTCGGACGAATTTACGCGTCCGCGAATCGAACCGGGAGAGCGTCCGCTGCCGAAAGCGGGAATCTTTAGAGAACAAAATGAATGGCCAATATTACGTTATGATTAACGAATGTTGCGGAAGCATTGTTCAAGTGGGGGTATGTTCTCTTCGTTTTCATCTCTGTCGTCCCTCGACCGGTACGTCCTGCGCACCAGAAAATCGGGGAGGATGGATATTATTCATGATAGTATCCTTGTCCGGGTCCGAAAAAAAATCGAACGGCCGATCCGTACCTTGTTATATGGACTGTTGCGATGGCTCATTTCCAACCAGCCGTTTGAAGGAAAGCTGGAGATTGGAACACTTCAGAGTTTACTGGTTATCCCGATGGGCGATGCGATCGGGGACCTCATTTTTACGACACCCATTTTCCGGGCCATTAAACGCCGGAATCCAGGTTGCAAGATCGGAGTCTTTATTTCTGAGCGTAATGAATCGCTGCTCCAAGGCGACCCCGATGTCGATGTATTATATCGGTTTGCACACCGTCGCGATTTTCGGAATTTTTCGGAGTTAAAACGGGCGAAAAAAGATCGCTACCAGATTATACTCAATCTGCATATCACGAATATTTCCGATTACGGATTTTTTTCGCATTATATAGGGCGCCGGGCAATTAAAATCTTAGGCGACCACCCGCGCCGCGACAAATACCGCCTTTTTTTCAATTATATAGGCCGGCGGCCTCGGAATTCGATCCATCTTTCGATCCAGGGCCTTGACCTGCTCTCCGAAGTGGTCGAATTCGAACCGCCGCTCCAACTATGGGAAACATGGCCGCAAGTTACCGTTCCGTCCGATGTAGCAATGCGCATCCGGGAAGCGGTGCAGGCAAAACTTCATCCGGGTACACGTGGCTATATCATTATCCATTTGCAGGCCGGAACGAAGTTCCGGGAATGGGGCGCAACGAATGCGCTTTCCCTTGCTCGTATGTTGCGGGAACAGTATCCCGATTATACGATTTTCTTGACGTCTGCACCGAATTCGTTCTCTCTTTCGTCCAACGATCTTCCGAAAGCAGATTCCGGAATTCAATTCTACGCAACCTCGCGCGATCTGCGTGAACTGGCCGCTCTCATTCAAGGCGCGGCGCTCATTATTACACCTGAGACCTCCATCACCCATTTTGCATCTGCGACGAAAACGCCGGCGGTGGTCCTGATGTCGAACCGGGACCGTATTCCTTTTGAATGGTTGCCGATCTCGAATCCTGCCCGCATTCTTGCCCCGGAACGTGGGGGAGATCCGGTCGAGACCATTCCCGTTTTAAACGTATTGGAAGCGGCCGCGTCTCTTCTGGAAGAACGATGGAGCCATACCCAGTCGTCGCTCGAACTACAATCGCGTGAAGAGGTCCTGCAGCACGCGAGCGGTCAACGGCTCCTGCGGGACCTGGCCCCGAAGTCCCTTTTTATCCCGACCCTATGAACCTCGTTTTTCTATTCCGACCCTATGAACATCGTTTTTGACGCGACCCAGCTTATCGGGTACACCGGTATCAATGTGTATACCCGAAACCTGGTTGGGAACCTCGCGAGGCTGTACCCGGAAGACCGCTACACGATGCTGACCTCGTACCATAAACTCGACCGCGTCTTTTCGCAATTCGAAGCAGCGACCCGGGAGCAGATCGATTGGCGAAATTCGCTGCCGAATCCCCTCATGTTAGGGCGTACAGCCAAGCCGATTTCGGAACGGATCATTGAGCAAATGTTCCGGCGCCAGGTGAGCAAAGCCGATTTTCTTCATACGACCGATCCCTATCATTTTCAGCCTCGCGTTCCGAACTCGATCGTAACCGTGCATGACATCATCCCGCTCTATGCGGAAGATTGGGTGCATCCGACCACGCGCAAACGGATGGAAGGAAAACTTTCCGCCATTGCCCGATCGCGGTCGACAATTTTCGTTCCTTCGCATTTTGTCAGGAAGGAACTGCTCGAATATTTCGATGGCATTGCCCCCGAACGCGTGCATGTGACCTACGAAGGTTCGGGAAACGCGTTTCGGGTGCTCGATCCCGCGGAGAACGATCTGAGCCGCTTTGGAATCGAACACCACGACCGGTTTTTTTTGTACGTCGGCCGGATCGATCTTCGAAAAAATATCGAGCGCCTCGCGCGCGCCTACCTTTCGCTTCCGCAAGATATCCTGAAGACCGTCAAGCTGGTGCTTATCGCGAATGGCTCTCCGGAGGAAGAAAAAATCTTTCGTGCGAAGTGCGAGTGGCACCAGGGGATTATCCATTTGCGGAATGTCTGTGATGAGGACCTGGTGAAAATGATGAACCGGGCGCTGGGCCTTTCCTTTGTCTCGCTCAACGAAGGCTTTGGTATTCCGATCCTCGAGGCCATGCAGTGCGGATGCCCGGTCCTGACGTCGAATGTGACGTCCATGCCCGAAATTGCGGGAGATGCTGCGCTCTATATCGATCCGTACGATGTGGCCGCAATCGCTGCGGGACTGGAGCGTTTAGCAAGCGACGAAGAACTACGCTCTACCCTCCGAACACGCGGATTTGATCGTGCGAAAGAATTTTCCTGGGAGCGTTGCGCTCGGGAAACGCATGCCGGATATAGAGCGGCGTTGGAACGTCTATAAAACTTACGATTACGATGAGAATGATTCAAAGAGTTGTGAACCACAGAAGAAAAGCCAGAATGAGAGCGCGCGACGTTCATGGGATCGAACGTTTTGTAACGGACTCGCGCGGCGGCCTCGAACGGTACTGTCGCGAACGGTTTCAGGCGGTCGCCTTGAGTCCGCGTGTGTCGATCTGCCGGGTCCTGGGCAAGTATAAAATGTACGTCGACAATCTCGATTTTGGGCTGTCGCCCCATCTGCTGCTCGACGGGTACTGGGAAATTTGGATCACGCAGGCCATGGCCAGAATGCTGCGGCCTGGAATGGTCGCGGTCGATATCGGCGCGAACCTGGGGTATTATACTCATTTGATGGCCGATGCCGTTGGAACGGATGGGCACGTGACCGCTTTCGAACCAAATCCGGAAATCCGCGATCTGATGTCCCGATCGCTCGCGCTGAACGGCTACTCCGGCACGGTCACCCTCTCCGCAGATGCCTGTTCGGACAAAACCGGCGAGCAGCTCATCTTTTTTATTCCCGAACACGAGCCGAAGAACGCTCGGATCGTGACGCCACAGGAATTGGCGGAGATCCGGGAGCCGGGAACGAATGCTCGGGTTTCGACAGTACGCCTCGACGATTATTTCGCTCCGGGTTCACGGGTCGATTTTATAAAGATCGACGCCGAAGGGGCCGAAGAAAAAATCTGGAATGGGATGCAGCGCGTGATGGCCGATAATCCCGGGATTATTATTACGCTCGAATACAACGGGGCGCGCTACCGCGATCCGGAACGCTTTTTACAGGAGATCCAGGCACCCGGCTTTCGCTTGCGTCATATCGAGGGGGACGGGGGAATTCATCCGATTACCATTCAGGAAATTCATTCCAGATTCCCGACGGAAGATGTAATCTTTTATTTGCACAAAGATTGAATTCTATCAGGAACGGAATTCTTGGAAGAACCATCAGCCCAGCGTGACCAGGCCTTCGCTGCCGGCTCTCGACTGGATCGTATAGAGTTTTCGATAGAGTCCGTCTTCGATCGAGAGTAACTCTTCGTGGTTCCCAACTTCGACGATCTGGCCCTGGTCCATCACGACGATGCGGTCGGCCTGCTGGATGGTCGATAGGCGGTGCGCGATGACGACCGCGGTGCGGTGATGAAGTAAATTCTGGATCGCCTCCTGGACGAGCATCTCGCTTTCCGTATCGAGCGCGCTCGTCGCTTCGTCGAAAATAAGGATCGGCGGATCTTTCAGCAGCGCCCGTGCAATGGCTATGCGCTGCCTCTGGCCACCGGAAAGCCGGACGCCACGGTCGCCCGTGATCGTTTCATAACCCTCTGGCATTTGCATGATAAAATCATGCGCATTCGCGGCTTTGGCGGCCGCATAGATCATTTCGGTCGAGGCATCGCGGTTGCCATAGGCAATATTGTTTTGGATGGTGTCGTGGAAAAGGAGTGTGTCCTGCGTCACCACACCGTATAACGCTCGCAGGCTTTCGAAATCGTATTCGCGAATGTCGCGGCCGCCTAAAATAATTCGCCCGCCGGTCGGATCGTAAAATCGAATAAGAAGATCGACGAGCGTCGTCTTCCCCGCGCCGCTGGGTCCGACGAGGGCCAAAATTTCATTCGGATAGATTTCGAGATCGATCCCGTCAATCGCATTCTCGGTGATGGAATTGTACCGGAACGACACATTCTCGAAAACAATCGGCTTGTCGATCGTTCGGGAAGCTTTTTCGAGTCCCGGTTTCACGGTCGGTTCGGCATCCAGGATCGCAAAAAGGTTTTCCGCCGGGGCGGCGCCTTCGTAGAGGCGCGCATTGAGTTCGCTCAGCGTTTTTACCGGCTGCATGAGCGAGATGAGTGACGCCAAAAAATAAAAGAGCTTGCTGCCGTCCATGGTATGGGCAAAGACCTCACTCGCGCCAAACCAGAGAATACCGATGAAGCCGAAGGTCGCCAGCATTTCATTGATCGGGCTTGTCAGGAGCCGGAGCCGGCCTAACCGGCGGCTGCCATGATAATGCTTTTCGGTTTCCGATTTAAAGCGCCGCACTTCGTAGCGTTCCATACCGAACGACTTCACGACCTTGATCCCGGAGATCATTTCCTGCGCAACACTCAGAATATCCCCTTGAAGGTTTTGTAACCGGTGGGACATTTTCTTGATCGTCAGGCTGAAAAATCGGACCATATAAATGGAAAGGCCCGAAATGAATATCGAGACGATCGTCATCTTCACATTGATGATAATCATCGCGGTGAGAAAACTGACGATTTGCACTGGCTGCCCGACAATCGTCATGATGCTGGAGGTCAGCGTGCTATTGACGGCCGCAACGTCATTCGTAAGCCGGCTTAAGAGTTGCCCGGACTTACGGTCATAATAATAATCGAGCGAAAGAGTCGAAAGCTTATCGAACACCTTATCGCGCAGGTCTCTCGCCATTCCATTTTCGACCAGCGTCATGAGATAGCCGCCGAAGTATTGGAAAACATTTTTAACGAGATAGGTGACGAAAATAAAAACGCAAATTCGTTCCAGAGAGCCAATCTGGTCCAGAACGCCATGCGCATCGCGCGCAATAAAAAGAGAACTAAATTTGTCGAGGATGGAAGACGACTTTTTTCCTCCGCCGGCACTCGGAAGAATCGAGTTTTCTCCGAGGACGATACTCACGATCGGCAAAAGTGTCAGCAAATTCACGCTTCCGACGGCGTTGCTGATGACGTTGAATATCGATGAAAGCACCATTTTGCCGCGGTACGGTTTCGCGAACGGAAGGAGGCGGCGATAAAGACGGTAGAGCATTGAACGGAAAATAAGCGCTCAGGAGTGGTCTGCAGGCTGAGCGGCGAACGAGCGTCCTAATCGTGCATCGGCGCTCGTTCGTTCCACGAGCCGCTTGAACAGCGCCAATACCGGCTCCGGTTCGAGTGCCGAAAGCGCTGGATATTGCGTGTGAAATTCGAATGGAACCCCGATCGGACTCCATGGATGCTCGTCGGTCATTGGTTTGAACATGAGGACCATCGGAACCCGGGCCGCCGCAGCAATCTGAATAATGGAAGTATCGACGGTGATCAAATATTCGCATCCGGCGACCTGCTCTGCGAACTCCGCGAACGTTTTTACTTCTGGCGCAAGGCGGATTCGATCGTTATTCGCAAGCCGAACGGTTTCTTCGCCACGAAAACGATCGTGCGGAGCGGCAAAGACTTCGACTTCCCTGAAACCCATGTTCAGAACGCCCTGTGCAATTTCGGCGCTCGCGGCCGGAGGTGCCGAGCGATCGGCCGTGCGCGAAGAGACGTTCAGTCCAACAAGTCCGCCCTTTCTCCTTACATTCAATCTCAACGTTGGAGCTTTATCGATCTTCGAAGGATCGATATCGAATGGCCGGAGCAGTTCCGACACACGCTCGGTAATATGAACTTCCGTTTGGCTCGGGCGGGGGACCGTGATGTCATAGACGACGGAATTCTCTTTCTCAATGCCCACACGCACGGTTGCACCGATGAGCGTCAGGAGCACGGAGGACGTGACGGAAGCCTTGTCGGTCAGGTCGAGTGCGACATCGAATTTAGAACGCCGGACCGAACGCAGCATTTTTAGATCGCGAAAAAAATTCTTGCGGTAAACATATATTTCGATTTCGAACGGTAAAAGGGGAATGACGCCAGTATTATTTTTTCCGAGCAGCAGTGCAATGCGGGAGTTCGGGTATTTCTTTCTCAGCGCTTCGAGGACAAATGTGCTCATGAGTACGTCACCGAGCCGGTCCTGCCGCAAAAGTAAGATCGAGGGGCTTGGTGGAATTTCAAGATTTTTCTTAGACCGCTTTCCACCAAACGTTCGCAGCAAAAACAGAAAAGTCCGTCGAATAAATAATTCGACGGGCTTTAAAGACGAAATTGCCATTGTGAAACGTGTCCTGCGCTGTTGCAGGAGACAGCACCTTATTTCGAACGCATCGCCCGAAGGCCTTTTTTGTCGAGCGTTCGGATGGCGCGCGCCGTTGCGCGGATCGTAACGAATTTACCGCTCTCCTCGTCCCAAATACGTTTGGTTTGGAGGTTCGGTAAAATTCGGCGCTTGGAGCGATTGACCGCATGGGAAACGTGGTTCCCAGCGTGTGGTTTAACTCCGGTCAGTTCGCAAACTCGTGACATGGTCTTTACGAAAATTAATGTGTATTAAATTATTTCATTCCTTCGGCTACGAACGGCAGGAGCGCCAGGTGCCGGGCGTGCTTTACGGCCGCTTCGAGCGTACGCTGTGCTTTTGCGCTCACACCGGTAATACGGTTCGGGAGCAGCTTGCCGCGGTCGTTCAAAAAACGCTCGAGGATGCGGATATCCCTGTAATCGAGATACGTAATGTCCCGAACTTTGAGCGGGTCGGGTTTCTTTTTGAGCGGGTCGCGCTGTTGCTGCTGTTGATTCCGGCCATAGGAATTGCCGTTCTGCCGCTGGTCACGGCCACCGGTCCGTGTTTGGCCGGGGCGATTCCCCGACGGTGATGTACGCTGTTGTGCCATAATCGATATACTCGAAGTCTTTTCCTCGTTGAAATTTTTTTCCGAATTGCTCGCGCAGTTCCGGGTGAAGGATCGCCGCTAACAGCTCGGTGGTATCGACCAGCCGAGGCCCCGGGCGCGAAAAATATTGCGATCCATCGCAAATCCACAGCTTCGGCGCATGGATCGCCTCGCGAGTGAACGCGCTCAACCGAAGTTCGTGCAAGATAATTTCGATTTCCTGCTTTTGACGCTCGATTCCGAATCCGCATGCCGCAATTACGATTACATCGGGGTCGGCTTTGCGTACATCGTCCCACGAAATTTCGCGAGAAGGCGTCCCTTTAAAGGCTATCGTATTGATCCCGCCGGCTTTTTCGACCAATTCCGGGATCCAGTGCCCACTGGCGAAGGGAGGGTCGATCCATTCCAGGACCAGGACTCGCGGATGGTCCAGTTCGCGAGTAAGATATCCGACATTCCGGTATCTCGCCTCGAGCGCAGCAATTTTTTTCGAACATTCGTCCAGGCGGCCCAAAATCTGGGCAATTCGCCGAAAGGTCTGAAAGACCTCTCGCATGGTGCGTGGTTCTAAGCTCTCAACTTGCGGTTTTGAGGGCAATTTCGCCGCTATTTCACGGACCGTATCGATCGTTACGGCGCAGACCGTGCAGAGCCGCTGTGTAATGATCAGCTCGGGGTCGAGCGCTTCCAGAAGCGGAACGTCGAGCGAGTAGAGCGATTCTGAACTCTCTAACTGTGAACGGACGGCACGATCGATTTCTTTGCTGGAAAGGCCATCGTGCGTTTTTGACGCCGTAACTTTTGCTTTTCGGAGCGCCCGGTCGGGATAATCACATTCGTGAGTCACTCCGACCAAAAACCTGCCCAGACCGAGTTCAAAGCAAATTTCTGTTGCGCTCGGCAGGAGAGAAACGATCCTCATACGGTCGGAAATTGCCGTTTCCGCTCAAAACGAGCGGTCTTTAGAGAATGATCGCTTCTCCGCCGCCTTCGGGCTCGGCAATGCGAGTGATCCGGTCCTCAAATTTGAACCCATTAGCACTTTTCTGAACGCCAATAAGCCGAACCGGGCTTAATTTCGCCTTTTTTCCGAGCTGCGGTACGAATTCCACACGTTCGACCGACTGCTTTTTTACTTTATCGCCGAATGTTTGTTGTTTTGCCATAAAAAACCTTCTAAAAACGCCAAAAGCGTTAAAAATCGCTGATCTCAGGATCAGAGCGCGTCAAACGCCGGAAATTTAAAGAGCGTTCGTTTTTAGCCTTTCACACTTCCGCCCAAAGACATCTTCTACTCCCCAAGACACTTCCGGCTTTATTCTTCCCGGTCCCCGACGGCTTTTTGAGACGGCCGGAGCCAACTCCAGGCGTCGGCGATTTGGCGTTCGAAATCGAGGGGAACTTCATGGATCATGCCGGGAACGATGTTCCAATGGAACGGGATTCCGGCTGCGGTGCAGGACGTGTGCATCGAATCGATCTCATGAAAGAACGTTGGGTCCTCGTATTGGCCGGTGATCGCATAGATCCGGCTCCCTTTGCGATGGGCGACCTGGAGGACGGAGTCGGGGATCGGTCGATCGACGAAACCCGACATGGCGATCGCCCCGCGAAAGACATCCGGACGGAAGAGTGCCAGTTCGATCGAAGCCTGCGCGCCCTGGGAAAAACCGGCCACATAAATCTGCGAGGGATCGGCGAGATGCTGTTTCGTAAAGCTCGAAACAAGTTCCAAAATGGAAGGCTCGATGGTGGCGAGGTCCGATCCCCAGGAATTCGTAATCTGCGATTCGCGAAACACTCCGGCTGGAACGGCGATCACAGCATGAAGTTCGTTCGCAGCGTTTTGCCAATGCTCCGAAAAGCTCTGGTAATTCGCGTTTCCGCCATGGAGCGCGACGATCAGCGGCCACCGGGCGGTTGAGTCGTACCCTGCAGGATAAAAAACGATCGGCGGTTGCGATTGCCACTGGGCACGTTCATTTACCAGGACCTGCGACCAAAAATGCGAAAGCGAATCGAACCATGGCCGGCCGCAGGTTGAAAGCAAGCTCGAGTCGGATGCGACAAGATCGAAGTTCCAGAAATGGTGCGAGAAAGCACGTTCGAGCGAACGGCAGACCAGTGTATCGTTATGAATGCGTGCCGCGGAACGAGCGATGCCATAGTAGGCCGTCCCGCGATACCACTCGCGAACATCGAGAGGAAGGATTTCGCTTTCGCGCAGGACATTCCGGTAGTACTCGATCGCCAGGTTCCAATCGGCGCGCGCTTCGGAAATTCCCGCTAAATGCCAATCGGCCCAGACGAACGTGTGTGCGTCTTCGACCTGGGCCGAAGACGAATGAATTTCAATAGAAACCAGCAAAGCGAACGATATGAGGGTCGTTCGAAGAACAAAACGCATTAATGGCGTATCGGCAAAAATGTTGACAGACGCGAATGATGACGGCGCGGCCGGATCTAACCTGACCTTCGAAGACAACAAAAATCCTCGAAAGCAAACTTAAAACCAAAAACGGCATTGGCTCATCTCCGGTTCACTCGGCTTCACGTATAATGAACATTTAACACGGAAAAAATCTGAAAGTCACAGACCGAAATTTCCCTAAAACGCCTGGCCGATGCCAAAATGCCAGTTGAACGTATAGCCGCTGTGGAACCATTGACGCATGGGAAGGGAATACAGCCATCCGCCCCTCATCGCAGGCGTGATCGCGTGGAAATCGTTGTTGAACCGGCCCGAAGGATCGTAGAGCTTGAAACCGCAGTCGACACGGAGCGCTCCGAAAAAGGTATTGTACCGGATGCCCAGTCCCAGGGTCTGTGCGATTTGTGAGACCGAAATTTCGTGCGGTGCAACCTGGACGATCTGGTCCCAGACGTTGCCGGCATCGTAAAAGAGCGCGATGCGCAGGGGTGAAGAAAATTTTTGCCATGTGGTAAATTCCTGCGTATAATAGAACGGCTGGAACTGGAACTCGAGATTGGCATCGAGATCGTAAAACCCGCCGAGATTCGCGGTATAGTTCGTATCCTGCGAAACGACGAGCCCCTGATCGGCCCAACCGCGCACGGAAGCGCCACCACCGCCATAAAAGCGATGGTCTAACGAAGGGTCGTGCGAACGAACGGCGTCATAAAAAAGATACGAATATCCAATACGAACGCGTGTTTGGAGCACCGCACCGCCGTGGTCCGTAAAGTCGTAATAATATTTGATCTGGGGGACGAATTTCGCGTAGTCGGAGCTCGAATCGCCCAGCAGGAATTTTGATGGGACCCCGACTTCGAAGCCTAATGAAAGTAAGTCCCCGGAAGTTGGATTGATCGGATCGTTCGTACGATCGTCCTGATAATTAACCGAAGGGAGAAGATTGATCTGTTTTTTAGGTAAAAGGGCCAGCACCGCAGAATCTCCCGCGACATTGATATCGGCAATTAAGATATCGGGAGCGAGTGTGGTTTTATTGTCGGTCGTACTGAGCACGATATTCGATCCGGCATGAGCGGTATACGAGTGCTCGGAATATTGCTGGAGCCCGAAGACCGGTTGTTGGGATTGCAGGCTGAATCCAAGACCGGCGATGAGCGGAATCCGACCGAGGCCAATATAGGGGCGCGTATAGTCCAAACTTAAACTATAGCGTTGTTGGGAACTTGGAAGCGGCTGGTCCGCGCCTTGTAAGTTTAAATTATCCGCGGCGCCCGTTAAATTCTTGTCGATAAATCCAGCACCGAAGCCGAAAACAAAACCCTGAATGCTCGTTCCGATGAAAACGTTGATCGGGAAATCGACGATCCTTCTCATCCGAAGATAAACGAGGATCGGAACGTCGGCCGAGTCTCGGAGCGAATCGGGAATACGGGCAAGGTAGGTCGTGTCGAGCGAGATACGAAAAAGATCGAATGTCCCGAGTTTGCTTAAGTTCGCTTCGCTCCGTTGAACGTCCGAAAGATGATACCAATGTCCTTCGATCGTCGTAAGCTGAGCGAGGATCACATTTTCTGCGATGCGGGACCGGGTGGGCGCCGTAGAATCGAAAATAATGTGGACCGGACCGTATCGATAACGATGGCCCGACCGGAAGAAGAGAAGGAGATCGACGGTATGATAACCGGAGGTATGATTAACGATCAGCGAGTCCGAACGCGCGTTCGGATAGCCGCTTTCGACGAGGATGTTGATCAGGCGCTGAACTTCCTTCGCAGCGGCTACGCGGGACCATCGCTCGCCGGTATGGATCGCAACGTGCTCCGTCACCTGCGGCTGCAGGTCGATTGGGAGCGATTCCAACCCTTCGACCGCAATGCGTGAGATCGTATACGGTTCTCCTTCCGTGATATAGAACGTTACGGTATCTCGGACCGTCGGAAGCGTTTCACCTTCATTGACGCCACCTTTTACGAGCATCTGGTGGCGGATGTAATCGAAATAGGCGCGGAGATCGTTGTGATTGTACGTTATGCGGAACGTGGCCTGTGCGTCGATAAAGCCGTGGTCCGCGTAATATTGTTTGAGTGCGGCGGTATCGCGCTCCAATTTTGGGATTTCCAGGGACTCGTAGGGCGTGCCGACGACATGCAGGAGTGCATGATAGGCTAAATTGCTAAGAAATCCGGGAGCCTTTGTTTGCGTGACGGTCGCAAGCTCTTCGCTCGAGAGGGCATGGTTGCCAACGAAGCGCACGGCGATGACTTCGCCGGGAATAATATTCGAAGGTTGTTCTTCTGCTCCAGGGCCGGTCGTTTGTGCAATCAGCCTGGATGCGCAGAGCGCAAGGAGGACAGCAGCACCGCAGACGGACCGTGTTACGCCCGGGCCCGCTTTGCGCGCTCGGTTGCGCGCCACGATCAGTATTCGTTTAATTCGTCGTCGTAATAAAATTCGTCGTCTTCGGGAGAATAATCGGGCCACACTTCTCCGATCGATTCAAATTGCTCGTCCTCGTCTTCAATTTCTTCGAGGTTACGGACGACGGCGGGCGGAGCACCGATGCGTTCGCAATAGTCGATGAGTTCGGCCTTATTGGCAGGCCACGGAGCATCTTCGAGGTATTCGGCTAATTCTGATGTCCAAAGCATGTTCTACGTATCGAAAATCTGTTTTGATGGAACAATGAATGTCAAAGTGCAGGGTGCGCGGGAAGCACTACGGTACTCGTCGCACACGCCTTGTATTGAATTTCAGAGGCGTTTGGTTCCGTTTTTTCTGCGATTCGTGAATGTTTTTTTTGTGAATTTTCCACAAAATCGCCGAAAACAGGCTTTACGAATGCTCGGATCCGTTTACGAATGCACCGATCCGGCGAGATTGCCTCGCGCACGTTTAGTCGCGGAGCCGCGGATCGAGCGCGTCCCGAAGCCCATCGCCTACGAGATTATAGGCGACGACGGCGAGAAAGATCGCAAATCCCGGAAACACGGCGAGCCACCAGGCGTGGATGTCGTTACGAGCGTCGTTCAGCACGCTGCCCCATGTCACCACCGTCGGCGGCACACCGAAGCCAAGAAAGGAAAGGCCCGCTTCGATCAGGATCGCGCCGGCAATACCGAACGCGGCAGTGATCAGTACCGGCGCGAGCGAATTCGGCAGCACATGACGCATGATAATGCGGGAATTTTTTAATCCAAGCGCCGAAGCCGCCGTGACAAACTCCATGTTGCGGATCCGTAAAAATTCCCCGCGCGTAAACCGCGCGATGCCGGGCCAGCTCGTTAGGCCGATCAGCACCATGATCAGCCAGACGGATCCCTGCTGGACCATCGCGACGACCGCAATGATCAGAAAGAACGTCGGCAGTGTCAGCACGACTTCGATCAGGCGAGAAATCAGGCTATCGACCCAGCCGCCATAAAATCCTGCGAGCGCGCCCAGCACGACGCCGATCAGGATCGCGAAGGACATCGAGACAAAGCCGATCGAAAGCGCGATACGGGACGCGTGGATCATTCCTGCAAGCACATCCCGCCCGATCCCGTCCGTCCCCAGCAGATGCGCGGAAGAGGGTGCGGCGAGCGTATTGGCAAGGTCTTCGTCGGACTCGGAATATCGGATGGGTGGCCAGATGGCGTTGGTAACGGCGCCGGATTGCTCGAGCTCTTTCCAGTCGGCCATGACGAGATCGCTCGACCAGGCGCTGATACGAAGATCGGCTAAATACTGCTTGAAGACCGGAAAATAGGTCGTTCCCTTATAATTTGCGTAGAGCGGTTTGTCGTTCGCGAGCACATCGGCCAGGATCGCGATCGCAAACAGGAAATAGACCAGGTAGAGCGCATAGACCGCGACACGGTTCTTTTTATATTGATGCCGGACGAGCGACCAGAACGTTTGGGTAACGTTTTTTCGCGACTCGGTCCGTGCGTGCGCCGTCGCCGTTTCGAATGCCGATGGAAGTTCCTCCGGCAGCGGCGCCGTTTGCGCCGTCTGCTGGCCGACTAAGTATTCGTCATGCACCGGCACACGATCGACCAGCCCGACGGTTTCCGCCGATGGTTTTTCGGCCTGGAACTGCCCGCGGTTGCGAAATGGATTTTTTTCTTCCATTGAATTAAATAATCAAGCCGATTTTTTCGTGAAGGCAATACGCGGGTCGACTACGGAATAAAGAATATCGCTCAGGAGAATTCCGACGAGGGTCAGCACTGAAGAAATGAGTCCCGTTTCGATGATAACCGGATAATCGCGCGAGGTCAGTGCATTGAACTCGAGCAGGCCGAGCCCCGGGATCGTGAAGATCGTCTCCAGAATGATCGACCCGCTGACGACCGCCGGCAGCAACCCGCCGATGATCGTAAGGATCGGGATCAGCGAATTCCGAAGGGCGTGTTTATAGACCACGACCTTTTCGGCAAGCCCTTTGGCGCGCGCCGTCCGGATATAGTCCTGCCGGATAACTTCCAGCATCGACCCGCGCATCTGTCGCGAAAGAAACGCGAGCGAACCATACGTATAGCACAGGATCGGGAGCACGAGGTGCCAGAAGAGATCGCCCGTGTTCGCAAGCCAGGTGGAGTAGGGATAGTCGTTGCCGTGCAGTCCGTTGTTTGGGAACCATGCAAGGAAGTCGCCGCCGCCGAAAAAGATGATGAGCATCGTGGCGATCCAGAACGAAGGCAGCGAATAGAGGACGAAAAGCGTCGTCGATACGGTGCGGTCGATCTTGCTGTTCTCTCGCGATTTTGCTGCGGAATAAATACCGATCGGGATCGCGATGATGAACGACAGAAAGATCGAAATGAGCGAAAGGAAGGCCGTGATCGGGACGCGCTCCAGAATTTTATCCATGACCGGCCGCTGGTCCTGGAACGAGACTCCGAAATTGCCCTGGAGCTGGTCGGCCATCCAGAGGTGGTATTGGTTATTCGTTCCGTTCCATTTGAACGTCAGCCGCTTCGTAAGCGGCAGGAGTTCGTCGTTGGAGTCTTTTTGATCGCTAAAGACCGTCCAGTACCAGATCGGCTTGTCGAGATGCCACTGGGCGCGGATCTGCTGAATGATCTGCTCATTGAGCTGCTGATTGCCGCGCTGCGCGCCTTCGGTGCCAACGCCGGCCTTGAGTTCTGCGGGGTCGCCCGGGGCCATCCGCGTGATCCCAAACCAGATAACCGTTATAATGAACAGCGTCGGAATATAGAGGAGGATCCGGCGTACGATGTATTGAAACAATGCCTTGTGAGTGCTAAGTCCTGAGTACGGAGTCGCTAGAGTACGAACTGTGCAAAGTGGAACGCCCGCGAATTGGTTTCGCTATTGACACCTTTACGATCAAGTTTGCCAGCTTTACGGTCAATAGGGAAGATCAATAGCGACCCGGTTACATTGGCCTGCGTCATCCCAGGGCTCAGGGCTTGACACAGGAAGGACTACGCTCCACGCTTACGATTTTTCATTTACCATTTCGATCGCCGCGATAAGGTCCTCCGTTCGAAACGGCTTTGGAAGAAAGGCGGAGAATCCCTTCGACAGCGCTTCTTCACGGTCGGAATCGGTGATAAATCCGGTGAGTGCGACGGAATGTAACTTTTTGGGTGCCCTGGAAATAATGTCGTAGCCCGTTCCGTCAGGAAGGAGAATATCGCTTACAAGGACATCGTACGGCTCGGCGGCAAGGTGCGCGAGCGCATCGGCAACACTTCCGGCCGTATCGACCGCATGGCCGTGCAATTCGAGCATGACCTTCGCCGCACGGGCAGTATTCGCGTTATCTTCGACAAAAAGGATGGTCACGTCGATTATACATTTGGGCGTATGGCCATGCGCCGCTATGGAGTCGGCCTCTATGGTTTTACGATAGTGTGCTCGGCGGCCTGACCGAAGATCGTCGTGCGTACAAAATACACGCCGGAAGAAAACCGGCTTATATCGAACGAACCCGTGCTTGCGCTCGGGACTTTCCCGCTGGTAACTTCGCGCCCGAGCGCATCGTAAATCGAGACGGCAGCCGGCGCACTCGCTGGGTTTTCCACATGGATCGCCGTCTCGACCGGATTTGGGTAAATCCGGGCGACCCCGCCCGCGGTCTCGATCGAAACGCCACTTTTAATTCCCAGCGTCCGCACGCCCCAATGGCTGTCCTCATCGTCGGTAACGCAAAGCGAGAAGGTTTCGCCGCCGGCGGTCAGAGAAAAATCGGGAAGCGACACCCACGACGTTGCGAGCGCATCGGAAGTCGGCTGGAAGACGGCGGTGCCAAGCAGCAGCGGCGCGGTCGGGCTGCCGCCGGAACGCTGGACGCTGAAATCGGCAGAGTTCCCGTTGTTCGCCAGCGAGCGAAGCCGCCAGCCGGTTGGCGGAAGGAACTCCTCGAGCTGCACGACCGAAGAATCCCACGCGAACGTTCCCGAAAGTTCCGTCAGCGATGGCCACAATGAATCGATATCGAGCGCCGCACTGACATCCAACGCCATCGGCAGCGTGTCGTAGTCGCCGTAGTATGCGCTGGCGAGTTCGCGGTGGAGAAGGGAAGGCCGGGAAAAACCTCGATCCGATTTTACCGCCAACTTTTCGCACGTTGATAAGGCCTTGCTTCCCGTATCGGCACCTCCAAAAACAAAAACAAATTCAGAATCACTACATGCCAAACTCGTAGGTAACGTATAAAGTAGGCCAGTGTATAAAAATCGAGCGTTTATCATGTCCGGACCCGCCCACGATTGCTTCGTCGAATATTGAAACCATGTCGTATGCGGTGAAACATTTTGATAGTCTGGCGTCGAACCTCCGATTAAAATGATGCTGTCGTTGCCAACCCGAAAAGCGTAGCAATGCCATTGTGCACGAAAAACTTCACCGATATGGGACCATGAATCTGTATTCCAATCGAATGCCTCCACGTTGGGAGTTAAGATATTTGGTCCGCTTCTGCCGGAAACTAATAATGGTTTATTATCCGGCATTTCGATTGCCATAATCTGGCCATTATCATGTGGTTCAATCGAGCTATCTGCGAGTGCCCACGTGTTTGTAGTTAACGAATATATACACGTGCTGCGCAAATAATAACCGCTGAATCCATCGAATTCTCCTCCACAGACCATCAGCGTATCGCCTGCTGGATTATTGTATAGCAGAAGGCCCGTTCTCCCAATTCTCATGTCTGGAAGACGCGTTAACGTTTCTGTAACTGGGTCGAAAATAAAATCGAAGTCTAAATATTTATCGACGTTTGCGTCGAGACCTCCGGCAATGAAGACCTTTCCATTCGGAAGTTTTAAAGCTGCAACGTTTTCAGATGCTTCCGGAAGCGAAGTTGTAAATTTCCACGATTTTGTGGAGGGATCATAAAGTTCACACGTTTCCGTCGTGGCGTCCCCAAGAGTAGTTAAACCGCCAATTGCCAAGGCTCTTCCGTCATTGAGCGCAATCAAGGAATAACGATAACGGGCCTGATTTAACGATCCGGTAATCGACCAGTGATCCTTTAAGGGATCGTAAATCTCGCATTCACTGAGAGCGCCGCTGTTGTCCTGACCACCGGCGACTAAAATCGTACCGTCTCTTAATTCAACACACTTAGCGTCAAAACGAGCTTGGTACATCGGCGAAATCGATTCCCACGATTGAGCTCCGAGCTTAGCTGCCGTGAGCGTGCAGAAGACACATAGTAAAATAAACTTATGGAGATTTCGAGAACTGACCATTTTTCGCTCCAATAGAATTCACAAAGTTAAGTAGTTTTTTCCCTCGTTCCTTGATATCGAACCTGGCCGCTGCTGCACTAACGGATCGTCTGAAAGAGTCCGAAGCCGTTAGAGCAGATCGAATTGCGGCTATAATACCTTCTGTATCCGAACGTTCGACCATGAAGCCTTCATTTCCAACAACTTCTTTCAATGCGTTGACAGGAGTGATTACCGGAATACAACCGCAACTCATGGCTTCCGCCACGGAAACTCCGAATCGTTCCTCAATAGAAAGCTGGCAATAAACCGCAGCGTCCCAAAACTCCTCTAAAATATCGTCCAGTGGAAGTCTTCCCGGACGAATTAACACATTTAGGATTCCTGAAGCATCGTGCCCGGCACGTTCAGCAACCGCACCTCGCACGCCTGCCACGTGAAATTCAATATCCGGGACTTTTTTTGCAATTTCGATGAAAAGATCGATTCCTTTCCGGTGATATTCTGGTATGGAATCGGCTTGTGAAACCGTCAAAGCAATTTTCTTTCTGGGCCGATCGTCGAAATGATATCTTTTCGTGTCCACGGCGTTGTAAATCATAGCACTCGGAGCATGATTTGGAACTGCACTGTCCAAATCGTTTTGTGTGTCCTGGCTAACTGGAAAAATAAAATCACAGAGTCGGAACGTATTTTTAACGGCAAACCAGCGCAGAGGTCTCGTGCGTGCGCCAATGCCGAGTTCCGGGATGAATGTAATGTCAAAGCCGCCCGCAACGACAAAAACTTTTTTGCCAATCATTCGAGCGAATAATGTTGGAATCAGTGTATAATAATCTGCAAACCAAAAGAATAATGCATCACGAGTCATCAATGAAGACATAATCCGTAGATGCAATTTAACGAGACGAAGAACCGCCATTTTCCCTTTGCCTAAAACGACATCGATGGCATCCACCTCGTGCTCCTGCCGCAAAATGGTTACATCGTTTTTAACGAATGTTGAAATTAAAGGACCGGCGAAAGTAATCTTCATGCCGAAATTTAACACCTCGACCGCCAATAACTCTCCCCGTTCTATCATTGCGGCCACAAGCGGTGCATGAAGCTGATTACGCCGGAAGAGGTGACGGCCGCCTTTAGGAATTTATGAGGCCTAAACCGTAAATACACGGGTTGCACCGGTTTTCTTAAAAACGAGATCGTGGGTACGTTTGCTCTTCCCGATCCGCTCATGGGCACATCGTTTGTCTCTTCCAAAGCCACTCAGGGAACCCTGGCGTTCTCATCCATTCCAATTTTTACAAAACGAATATGCAGACGATACCGACACTCGAATCTCTCCTGGGCCAGAAAAAAGAGCGCGAATATGTAACCCTGGTCGTTATTTTGGCCGCGTTGTGGCTCGTCCTCTGGATCACCGGTTGTGCGAAGAATACGCAGACGAGCACGACCGATTCGACCGCAAACACCGGGACCACGGCGACCGCCGAATCGACGGCAAACAACAACCAGCCGGGAACTCCGGCTTCCGGCACCGCCACGGCTGCGAACGGGGGCACGGCTTCCAATGGGAACTTGACCGACGCCAACATCATCGCGAAGCTTTCGGAAGCGGACTCGGCCGAGATCTCCGAGGCGAAGCTCGTCCTTATGAAGACGAAGAACCCCCAGGTTCGTTCGTTCGCGCAGATGATGATCGCCGACCATTCAAAAATGAAATCGGAGAAAGCCGAGCTCGCGAAAAAGATGAATATCACGCCCCAGCCTCCGGCGGGCGATAACACGCCGCAGGAAATGACGAGCGAAATGAGCGCGCTGAACTCGGCTTCGAACCCGCAAGCGTTGGACAGTATTTATATCAACGATGCCGTACAGGACCATACCAATGATTTAGCCGAAGTCAGGCAGCTTGAAACGACGGCTCCATCGCCGGAGCTTCGCGATGCGATCAAAAAAGCCGAGCCGGTGATCGCGAAGCACCTGGACCATGCGAAAATGGTCCAGTCCAGACTGTCGAAAACGTCCATGGCGTCTGGAAAGAAAACGAGATAGATCGAACTTCGAATGAGAGTTTGAAAACAGGTGTTCACACAAGGCAGGGGATCCAATGGGGTTCCCTGACTTTTTTATGGGCGAATTTTCGGAGGACACCGATTTCGACGAAACGGCGCTGGACGCGGCACGAAGGGAGCTAAACGACGGCCCGGAAGCGCCGCGGGAATTTACCTTCGCCTGCCGCATCCAGGATATTCCTTCGGACGGCCAGCGAGGAAAGGTCGTCGAAATGGACCGGGACGAGGTCGCGATTTTTCAGATCGGCGGAGAGCTATTCGCTATCTCGAATATCTGCCCGCACGAAAATTCGCCGATCCTTGCCGCGGGTATAGTCCATTGCGAAGCGATGACCGTGACCTGCCCGCTCCACGGCTGGACGTTCGATATGGCATCGGGAACGATGCTCTCCGGAACTGAAGGTGTTGCTGACAGTGGAGCAATTGGCGGGCTTGGCGGGATTCCGGTGTACGATGTAAAAGTCGAACAGGACGAAGTCTGGCTTCGGCTCAGGGAATAATGAATTTTATATGTCGTGACGGTTTCCCGACGATCTCGCAAAAATAGGTCCCCGAAGGAAGATCGCGAACGGAGATCGTAAGTCTGCCATCCCGGATGTCTGGAGACGCCGTTTCGATCGTACTTCCTTTTTCATCGCGAAGGAGAACGCGTTGTGGACGTTCGGCGATCGCGATCGTGAGCACGCCATTGGTTACCGGATCGGGAAAGACGTCCGGTTCCGTTGCGGTACTGCTTTCCGTGACCGATGAATTCTGGATGCCCGAAATTTTCGCAAAAAGAATTCCATTCGCATTCCCGTCCTGCCACGCCTCAAAAAGGTTACCTGCGCTGTCGAACGTCAGGCACGGGACGGTTTCCGCGTCCCCGGAGCCGCCGGGAATATTCAGCGTCCGATGCCAGGTAGCGCCGCCATCGGAAGAATAAGTAAAACGATTCGGCCCTCCACTATAATCGAGCGCGTAGGAGTAGGCGATCGTGCCGTTCGGTGCAATGGCAACGGTCGGCCACGTGGCGTTCGGCGTGCCGTACGAGACCGAGTAATTCCGGACGACGGCGGTATCGCCGTGGCCGAGCGTGGAGTAGTAAGAGGCAAGTTTTCCCGAATCGTCCCGGGCGTCGCACCAGGCAAGGTGCAGGTTTTCGTTCTTGTCGAGTACGATCTGCGGACCTTTGGTCGGGCAGGCCGTAAGCGTCCAATCGCCGAGTTGGCATCGAATGGAACTATCGAAGGTAAGGCCTCCGTCACGAGAACGGCAAATAAAGATGTCGCGCTTATCGCCATCGGTCTCGGTCATGCTCGTCCGAAAGGCGATGTAGACGTGCCCCTCCGGACTTGCCGCGATATCGTCGCGGCAGCATTCGCAGGTCCCGGCATCGGAAACGGGGAGCTGATCGGCGATGACCGGATCGGACCATGTAGCGCCGCCATCGACCGAACGTTCCAGCATCATCTTATAATGTGGAACGATTCCGCGAAGCAGGTCCCGGTTGTCGAGATAGCAAACGTAGAGCGTGTTTTGCGAATCGATGGCGATGGCGGGATAGTCCTGGTCGTAAAGTTCCGAATCGTTGGCGTCCATGATGGAGACGGGTGCCGTCCAGGTCATTCCATGATCGGTCGAGCGGGCGTACCAGATATCGCTCTGTTCCTGATTCGTCCTGGGATCGGGAATCCGGGCTTCCATCCACACCAGGTGAATGGTCCCTTTGGTATCGATGCCAAAATTGGGAGCGCGCTGCAGGAGCGACGTCCACTCATTGGTCGTGACTTGCTGGCTCACTCGGACCGGAATGGAAAAGGTCGATCCACCATCGGAAGAATGGCTAAAATAAATATCGGCGTTATTTTCGAACCAACTGATGTAGATCGTTCCGTCTCGTCCGGTGTGCAGCGCGGGGTCGTGCGCTCCGGCATCGCGGCTGATTTGGATGGGGTTCGAAAACGTTTGTCCAACGGCGCTGCCGGCGGCAAGAAAGGAGATCGTTAGAAAAGCAAAAAATTTCGAATTCATACGGGTGCGATTTAAGGGAAACCGGCGTTAAGGAAACATCATGGACCGTAAAGAAATCACGAGGCGAATCAAAGAAAAAGCCGCCGAAATCGGCTTTACGAAAGCCGGCGTGACCACTGCCGCGCCTTTCGACGCGGAAGCCGACCGGTTTCAGCGTTGGGTCGAGTCCGGCGCACACGGCGTCATGAACTGGATGGAACGCGATCGTGATAAGCGCCGGGATGTCCGAAATATTCTACCGGAGGCCAAAAGCATCCTTTCGTTAGCCCTGAATTATTATACGGAACGCCCGGAAGATGCAAATTTAAAAATCTCCCGGTATGCCTGGGGAACGGACTATCATGAGATCGTTCCGAAGATGCTAAAAACGCTGCTCGCCGAAATTCAGAATCTCGTACCGGGCACCGAAGGACGATATTATTCCGATACAGGACCCGTGCTCGAAAAGGCGATCGCCGAACGCGCGGGCGTCGGTTGGCGCGGCAAGCATACGAATGTGATCACGCGCGAGGTCGGCTCGTGGGTGTTCCTCGCGGAGATCATTCTTAGTATCGAGCTCGAACCCGATCCGCCCGCCGAAGATATGTGCGGCACCTGTACGCGGTGTATCGATGCCTGCCCGACGGACGCATTGAAACCGTACGAGATCGATGCAACGCGCTGTATTGCGTATCTCACGATCGAGCTCAAGCCGGAGCACGAGATCCCGAAGGAACTGGCCGCGAAACTGGATGGCTGGATCTACGGCTGTGATGTGTGTCAGGAAGTCTGTCCCTGGAACCGTTTTTCCGAGCCGGCACCGGTCGAGGCCTTCGCTCCGCGCGAAACGATCGTAACGCTCACGGAAGAAGCGGTCGAATCGATGGCACAAGACGAGTACTCCCGGCGTTTTCAAAAATCGCCCATGAAACGGGCCAAACTCGCCGGCTTGAAACGAAATCTCCGGGCTCTGAAGCAATCCAAACAACATCATGCAAAAGAAAAAGCATAATACGACGCATTTGAAGCGCCACGATGTCCATCAGGTGATTATTATCGGTTCCGGTCCTGCGGGATTTACGGCGGCGCTCTATACCGCACGCGCGAACTTGAGCCCGATCCTGTTCGAAGGCGACCAGCCCGGTGGCCAGCTTACCATCACGACCGAAGTGGAAAATTATCCGGGTTTCGAGCATGGCATTCAGGGGCCCGAACTGATGGAAGTACTCCGCAAACAGGCCCAGCGGTTCGGGACGGTCTCGAAATTCGAGACGATCACCGCCGTCGATCTTTCGAAGCGGCCGTTTACGATCACGGCCGGCGACAAGAAGTATCATACGGAGTCGCTTATTATTGCGACGGGTGCCCGGGCGAAATTGTTGAACCTGCCCTCTGAGGAACTTTATATGGGCTATGGCGTGAGCGCCTGCGCCACGTGCGACGGGTTCTTTTTCAAGAACCAGGACGTACTCGTGGTCGGTGGCGGCGATACGGCCATGGAAGAATCGAATTACCTCACGCGCTTTTGCAGCTCCGTGACGATCGTGCATCGCCGCGATGAATTCCGCGCATCGAAGATCATGTTCGACCGCGCAAAAGCGAACCCAAAAATTCACTGGCGAACGAACCAGGAGATCATCGAAGTGCTCGGCAATACCGATGAGCGAGGTCGCAAAGTGGTGACCGGCGCCGTCCTGAGAAATACGGAAACCGGAACGACCGAGACGGTCCCCACGAACGGGATCTTTATTGCGATCGGTCATGCTCCGAATACGGAACTCTTCCGAGGCCTCATCGATATGAACGACCACGGTTATATCGAAACGAAAGGGAAAACGTCCTTCACGAATATCGCCGGTGTCTTCGCATGCGGCGATTGCCAGGACCATGTTTATCGCCAGGCGGTAACGGCCGCCGGGACCGGATGTATCGCCGCCATCGATGCCGAACGCTGGCTCGAAGCAAATCCTTTAATTTACGGGTACGAACCGACGAACGACGTCACCGATATCATCATGGAAGCAGAAATCCCACATCACGCATAGGAACAGGGAGCGGGAGGGGACTTCACTTCTTTTTCGCAGCACGCTCTAAATTTTGCAGGAGCGATTCTTTCGCGATCCTGGCGATCAATCGAGCGGGGAGTGGCTTGCGATAGTCGAAATGGATCGCGGATTTCGTTCCGCCGTAGGCTCTCAGCTCTTCCCTGAAGACCGCCATCACGCGCGGATAGACATAGAGCGCATAATGCTTCTTCGCCGCTGCATACCAGACGACAATTCCTTCCTGGCGAAAGGCCGGCATGCTGTAACTGATCACCTCTTCTGCCCGCGGTAACGCGCGCGTGAGCGTCCCGCGCAGTTTCATCAGAACTTTTCGTTCCAATTCCGGAAGAGCGGCGAGATATGTTTCGACGTCCTTATATTTCATCGATGCCGTTGGCGGTCCAGGAAACCGATCGGGGGCATACGATCAGCGCCTATTCAGAACAGGCGCTGATCGTGGAAGAGAAATTCCTTATTTTTCGGCGACCGATAGCTCTTTGATATCGGTCAGCTCGTAATTACCCGGGCTGTTGCGCGCTTCGAAACAGAACGTGCGACCGACATTATTATTATAGGTCCAGGTTTCGGTCGGGGCTTCGCCGGGAAGGAAAGAACGCTCGACTTTGGTCGGCGGTCCATAGAGGAGGTACACTTTCCCGCGGTCGGTCATCGCTCCGTTCAACATGCGCCCATTGGCAAAATTGAAATCGGCATAATCGACGCGCTGATAGAATGTAGCCATGCGCTCATTGTAGGCGGTCCCGGGCGTCGGGTCCAGCGTTTTCCAGTAAGCATAGAGCTTTCGCGTCATGTCCTGTTTCGATCCGGAACTCATGGCCTGCACCGTTTCGGGCGGAGCGATCACGCCGAGCGGCTCGATCGCATCGGTCGGGTCTTCCAGGGAAAGCGGCATGCCCTGCCACACCAGTTCGACGTCGTTCGTCTGCGACTGCTCGACGCTTCCGGCCCGAACGCGGACGGTGATCGTGTACTTACCCTGTTCGAACGTCTGGCCGGGAACATTAAAGAGCGCGGTCCAAACTCCGGAATCGTTCGTGGGAACGAGTTTATAACGGAGCACGCTATCGGCACTCGAATATTCGTATGCTGCATTCGGGCGCAGGTCGCTCGCGTCGAGCGCGCCACGATAGCGTTCGCCGGTGTCGGACGGATTAACAAGATTCGTAAGCTGCCGAACACTGATATCGACCATTGGATCGCTATGGAGGACCGGTGCCAGCTTAAACGATACGCTGCCCTCGATATCGTGGCTGAACATGTAGCTGTTTCCCTGGCCGCTCGTCGTCGCAACGCCGTTGCTCATATCGTCGGCCAGTGCAATATCGCCGATGGCGATCCCATTCCTGGTATTGACATTTGCGAACGTTGTCGGACGGAGCTCGAACGGCGCGGCGTGGAGCGTCATCCGGTCGATATCATCGCGAATTTCGATGCGGACCGAATAAGACTTGTTCGAATCGAGCATGGGGAGCGCAAGGTGCTCATTCCTGGCGTGCCAGGACGTCTTCGAGATCGATTCGTCGAACGTTTTTGCATAGAGCGTATCGACCACATTGCGGGTAATGACCGGCTGGGCTTCGCCTTTTTCGACGACTTCGATGGTGACGTCGCGAATGGCATAATACTGTCCTTTGGCAGAATTCGCCGTGCGAACGAAGGAGAACATCGAGTTCGCAGTGGTCAGACGAACGTCGGCGGCATGGCCATCGGCGGATTGAATGACGCTCGTCATCATCGGGTCGCCGTAGTCGAAATACATTCGCGAATCGTGCGAATGCCATTGCGCGATAGCGCTGTGCGCGCCCAGCAGCACGATCCCGAATGCTATTACGGCTCCCAGTCTTCCTATTACGGCTTCCAGTCTTCCCATTTCTCGAACGCTCATCATTTTTAGAACTCTCATCTTTTCTATCCTTCCTACAAACTCCTACAAACCTACAAACTTTTTCAGAGACACGAAAAACACACTTTAAAATTCACTCTGCTGTCAGAGTCACCCGATCGCCTCCGTTTTTTTGTGCTCTCCGTTGTTTTGTGCTCTCCGTTGTTTTGTGCTCTCAGTTGTTTTGTGCTCTCAGTTGTTTTGTGCTCTCAGTTGTTTTGTGCTCCTTCGCGAACCCATTGCTTAATTCCACTTCGCTGATTGTCGTTCGCCGGGAACTGGCCGGAGTGTGGCAATTCGGCATACATCACCAGCACGAGATTAGAACCCGTATCGTTGGCCCGCGTCACATTGATGGCACGAACGCCAGCCCAGGACGTCAGGTCGACGCCGCCGGCCGTATTGATCGAACCATCGTGACAACCGGTCGCATTACAGGCCAGCGAGAAATACGGCTCGACCTGTGCCTTAAAACTCACATTGGTCGCAGGAAAAACGATGTCGTTCGGGTTCGTAATACCGGTACAGCCGGCATAGGCCAATATGGCAGCCACCGTACAGATCGGAGCGAGTCTCATCCTGATTAATAGCAACCTCCATCGTTTGTCTCCCATTCCTAATAACAGATGAATGATTGTTTATTCAGTGGTTGCCGAAGGCAGACCTGGCGAAGGCGCTAAAATAATAACACCCGAGAGAGGAAGTTGTTTCGTGCGCACTCGTTTATGGATAGCATTCCTTAAGACACATAGCTTTCCGTGCCCGCGCATACAAGGTTTCATTAACACAACGAGCGATATTTGGCTTTTTCCCACGAATTTCGCACACATACGATCATTCTTCTCCCTGCTGCATAATTGCCCGGACGCTTTTGGCAAAAAATTGGGAACTTGTAGGGCAAAATTGGGAAGCAAATAATTCCCAGGCGCGGTCCGATCGGTGACTAATGCGGTCCGTTCGGATTCGTCGCTCCGTTCGGCTCCTTGGGCCCGGGATACGGCAGTGTAAACCGGAACGTGGAACCTTCCCCGACCTTGCTTTCGGCACAGACGGTGCCCCCGTGCGCCTCGATGATCTGCTTTACTTTTGCGAGCCCAAGACCGGTGCTTCCTTTTTTATTCGGATCCGGTTCGACTTTATTGAATAATTTTTCGAGCCGTTTTGGGGGGATTCCCTTGCCGGTGTCGCGCACCCAGCATTCGACGGCGTCCCTTCGCGATGTCGTCACGCCGATCACGATCTTTCCGCCGGGCGTATAGGCGATCGCATTCGCCAGCAGGTTCCCATACACCGTCTTGAGCGCGACGGCATCTCCAAAAACGGTGAAGTTCGAGGGAACGAGATTATTGACGGTCGTATGCGAATTGGTCGCAAGGAGCCGGTGCTCATCGATGACGGACTGCACGAGCGGCCAAAGCTCGAACATTCTCGGAATAAGCTCGTCGAGCCCTTTCGCCTCTGCCGCTTTTTCGATCTTGATCGTCTTTTGCAACAGATTATCCAACTGCTCGCCGCTATGGATGATAATATGGACCATCTCGGAGACAAGCCGCGGATCGTCCAATTGTTCTTCGATCACGTGGGCGGCGACCATGATCGCATTGAGCGGCGTCTTCAGGTCGTGCATAACGAAGGCGAGATATTCTTTCCTGCGTTTGAGCGTCTCTTCTTCCTTCGCCTGCTGAAAAGCTTCCACGGCCGAAGCGATCGCCTGATTGAACGTAAAATAAAAAACGTGGCCGCCTTTGCCGCCAATGACGAGGCCTTCGCGTTCGGATCGCTCGATGAGGACCTCGCGCAGAATTCCATATTCCCGAATGATCTGCACCACATCGTATCCTAGTTCGAGGCGCTGCCGGCCGTGTTCCTTGGCCAATGTTTCCAGGTCTAATCCCGGCTTTTCTGCGGGATGCCAGGAGTGGGGAGCGTCGATATCACGAATTTTCTGGACGAGTTCGTCTAAAAAATGCGGAATGTCGTTGTCGAGTGCTGGATTGCTGAGTCCCTGCGCCGCTAAAATGGGACGAACACGCTCGCGCCATTCGGCAAGCAGTTCTTGTTTTTTATTTTCGATCAGCTCCGCGAGATGCTTTCGATTTTCTGGCGTCATAGAAGCAGGCGTTCAAGCTGAGAAGGAAGCGTTTTTGCTAAGAAGGAAGCGTTAAAGCTGAGAAGCAATGTTCAAGCTGAGAAGTAGCATTCAGCCTGTGAAGCAAGCGTTCAGAGTGTGTGTTTCTCTGCGAATGTAAAAAAAATGCCAGCGGTCGTCCTTAAAAAATGGGAACGCGGTCGTCTTAAAAATGGGAACGGACCCCGGCGTCGGAATCGCCGATCATTGCGATGAACCGGCTTTCGCCGTTCATTCCGACGCGAAGCACAGCCGCGGGAGCGTCTTTTTGAGCTCGCTCGAATGCCATTGCCCGGGCCTGGTCCTCGGTATGTGCCATGCCGATAAGTGAGATCGCGTCGCTATAGCGATGGACCTGCCAGCCTTCCGGTTGCTGGGAAAGTACATAGGTAGTCATAATATAATTTTAATAATTGTACCATGAAACGTATAATTAATGATTTTAATATGAACGACACAACACTCGGGCCAACGCTGCTGTGGGGTCTTACGGCGATTCCGGGTGCCTTGACTACTCGGGCAATTCCTTGATTACTCGGGCAGTTCGAAGGTCGCGATAATCTCACTGATGCCGGACAAAGGAATTCTCATAATTTGCGACGGGGCATCTTTCTTTGCTTCGCGAATGACGATTTCGAGGGCATCTTCTTCATTCGGAATTCCGGAAGCGGTCACCGTGATCGAGTCGCTGTAGCGTTGGACCTGCCAGCTGGTGAGCCGCTCGGAAAGGACGTAAGTGATCATGATGACAACGTAAAGCTCTGCAAATTCTGAACCCCGATGGGCGTCGCTTGCAATAATTCATTGAAATAGAGTTAAAAGTCCCTATTTTTGCTTTGTTCTCGATGAAATCAACTCGCGCTGTCACCATTCCACTGCTTGTCCTGTCGCTCATTGCGTCCGGAGCGGCGCTTCATGCGATGCAGCCGGTGCTCCTGCCGTTCGTCGTCGCGCTATTCTTATCGAACATTTTTCGTCCGCTCCTCGAATGGCTGATGCGGCGCCATGTTCCTATGCCGATCGCATTACTCATTGTGTTCATTGTCGTCGGCGCGGTCCTTTTCGGAATTGGCCTGGTTACAATTTCGAGTGTGCAATCGCTGATCTCGGTGCTGCCGCGCTATGAAATGCGATGGAACAACGATATTCTGCCGGCCCTCGAACAATTACTGACAAATGCTCCGGAAGCACTGCAGCAACAAATACGCACGCTCGAATGGACGAATGTCGTCCAGGTCTCTGCCATTCTCGGAATATTGTATGCCGGTGCGGGTAGCTTCGTTTCGGTGTTGAGCGGGCTGGGCCTCATCCTGCTGTTCATGCTTTTTATCTTAAGCGGACATGGGCTCTTCGAACGAAAAATCCGGGCGGCCTATCCGAATCGAGCCGAAGAATTCACGGCCGTCATTCACCGGATCGATGCGCGGACGGAACGATATTTCGTCACGGTGACGCTGATGAACCTGGTGAGCGGCATCTTATCGACCATCGTGCTTGCGGCGTTCGGAGTCGATCTCGCGCTGCTGTGGGGGCTTATCACGTTCCTTGTAACTTTTATTCCGACGATCGGCTCGATCTTCGCGCTGGTACTTCCCATTCTCGTTGCATTTCTTCAGTTCAGTACGATCTCGACCCCGCTCGCGGTCGCCATCGTTCTGGTTGCCGTCCAATTCATCTGGGGAAGCGTGGTGACGCCTCGCATCATGGGTTCCAGTCTCGACCTGAGTCCGCTGTTGGTGCTCCTCGCGCTTATATTTTGGGGATGGATCTGGGGGCCGTGGGGGATGGTGCTTTCGGTCCCGATCACTTCGATGATTAAAATTGCGCTGGAAAGCGTTCCCGCATCGCGGCCGATCGGGATCCTGATGAGCGCGACCGGGAAGGAAAGTACTACCTGATCGATCGGCCGGTTCTCCGTTTTTTATGCTTTTTCCGTTTTTGACGAAAATAGGAAAATAGAACGACGGCAGCCAGGAGCAGTGCGGCGATGAGTCTGGGTACGGCCTGGATGAAGGGGAGCGTCCTCATAAATGAATTATTTCCGATCTTCGAGACTTGTTCAAACGTGGGAGCAATAATCTATTGGGGACTGATCCGGTTCGCACTTGTGCTGGTGGGCGCGTGGGTCCTCTATAATTTCATGCCGAATTACAGCGACTGGTGGACGCTGTTTTTTGTCGCGGTCGGTCTCGTGGTGGTCTATCCGGCGCAACTGGCGTGGCGAAAACATGTCGAGACCGTGCGCCATGCCAGCCGCAACGGCCTGTGTGCCACCTGCCGCCATTTTGCAGCCGAAGAGACGCTCTGTACGAAACTCGATGAACATGTCCGCCGGGAATATACTCCCTGCGGCGGCGAAGGATGGGAACCCGGAGAAGCGGTACTCTATACGCCGGAGCTCTGAACCCAGCCTCAGAAACAAGTTGCAGAAAAAACAAGTTGTAGCAGCGTGAAGCTCCCGTTCGTTCGAAAACGGTCCCTCTATAGTGTGCTTACGGTGTGTGCGGTTGTTATTGCCGTTGCAAGGATCGTATCGTCGTACCCTGCGATCAGTCAGACGTGGGACGAGACCGATCATCTGGCCTGCGGAATGCAAATGCTCGATCGCGGGACCTACGATTATGAAGTGCTTCACCCGCCGGTCTCGCGATTGTTCATTGCGGCGTTGCCATATGCAGACGGTGCCCGGTCGCACGGCGATCGATCGCGCTGGAAGGAGGGGAACGAAATTTTGTTTGCCCAGGGAACGTATTGGCGAACGCTCACGCTCGCTCGGCTCGGTGTTTTGCCGTTCTTTATCCTGGCCATCGTTTCGCTTTGGGTCTGGACAAAAAAAATGTTCGATGAACGGACCGCGTGTTTTGCGGTCGTTTTTTTTACGTTGCTCCCACCGGTCCTGGCGCATGCCGGAGTCGCAACGACCGATATGCCGCTTACCGGCGTATTCCTGGCGGCCTGTGTTGCGTTCGATTGGTGGCTCGAGCGTCCTTCTCTGCTTTGGACGCTGTGGCTTGGAATTCTTATTGGAACGGGTTGCGCTACAAAGTTCTCCTTTCTTACCTTCTTTCCGATCGCAGCGATCGTTATCTTATCTTTTAAATTCGGAGTAAAGCATCGCTTCCCAAAACTTTTTCGGAAGCGGACGTTACGTGCTATCGCGAGTGTTGCCGCGATCTCTGCGATTACCCTGTGGGCGTGGTATGGGTTTTCCTTCGGTCCGGTCGTTCTTCCGACCCAGGTCGCTTCTCTCCAATTCTGGATGCAGCAACACCACACCCCGCACGCGCTGCAAGGCGTTATTCACTGGACGATGGCCCTGTCGCTGCCGGCGCCCGAATTTTTTCGCGGCCTGGGCTGGTTGGGAACCCTTCGCAGCGGATTTTACCTGCTCGGCCACCCCCTGATGGGAAAGTCCTCGATCTTGTTTTTTCCGGTCGCATTGAGCGTTAAAACGCCGGTTGCATTCCTCATACTTGTTCTCGTCTCTCTTCTCCTCGTGGTCCGAGCGAAGCAGTGGAGCGCGCCGAGCGTAATCCCATTGGCCATCGCAACGCTCATGCTTGTCCTTGTGCTCTTTAGCACGATCGATCTCGGCACGCGGCACATCCTTCCACTCTATGCGATGCTTGCCATCCTCGCTTCGGTGGCGGCCGTAGAACTGATCGGCTTACAAAAGCCGTATGGCGCAATGCTGCTCGGTGCGTTCATCGTGTGGACCGGTGTTTCGTCGTTTCGATATGGCAAGGACCAGATCGCGTATTTCAATGAGTTCGCCGGTGCGCATCCCGAGCATTACCTGCTCGATAGCGATCTCGATTGGGGACAGGACCTCGATAAAATGGCCGACACCGTACGGGTTCGGCATATCGATTCGTCGCTTGCGATGTATTATTTTGGCAGTGCCGATCCGCTCGAACACGGGTTCCCTCCGTACACGATGCTGGTCCCGGATCGGGTTCCGAACGCGCAGTGGGTCGTGATCAGTAAATCGGCGTTATACGCCGAGCCTGGATTTTGGTGGTTGAAATCCCGGGAACCGGTTGCGGAGGCCGGCAACAGCATGCTGCTCTACCGGTTGAACTAAGGTACCGGTTGAACCAAGGTTTTCATATATCGCTCGAACGCCTCGCTGACGTTCGGTTGAAGGCGGGCCACATCGTGGATCGTCGCCAGGGCGAACACCGGAAGCCCGGTCTCCTGCTCGAAGTGTTCCTTCGCGGTCAACGAAGACCCTACGGCCGGTTCGGCGCGATCGAATGCGATCACGAGCCCTAACGGAATGGCGCCCGCTTCTCGCAATTTGGCAATGGCTTCCATTTTCGTTCCGCCTGTTGCAATGACATCGTCCACGATGACGGCCCGGTCGCCCTGCATTAAGATCCCCAAGAAACTGCTGACGTCACCGTGCGTCTTGGCTTCTTTTCGGTCGCTCACGGCACGGATGGAAGGGCGCTCCGTGGCAAGCGCGATCGTCGTGGAAACGGCGATCGGAATTCCTTTATAGGCCGATCCGAATACGACCTCCGCCGCATCGAACGCGGACTCACGGGTAAGCTTTTGGGCATAGAGTTCTCCCATACGCCGTAGTTGTGCCGCGGTACACAGCGAGCCGGTATTGAAAAAGTAGGGGGACTTGCGTCCGCTTTTTAGCGTAAAATCGCCGAAGGTGAGGACCTGCTCGGCAAGAAAAAATTCGATGGCTTGTTCTTCGATGGTCATGACTCGTCTAATTCATCCAAGGCGGCTTGTAATTCGGCGAGCGCATGACGGTCGCCCATCTTTTTGGCCGTGGAAATTCCTTCCCGGTAGATCAGGGCGGCGCTTTCGTTATCGCCGGTATGCCGGTAATATCCGGCGAGCATATAATACGTAGGAACGTAATCCGGGTCGCGCTCGCGCAGTTCTTCCAGGATCCGGATCGCTTCCGGAATGCGTTCGGCCTTCGCATGTTCGAGCGCGATCGCATAGCGGGTAAAGCTATCGTTCGGGTCTAACGCGAGAAGGTCCTGAAGTTTATCGAGGCGCGACATAAAAAATTTCCGCCATCTGTAAGCCGAATTCTGTCTTTCCGCGGCCGATCGCTCGTCCGTCGGAGAGGCAACCATTTATCTATGCGACCTACCCGAAATCGTAGCTACGCTCACCGCGGGTCGCGGATTCCTTTCGGACCGATTTCCTACGTGGTCTTGCTCCGCAAGAGGTTTATCGTGACCCCGAAGATCGCTCTTCGGGCGGTGGTCTCTTACACCGCCGTTTCACCGTTACCTTCGAAAAGGCAGTTTGCTTTTCTGTGATACTGCGCTGTCAACAGAATTTCGGTACACGCGAGGCGTTCCTTATTCCCTGTTGCCCGATCTTGAGGGACGATCGCTCGCCCTCTCTCGACCGGCATGCTTACCCTGTGGAGTTCGGACTTTCCTCTCACCGACGACCGCTCAAGAGCGATCGTCCACAAGCGGTTGCCCGATGGCGGATCGGGAAGATGCTGGAACGACAGCACCTTCCCGATTTACTCTTCAAACTCGTTATCGTTCTCTTCGAAGTCTTCGTTGTCGACTTCATAGGTCACCGGCTGCGGTTCGCCATCGACGGCGATCGCGATCGGTTCGCCGATGATAATACGGCCGCAATATTCGCAGACCGTATGCTTCTCGCCTTTTTTAAGTTCCAAGGCGAGTTGCCTCGGAACGGCGTTAAAGCACCCGCCACACACGCCATTCTTAATGGGAACGACGGCAATACCGCCTTTGGCAGGCCGCACGCGATTGTAAATGGTCAGATGAAAGGGCTGCACTTGCTTCACGAGGCCCTCGCGGCGCGCCAGCAGGTCTTTTTCTTCGTGCTCGGTCTCGGCGAGCACTTCGTTGAGCGCGGTCTGCGCTTCATCGAGGTCGCGTTCCATTTCCGATAAATTTTGGGTGGCCTCCTGCTCGTCCATTTTCAGTTGTTCGAGCTCGATGCCCATGCGGCCCACAGATTCGGTATTCGTATGCAGCCGGCGCTGGCCGTCTTCCAGTTGGAATGTAATCGCGTCGTATTCTCGGGTGGTCTTTACATCGAATTGCTGCGATTTGTAGCGATCGACCTTTTCGCGGAGGTCGGTATTTTCTGCCGAGAGCTCGCGGGAACGGCTTTCCAGTTCGCGAATATCCCGGCGCATTTGTTCGATTTGCTCGCGTTGCGAGTCGACTTGCTGCCGCATGGCATTCACGCGGTCCGGGAGTTCGCCTCGGCTTTCGATAAGATCGTCGAGTTGCCGGTCCACTTTCTGAAGTTCGTAGAGGTGTAATAATGAGTCGTTCACGTCAAAATCTCGTAATAATAATGCGGTCGTCCTGCCGATTAACGGCAATAATAATGGACCGCGTTGGGTTCCGAATGCGCCTCCAGCAGGAGAGTCTCCGGAAGTTCGTCATACAAATTTACGGCATCCGAAGCGCTTCGTTGTAATTCGAGCGCTTTTCGGGCTGCGGTGACCATACCGTGCATAACAAATTTTTCCGTCTCCGCGTGTCCGGCATCGATGAGAAGAATGTTATCGTGATCGGCGCGGTGAAAGTCGTGATAACGAACGTCCGCCGTAATAAACGCCCCCGCGCCGCTTTGGAGCGCCGCCGGATAAAAGTCCATCCCGGCCCCGCCGAGTACGGCAACAGTCTCGACCGTCGCCGGACCGCCCCGGTTGTATCGTATGACCTGCGTTCCGAGCGTTTTCGAGACCAGTTCAAAAATCCGGTCCCGGTCTTTCGGCTCGGTCCATCTGCCACGCGCTCCCATGCCGGTATGGGGGGGCAGGTCGGGACGAGAAAGGGGAGAGAGCGTTTCTATGGTCTCGAGTCCCAGCGCTTGCGCCATCAGGCGGCTCGTTCCAAACTCGGGGTGCGTATCGAAGGCGGTGTGCTGGATATAGAGTGCGATATTGCTCCGGATCACTTCGCGTAAAAGGAACCCGGTACGCGTTCGATCGGTAATGGCGGTAATAGCGGGAAAAATAAGCGGATGAAATGCGACGATAAGATTTGCATTTCGCGAATTTGCTTCTACGATGACTTCGCTCGTGACTTCGTACGCAAATAAAGCAGCCCTAAGCTCGGTTTCGGCGTCGAGACCCGCCTGGAGCCCGATCGCATCGCGCTCATAGCCGGCCGCTTCGAGCGGGACCACGGTTTCCAAACGGTGAAGGAACTCGGAGATCAGCATTTCGCCCCAAAAATACGGCGGTAATACTTCGGTAACAGGAAAGCGGGCGTTATGAAACCGTTAAATTCGAATATAAATGGTTACCATACCATTACGATTCACATTACCTTCCACATATCGACAGCGCGAGCGGCATTATCGTGCAGTTGGAGCACGACCAGCAGCGATGCTGCTCCACGCCTTAGGGAGCGACAATAAATTTCTTTTGGTCCACGGGCTCACCACCGACCGTCATGCGAGCGATGTAGCATCCGGGTGAGAGCTGGAGGCCATTCAGATCGACGGAAGTCATACCCGCCGGCGTCATGCCATCGACGACGGTTCGGACTTCGCGGCCGAGGAGATCGCACAATGTAAGTTCGACTCGTGAGGATTGTGGCAGTGAGATGCGAAGCGACGGACGAGAGGACGTTCCGAGAACTTCCAGCGATGCTGCGCCGGCATTCGAACTCGCAGCAACTCCGGAACTGGCCAGATTCGCAACGCCCAGCGACTCGACATCGAAGCCACCGGCCGGATCGCCTTTGACATCCTGTACAAACACGACCGCCGTCATATTCTGGATATTCCAATCCTGCTGTGCATTCGTCGGATCGTAAGTGATATCGAACGATTTGTTCTCGCCAGGCGCCAGCGGGTCCGAACCGGTCGTCGAGGGGAGCATCACACGAAAGATATCGTTCCAGAGGCTGTCGGGCGGGTTCCCGTACCCTCCTGGCGAAAAGGTATTCGCATAATACACATGCGATTCCTTAAGGACGACATAGACTTTACTTTGGCCGCTGGCGGGTCCCGTGACGTTGAATTTGACGTGAATGAGGCCATCGGACTGAAGGCCCGCCGTAACATCGATCGGGGTCAATGGGACCGCGAGATCGGTATTCGTCGAATTGATCCACTGAAACTGCGGAGTCGATTCGGAGGGGACGCCATCGATGAAGGCAGAAGGATCTCCCGTTACATTATAAAAGCTGCTGCTCTCGCGCGGCGTTACGGCCGCTTTGCTTTCAACATAAAAATGATCGCTCACGTCGGGAAATTCATTGTGATAATTAATGACCACGATCCCATCGTTGGGATTCTGCGCGACGAAAACGGAGTAATTGTCATCGGGAGTTCGGCAGTTCGTGCAGCCAAAATTTCCGAACAGCTCGGCAAGAACTTTCGGCTGGGTTTGCGCAAAACTTTGCTGTGAGAGAATTCCTGAGCCGAATACGAGGGCCAAAAGGAAACGCTTCATGTTAGATCTGGCTGGTTAACGTTAGTCTCAGGCCCTTGAACGGCGGTACGACGCGGCAAATTCCGCCAGTGCAATTGAGGCCGCCGCGCTCCGAACCGTAGGAAGCCAACAGCGAGTGTGAACCGCCCAGCCGAAGGGAAATAAAACCTTGCCCCCACGTCCCATCCGTCGCAAACGGACTTTCCGCGTAAAAGAACGACTTGTCGAGGATCCCGCCAAAGGTAATGAGAGGGTTGAAGGAGTATTGAAGCGTTATGAGTTCGTTGATTCGCCGCTTATCGTTGGTCCCCAACGAGCCATCGAAGGCCCATTGGTGCTCCCAGATGGCGAGCAGGCTCTGCGTCGGCGTTGTCTCGTACTGGAACTTTCCGGCGATCGTCGTGCTCCATCGCTCATCGGCCAGTCCGGTTCCCGGGGTATACGCGACGACTTCGTTCCGGCGATGGACCGCGAACTTCAGGAAATTAAGATCGTTGTTGGGATCGAAATCCCACTCGGCCTCGCCATAGATCTCCCAATAGGGATAAAAGCCGACATCGTTCAGCTTCGGGAAAATGGAGGTACTGTCGAGCACCGCGCCACCCGGGTCGTATTTATCGTGGGAACTCGATGCCGCGGCATTCAGGTCGAGCACGACCTGCGGGATCGCCGTAATGTTCGCTTCGAGCTGATAGCCAAGTTCATCGTCGAAATTCACGGCATGTGTGGTCCGCGTGATGGACGTCCAGGTATAATCCTTATACACTTCCGGAGGACTCGAGATCGGCAGTTTGCTGAACACATTGGTGAACGGGTCGCCGGGCTGGTGAAGGAAATAACTATAGTTCTTGTAATCGAAGGTTAGTCCGATAAAAGAATTCGAATAGCTAAGCGATCCATAGAGGGCATGGCCGGTGTGGGACGTATCCAACGGCGAGCTTAGATATTCGTTGACCTGGTTCCGGTTCTCGGTCCATTCGGCAAAGGCTTCGAACTCGCCGGAATTAATATCGGCAAAAAAATCCGGCTGATTCACCTGCCGCGTGGTCGTCTGGATAATTCCTCGCCCGGCGGGAATGTTTGTCGTGGTAAACGCCTGCAGGAATGTGGCGCCGAGCGTCACCCGCTTTTTAAAGAACCCGAGTTCCATATCCGCTGCCCGAGCGGAGATATGCATCGGGATCGTGTCCTGAACGAGCAGTTGCGTGGAGGTCGAAAGCGGGACGGGATAAAAATCTTCCTGGCCGCCAACGCCTTTGATGGCGATCGAGGCGTCGAGATCGAGCCAGTCGCTCGGCACGTTGTACTGGGTTCTTCCAAAGACGCCATCGAGCCAGGAGTCGTAATTGAGCGGCCGCGATTCGAAGCAATCGACGGCTAAGCCGCGCCCGAAGAGCGCAGGAACATCCCCGGCGGTGAGTTCGAGCTGGTCCTTACGGTAGGTCAGCCATCGCCTCCGAAATTCCCGATCGGTGTAGGAACGGCCGACTTCGCTCGGATCGTCCATTTCATAGCGGAGCCCAAGCGAAAAATAATTGAAGAAAAGCCGTGCATCGGCGATCTCTTCGAAATATCGTTTGTCAAAGGTATTGCCGTTTTGGTCTGTCGTCGAGCCATCTCCGACGCGGAGCAGGTTAGAGCCTGTCGCATGCACCGGTTCCGATGCTTGCTGGGCATATGCGGCGCGTGTGAAAAATGAAAAAAAGATGAGAAGGCAGGAAAGAATGAGGCTGGGAATGAGGAGGCAGGCGGCCTTCCGAGCGAGGGGTTCGAGGCGAGCGTTCATGCGTGGGCGGCAAAAATACGGACGAGATGCCCCTCGGCCCGCAAATTGCCCATGAGATCGGCTCGCGCCATCATCGTAAGCGACTTGACTAACTGTCGGAGACGAACGATTTTGTTTTGGGCCAGATCATTCATGTCAATGGCGGCCTAATTGTGAAGGGGTAACTTTTTAATTCAGGAGAAAAGATTCTATGCAACAACATCTCGATGGATTGCGCGTCGCGATCATCGCGACGGATAATTTCGAAGAAAAAGAGATGACCGAGCCACGAACGGCCCTGGATAAGGCCGGTGCGGAGACGGTGCTGATTGCACCGAAGAAGGACCGTATTCGCGCCGTTCAGCACGATAAGCCGGGCGAGACCTATGCGGTCGACCTCTCGCTTGAAGAGGCCGATCCGGACGAATTCGATGCACTTATGCTTCCCGGCGGCGCCCTGAATGCCGATCATCTGCGTACGGAACGAAAAGCGATCGAGTTCGTCCGGCAATTCGAGCGGGACGGCAAGCCGATCGCCTTCATTTGCCACGCGCCGTGGATCGTCATCTCTGCGGGACTTGCGCGCGGCCGCCACTTCACCGGATATCATACGATCAAGGACGACATCATCAACTCCGGCGCGCATTACGACGATAAGGAAGTGATCCGCGACCGCAATTGGGTCTCATCGCGCCAGCCCTCCGACATTCCGGCGTTCAATCGCGAAATGCTCCAGCTATTTTCGGAACACGTTCCGTCTCACGCGTAAATCGGATAATGGACTCCCGCGAAGGTTTCTGCCTTCGCGGGAATGGATATCTATGGTCCCAGCCGCATGCCGCAGGCGTGGCCATAGGAGTCATACCCAGTATTTTGAATTGGATTGTGAAGACCGAATCCATACGCATAGAGGGCGAAGGGGGCCGTCGATTGGACGATATGCCTTCCGGTGGGAACCTGGAGGGTCAGGACCATCTCCTCTGAATGCGGAATCGTCCGTTTCGAAACGAGCGTCACGCCAAAGGGATATCTTCCCGTCGCGGCGGACATTCCATCGATCGTCAGTGAGCGAGTCGAAGTATCGCGAAGCACGATATTGAGATAATGCCGAAAAGAATTCCCAACCGGCGTAACGCTCGACGCTTCCATAACGAACCGGTCGCTGGGGACCGCAAACAGCATGAACGGATCGCCGGTCTTTAAACTATCGAAATTGGCGCTGGGGCAATATTGCGCGACCAGTGCCGGTTTCGAGGTGGTCACGATGGCATCGTGCATCAGCGAATCGTCCTCGAAAAATTCCCCGCTCGAAAGGGTCGCGACATGCTTTCCGTCGATAGAAACGTCCGTCCGGTCGGAACCGGCGATCACGCGCGCCACATAGTACGTTTTGTCTTCCAGTTTTGTGAGGACGAACTCGCGCCCCCAGTCTTCCATCGGCGGTTCCATTTCGAGCAGGACATCGCAAAACGAAACATTAGCGGGCACCTGGGCGCACTGATGACCCGTCACGAACGCGATCGGCTTGTTGGAAGAGACCGTGGTGCCGGTCAGGTCGCTGCTATCGATATCGGACCCCTCGATCTGAAATACTTCACCCCGGTCGAGCGGGACCTCGATGGTCCGGCCTTTTGGGAATCCGGTATTGGTAGGGCCATTTAAATGAATCGTGAGGAGCGTGCTGTCCTCTGTTGCGACCGCCGCCGCCTGCGTTGGGAAAAAGCTAAAATGCAGATTAGAAATTTCTGTATATCCGGCCACCATATAGCTCGTTCCAAGGAGACCCGCGGGGATCGCCATATAGCTATCGGTGCTCGCCGGCCGGTGCGATACGACAAAGACCGAAATATCGTGATCGCTCGTAATATGCAGCGAGTTTTTTGAAATGTCGCCGCCTGGGACGAGTTCGATGGTCGTATCGATCTCCTCTTCGATATAGGCCCCGGACTCGACCGAAAAATTTTGGTTGCTTCCGTCACGGGAATCGACAATCGAGCCCTGCGTTCGAAATTCCGAAGTGATCAGGAGTGAAAGCGAGAGAATTTTATTACCCTCGATCACCGCGTTTTTCGGGAATGCAACCCAGAAATCGCGGCCGCGATATCCCTGCCCGAAGACGGGCCGCGACGTAAACAGGAGGGCACCGAGAGCAAGGAAGAGAAGTAGGGGGCGGCGGTTCATTTCGAGGGGGCTAAGATTTAGTAACAAAAATACCAAAAAGCGGTGCGTAAGTTGTAACTTTACACACCGAGCGTGGTTAATCATGGTCGATGCTGAGCCGTTCCATTCTTAGTTCGGTGCTCCTCCTGTGGGCGACCGCGTCCCACGCTCAGCTTTTGGAAAAAGAATGGCAGAGCTTAGGTTCGTTCCCGGCCATCAACACGATCTATTTTGTGAGCACGGGCGGTCCGCCGCGCCTCGGTTTTATTGGGGACACCGATAATGTATTTCGGACAAGCGATGGCGGCCTCACGTGGTCGAACGCGGCAGTGAATGCCGGGCATTTCGTCGCCAGCGATTTCGCCTTTAAAGATTCTGCGACAGGGTGGTTTACGAATTTTGTCGAAGGCGGATCGCCGGTCTTTAAAACGACCGACGGAGGCAAAACCTGGAACCCGCTTTCCGCCCCGATGCCGAAGCCGTGTGCGATCTATTATAATGCGCAAAAAAGCATGCTCATCGTTTCTTCGTGGGAAGCGGCGACCTCCAATATGCCGGGAGTGGTCGCGATCTCCACGGACGATGGCGCAACCTGGAGCGTCGTACTTCGGAACGAGCCCGCGAACGGAACTGCATTCCTCAATGCCGATACCGGCGCTCTAACCGAGCGCGGAGATTATAGTTTTTATACCACGGACGGAGGCCTGACGTGGTCGCAGTCCGAGAACCAAAATTTCACCGACGAAACATGGCAGCCGCTGGGCGATACGTTTCGGGATATTTTCTGGGCGGCCTCCGAAGCCCCGAACGAGACCTTCGATTATCATATCTCGTATGTCTTCGAATCGAAGGACTTCGGTCATAATTTCTTCAATGTCGCGACGGTCCCGCGCAGTACCGGCACGATGCGGGAAGGTTCCTGCGGTACGCTCTATCTCCAAACGACTGCTGCCGCCGCGGACAGCGTGCAGGGGATCCTCCAGTCCCAGGACGGGCTCAACTGGAAACCGCTCCGCGACGGGTTCGGAACGGCCGGACCCTCGGCCGTTATTAACGATACGCGATTTTTTGTGCAGGGAACGTATGTCTATGCCGGTGGCCGCGTTCCGGGAGACGACAGCGTTCGGCTCTGGTGTTACGTCGAAGACACGACCAAATACGACGGCGGAAATTTTACGGTGCCGCTGGTCTCGACAAAACATTTCACGATCGTCTCGAGCGATTGCACGAAGCTCGATTCGTCGCTCTTTGTGAGTTACCATAACGATTGTATCCCGGCGCTGCTCGAATCGGCTTCGGTCACGCCGGGCGCTCACTTCGAGGTCGGTCTTCGGGATACGCTGCCGCAGGAACTCAGCGGGGATTATCCGATCTCGATCGAGCACGTTCCGAATGGGCGTTCGTTCGATTCGGCCCTGCTCTATCTCCATTATTTCGCGAATGGCAAAGACTTATTCGATACGGTGCTCGTAAGTGGGGAACTCGTGGGAGCGAATATTATTTCGCCGTTCGATGTGCGCGTCAATAACGCGAAGAACGTTCAGGTGCCGGGCGGCGATACCGTCCGTTTTTCGATCCAGCTGACGGATTCCATTCCGGCCAGCGTGGGTCTCGACTCGGTCCGGTTCGCGTTTCGTTTCGATCCCAATGTGCTGACGTTCGATTCGGCCGCCGGCGAGGCACCCTGGAGCATTCGTTGGATCGGGCACGGGCCGGGAGCCGATACCCTGAGCATGGGGCATACTTCGAATGGCGTATTGAAAGAAAATTCCGTCATTGCACAACTCTTTTATACCGCCAATGTCGCGCCGGCTGTTTCGACCGATTTCACGATCGCCGACATTCGATTGAACGACGTCTCGTTCGATGGCTGTGCCGGAGCGGCCTCGCTCCCGGAGCCGCCCGAAGTTACGGTGATCGGGTGTGCCGATACGCTCTTACGCGGCGAAATGGCCGGGAGGGCGATCCTGCGCTTTTTGGGAATGGAGTCGGAGGGCGGCGTGACGTTTGCGCGAATTCGGAGTTCCGAATCGGGAACTCTTCATATCGAGGTCTTCAATACGCTCGGAGAAACGATCGCGTCGTTCGAGACGCCAGCGGTCGCAGGACAACAAGAACGAATTCCGATCTCCGGTCTGGGAAATAACAGATGCTATCTCCGGATCTCGCAGGGGGGCGAGGAAATCGTCCGGGCATGGATGCCCACCGAATAATTACTCGGCTTCGACCTGCGCGTAATCGAGTTCGACCGGTGTTTTGCGGCCGAAGATCGAGACCTCGACTTTCAGCTTTTGCTTGTCCTCGTTGATCTCGCGGATCTGCGCACCGAATCCCGAGAACGGTCCATCGATCACTTTCACGGGCTGGCCCAGATGATAGCGGACTTCGGGCGATTCGATCCCGCGCTTTTCTTCGACTTTACCGAGGATGCGCCGCATTTCGTCCGGCTGCAGGGCGGTCGGCTGCGTTTTTGTCGGGCCGACGAAGCTCACCACGCCGGGGATTGATAGGATGAGGTCGATCAGCTTTTTATCGAGCGCGGCTTCGATCAGGATATAGCCGGGAAGAAAGCTTTTCGTTTTCGTCCGTTTTTTTCCTTCCCGCACTTCATAGACTTTTTCGTTCGGGATCACGACTTCCGGAACGCGGTCGGCCAGCGAGCGGCGCTTCATTTCGTCCTCGATATACGCCTTGACTTTTGCTTCCGAACCCGTATAGGTCCGGAGCGCGTACCATTTTAAGCTGATTGCCTGCGGTTCCGTCATGATAATAGTCGCTTAGAACATTTTGAAAATTCCGCGCACGACCGTTTCGAAGACCTTGTCGACTCCGAACGTAAAGATCGCCAGGACCACGCATAACACGAGGGTAATGACGGTCGCGTCCTGCAATTCATTGCGCTTCGGCCAGCTGACCTTGCGCATTTCGCGCGCGACATCGGAAAAGAACGTGAACGATTTCGCCTTCAGGCCCGGACGGGCTGCGCTTTTATCGCCGGAGGCGAGTGCTGTTGTTTCTGCCATTGCTAAAATTGTATAATGGATTATGAGCGGCGATGCGACGGGAACCCATCATCATGGACCGTTCATAATTGTTCCCGCACGACAGGAGGGAGTCGAACCCCCAACCTGCGGTTTTGGAGACCGCTGCTCTGCCAATTGAGCTACTGTCGTAAGGCATGTGCTGCGTGCGGCGCGCGCGGAACGAAGTTCCTGCGCAGCACGAAGCAGGCAGCACTCCGCGATCGGAGCACTACTTCGTCTCTTTGTGGAGCGTCCGCTTGTTATCGCGCGGGCAGAACTTCGTGTATTCCACGCGTCCCGACTGCTTGCGTTTGTTTTTCGTCGTCGAGTAATTCCGCATTTTGCATACGGTGCACTCTAAAGTAATGATGTCTCTCATGATTCCGCTTCCTTCTGTGCTTCCTTGACCGGTTGTTCGGGTCGTGAAGCTTCTACATTATTCAAAAAAATCGCCGAGATGAACTTGAACCGTCCACAGTTCGGGCAGATATAGACCGTCACCGGCAGCGCGCGCGAAAAATTAAAGCCGAGGCCTGTCGGAGTCGGATCGAGGCCCGGCAACGCAAAAAGGTCCGGATTGACCTCCATCTGCGTCCCGCAATCGCCGCACAATTTCGGTGGAGTCATGGCTCAACGTTGAAACAGGAAAGATCAAAGACGAAAAGCGTAAATTTTCCATCCCTTATCTTTGCCCTGAGCGGGAGACGGGACTCGAACCCGCGACCAACAGCTTGGAAGGCTGTGACTCTACCAACTGAGTTACTCCCGCCTGTCTCCGCAACCCGTCCACACGTCGTCGTAGCGTTCGCCCAGGGGCGTTTTTAGCCTACGACACCGATCTTCGTGACCGGAAGGTCACGATTACACGCCCGCAGTGGGACGGGTAAACTTAAAAACTGCGAAAAAAAAGCCGGGAAAACCAAAAATCCTGAAAAAGGCGATGCCTTCGGATCTTAGTCCCCCGAGCGGCGGGATAGACAAAATGTTCGCGGTTCGGGTTCCTTTTCGTACGTTTTTGCACAAAGCGCGGTAAAATTCAGAACTTGTACTCCGGAATGTATTATCTTTATAGTTTCTTAATGATAACAGTGTGTGAACGGTCTATTTTTTTTCAAAAAACCATGAAAGCATCTCGTATTGTATTGGTCGCAAGCCTTGCGCTTGCCTTTGCCGTTTTTAATTTTTCGAAGGCATCCGCACAGACATATAAGCGTCATGCTCTGATCGAAGAGGGAACTGGCACATGGTGCGGCTACTGCCCCTATGGCGCATTTACGATCGATAGCATGACGTCCGCGATGGGCGATAACCTTGTCGTCATATCGTGGCACGGGCCCGCCGGATACGGCGAGCCACTATGGATAAAAGCGGGCGATACCATTGGCTCCTACGACAGTGTCACAGGATTTCCCTGGGCTTCCGTCGGACGGGCAGAAGCCATGAGCGGAGCGTATGAGCAGGCTGGAACGCTCGATTGGCCGAATCCCTGGTCCGAAACGGCGCAACTCGATGCCCAACAGGCGCCGGTCGTCGATTTTCGGATCGTGAACGCCACTTATAATTCCGGAGCCGTCGATTTCGATATCGATATTACACCGCTCAGTACAAGGATGCCGACCGAGGATACCGGGAAATTTTTTACGATTGCCGTGCTGACCGAAGATAACATCGTGGAATCGCAGCACATCTATGACGATCCGAACCAGGACCAGATCGACAACTTCACCCACTATAACGTCGCTCGCGCGCTTGGCAGCCGCGTCCTGGGCGATGCCTTTTCGGTAAAGACCGCAACGACATGGCCTATTCGGCGCCATTATCATATCAATGCGACGAATTCCGATTGGGTCCCTTCGAATATGCGGATTAAATCGTTCGCATCGTATAAGGGAAAGCAAAGTCATTTCCAGTTCTATCTCGATGCCGGCCAGACCGGCTACATTACGTCGCTGCCGTCGACCGCGCCGGATATGGTCTGGACGGTACTGCCGGCTTCGAAGCAAGCAGTCAGTGGCGATAGCACGCACGTTCCGGTCGTCTGGGCTACCGGTGGGAATGTTTCCGCGGTCAAGCTCGAATATTCGGCCGATGGCGGCAATACATGGAATACGATCGTTGCCTCCACCGGCACTTCGCCCTACGAATGGGCGATCCCGAGCGATGCCTATGGGCAGACCGTAAATGTGCGCGTGAGCGATGCTTCGAACAGCGGCACCACGTTTACCGGCCCGAGCTTTACGATCGCGCAAAAGCCGAAAGCCCTGATCTTTGTCTCGTCGCCGATGTCGGGCGATTCGCTCCTCGTCGGCACGACGGAGACGATTACATTCACGACGAGCGGCCCGGTCGATGAAAGTTCCTTGAAGCTCGAGTACAGCACCGACAGTATGCATACCTGGAACACGATTGCGACCGTATCGAACGCGTCCCCGTATAACTGGACGGTCCCCGAAGCGCCGAGCGAAGTTGCGGCGATCCGCATTACCGATGCCAACGGTGTCAGCGGCGTCAGCCAGGTTTTTGCGATTGTCGATTCCGGAAAAGTCTCGAACGTAACGATCGATGGTGCGCCGGACCTTCCGCCGGGAATGCCGGAGACGGTCCATTGGATCGCGAACGGATACTTGGGCGAATCGGTCGATCTCGATTATTTCGATCCCGCACAGGGAATTTATAAGCCGCTCTCGCACGGTCTTTCGGCAACGGCGACGTCCTTCGACTGGATGACGATCCCCCCGAGCCCCGAATCGGGATACATCATCAAAGTGAAGTATGCTTCCGGTGCGACCGGTTATTCGCAGCCGTTCAGTGTCGGTGCGGCCGGCGTCAGCGCGCCGACCGTTCCGGATGTGCCGACGATCGTTCCGAACCCGATCTCTGCCGCGGCCACGCTGTCCTTCACGCTGAATACGTCGGCGAATGTCACGCTTTCGGTACGCGATCTCCTGGGCCGCGAAGTCCTGCACCTCGCCGAAGGAACGCTCTCAGCCGGCAATCATACGATCGGGATCGACGGATTGCAACTCACCCCCGGGACCTACGAATACCAACTTACGACGGGTTCCGGCAGCATGGTCGGGAAGCTGACCGTCGTCCGGTAGAAGCTTACGATAGTCCGGTAATTTTTGAAAATCCTTGAACGTAAAAACGCCGCCTTTTCGGGCGGCGTTTTTTGTGATACTTTTTTTTGTAGATGCCTTGCTTATAGTTATTGTACAACAAAATCGCGTACGGTTTCGCCGTCTCGGGTCGTGACCCGAAGGTAATAATTTCCCGGTGGACATCCGGTGAGATCGAGCGCCGTCCGCAGGGTTCCCAAAGGGTCGGTGAAGGTTTGAATTCTCCGGACCTGCCGACCGAGCGCGTCCGTGACGTCGAGCGCGATCATTCCCGCCGGCATGCCATCGAGATCGATGTTCAACTGGCTCCATGTCGGGTTTGGATAGAGTCCGATCCGCTCGAAGACCGGCGTGCCGGACACCGCAAGGGGCGATTGCGTAATAGAAAAATCGTATTGAAATCCTTTGCCAAAATCGTTATTGACCGTATAGAGTGTTTTGCCGGTCCGAGTGCTCTGCCGTAAGCGAAGATATGCTCCCGGATGCTGGGACGTATCGGCCCAATAATAGAGACCGTTTTCTCCATCATCGTGAAAGACGATCGTGTAGCATCCGACCGGAAGAATAAGCGAATCGTAGTATACGGTATTGGGATCGAACCCACCGTTTGAGAATACCGTATCGCCAGCCATCCCGAGCACCTCATAATAATTGTCATCTGGATGGTTGTTCGTCCGAAGATTCAGGACGATCGTTCCGGTATACTGCGGCGGCTGCGTATAGACCGACGTATAATGATTGTCGTGGTCGTACTCGTCAGTGCCGCCGTTGGGTTCCGAAATATCGACATGAAAATTCCCGGTATCTTTCGTGGTCCAAAAGCCGAGGGAACCAATGGGAAGAGTCACCGACGTGGTGTCCAGAAATCCCAAATGACCCGACCAGATGTACGATTCCTGCGGCCCGCCATCGACATAATAGGTAAACCGGAGCGAGTGGAGGGAATCGGAACCATTATTCCGGATCATCACGATCGGCAGATCGCACGCGGGATTGATGCGCCCATATTGAATTTTCGGCGATGGACGGAAAACATCGACGATACCGGCATTGACTTTAAAGTTCGGAGCGCCGTAGCTCATGAGCTGCGTTCCGGGGTCGTAACGCGAATCGCCGGTCGGGCCCGGTTCGACGCCATAGTCGAACGTGGCGGAATCGCCCGCGTGAACGGTTCCCGTGATCTCGTATTCGGCGAGATCGGTCGCCATGCCGGGGCACCAGCCGGACCGGTCGTACGTCCAGGTGCCGCCCTGTGGATAGAGTGGATCGAGCGAACAGATTTTATAGACCAGCCGCTCGTATTTCGTCCCATTGACCGAAAGATAGTGGTTCTGCGGAATAAATTCCCCCTGCTGACCGTGGCCGGTGATATAGGAACGAAGCTTATATCCGGCCGCATTCGGGTTGAGATAGACGCGGAGCGGCGGATAGCGCAGGTCCGACTGGATGGTCTGGTAGTTCTCCTCCGTCATCGGCCAGAGCTGCTGCATGTCGAGCACATTGCGCGGCGGAGTTCCCTTGATAAAGAGGAACGTCAGGTCGAACTCTTCCTGCCCCGATCCACGCTCCATCGTAAGCCGCTTCCAGCCTTTCAGGACCGGCAGATAATCGGTCGCCTCGAATTCCCATGTTTTTCCGGCCTTGCCAAGATCGAGACCGATACCATACGGCGTGACAAAGGACATGAGCTCGAATTTCTGCGGCCCGCGTGTCCAGTAATAGAGGTTCGTTGGCCGCACCGTGTCCTGCGCGGCTACATTGACGGAATCGACTTTCTTTCCCGTCTCATCGAAAACATATCGTTTCGTGGCGAGATAATATCCCGATGCCGTATCGACGGTAACGACCGTATCGTTCTGGTGAAACGCATAGCTATGGCCAATGCGATAGTGCATGAGGAGGTGCGGTTGATCGGGGATGCTGTCGTACGTATATCGGTCGGTTATGCGCGGAGTAGAGGGCGCGGCCAGCCGGAGCATGGTAAAGCGCGGCTCCAGGGAGCGGAGTTGGGAACTGAAGGCCGCGAAATTATTGGGAAGGTCCTTCCCCCGAACGATATGCCAGACCGCCGTACCGAAGACGGTCGCGTTGGGCTTGCCTTCGGCCGAATTGGTCAGTGTCGTGCCAGAACCTTCGTCCAGTTTGAAATACGAGATCGGTTGCAGCGCGGCGATCGAAGAATCCTGCGTCATGACCATGCGGACCTGATTCGAGTCGAGCGTACGGGTGAACATCGTAAATTCGCGGACATCGCCATAATATCCGATCCCGGAAGAGATCGCTTTCCCCAACTGCATCTCCGCAGCGACGATCGGGCGGCGTTTGCCGGTGTCGGTCATCCAAAGCGCGCCGTTCAAATAGATCGACATACGGCCGCTCGTCGCGTCCTTCGTGAAGGCCCAATGGTTCCATCGCCCGGCGGCATAGGCCCGTGGGACCGATTTTTGAATGCGGTCGAAGTTCCCGAGCGTATCGCCCCCGCAGTCCCAGTAAACATTATCGTCTCCCCAGGGCAAGTGAATATTGATCTGCCGGTGTCCGGTCACGTCGAGGCCTTCGCACAACACCGAGTTCGTTCCCGGCAGGTACGTCGTATCGCCGAACGCCCAGAAGGCGATCGTAAGGTGGTCGTAAATTTGGTCCAGCGTGGCCGGAGGGACCGGTACGAACTCCGACCCGCCAAAACTGAGCGCGTGTTCCGGCGGAGCACCCGAAGTTCCGTCGCCGGACCAGCTTAATTCCACCACGAGGTCGGAGGCCGTGTCCCAGGCGAACGGCTTATAAAAAAAGAGCGTGTCCGGGTTCATGGTCCCGATCGTCGAAGCATGATAGACCTCTGTAAAACTCGTGTCCGAATAAAGGCTGAGCGAATCGTAGCTGCCGGGCTTCACCGCATGCAATCGAATTCTGAAGTCCTGCATGGTGCCGGGGAAGTTGAGGAAGATAAATCCCTCGACCAGGGAGTCCTGCGGTATCCCGTTCCACACATGCTTGCTGGCAGGAAGGAGATAGACCGTTCGTTGATAGGGCTTATTCCACTCCTGCTTCCAGCCTTCGGCGGTTGCCGTCGTATCGCCCGGGATCGTAATAAAAGAAGTTCCGGCAGGATAGGTAACGATCTTTTCGTCTCGTCGCGTCACCGAGAAGGTCGGAGTTCTCGTATAGGGGAAATTCGTGTTCGCCGGATAGTTCGAGACCGTAGCAGACGTGGCAACGTTTTTGAGCGAGTCGGTCCGGGTCGAGTCCCAAAGGTAGGTTTCGCAATTATAGTCCCATTGTCCGCAGCCCTGCTCGGTATTCGTCGAGTTGGAAACGAGCGCGTGATGGCAGCGCATCGTGTATTCGAGCAGGACCTTTTCGAACGTGCCCGTGTCGGGAAAATGATATACTCCTGCACGGCCGATCGAATCGAGCGTCAACGTTTGGACGACGGTCGTATCTCCCACCTGAGCGAACGCCCGCGCAGAAAAGATCAGGGAAGTAACCAGTAGGGAAGTGACAAGGACGAAGAATGAAAGGCGATGTCGCATAGTCGGGTTGTGGAAAGGCGGGAAAACAGTTTTCGATAAAGAAAAGATTTGGTAATCCTCGGTCGAAGTCCCCGTTCGGTCGTAATTTTGAAGCGCTTCCATGAACCGAATGTGGGAATCCATTAAATATTACGCGAAAGGCGTTTACACGTACACAGACGAGGATCATTGTTTCCTGCTTTCGGCGGGTATTGCGTTCAATGTTCTGTATTGCGTACTTCCGCTTTCGCTCGTCATCTTCTATTTTTTCTCCGCCACGCTCACGAGCGCGCGCGCGATCGGCTACGTCGTCACCTATGTCACGAATTCTTTCCCGATCCCGGTCTATGAAGAAGACGTTCGGGCCTGGCTCACGACCGAGCTGACGAAGATCGGGCAGGAAAGTGCGATTGCCGGCATTATCGGCGGCGTGGTGCTCTTTTGGCTCGCCAGCATCCTCTTCTCGACGCTCCGGACCTCGCTCAATGCGGTCTTCAATATGGTCACGAAGAAGAACCTGATCATCCAGAAGCTGCTCGATTTTTTCCTGATGATCATCGTGCTGGTGCTGCTGCTCGCCTCGACGTTCCTTTCGCCGATCGTGAGCCTCCTGCAGCATGTGGGAACGGAAATCCTGCCGGCCTGGCTCGCCGGGCTGGCCGGGACGACCATCTCGCGGCTCGTCTCGCTCGGCATTACGATCTTGCTCTATGTGATCCTGTTCCGGATGCTGCCGCACGAGCGCCTTTCGAGAAAAACGATTTTTGTCTCGGCCGGGACCACTGTGGTGCTGACCGAAGCGATGCGGTTCCTCTTCGCCTATTATATCACACATATTAGTTCCATCGGGACGCTCTATGGGACCTATGCCTTCCTCGTCGGCATTTCGCTCTGGGTCTATTATGCGAGCCTCGCGTTCTTAGTCGGCGCCGAGGTCGGCTGGCTCTATAAGGAGCGGAACGAAACCCATATCGAGCACGCCCTGACGCCCCGCCAGATCCGCCATCTGCAACACCCCGGCGGAGCCGCCCTCGAACCCAAAGCCCTCGAAGCTTACGAACAGGCCAAGCATAATCCCGCAAAGCCGGTAGGAGAGACGAAACCTCCGCCGGAAAATGCTTAGGCCGGAAAATGCTTAGGCGGTAAAAGAGCGTTGGCGGAAAACAGCGTTAGCGAGGACTTTTTGGACCGACCGGTCCGGGAGCCGGTTTGGATGGGGGAAATTTTTAATGAAAATTCTCCTACGGAAGAGAGGCCGCCCTTTACCGCTGCCCCGTATCGCGGCGATCGACATTCCAGAATAATTTCGTGCGGAGGAGATCGAAATAGGATCGTTTCCGGCGCCGCAGGAGGACCAGGGGACGTTGGGCGCGGCGGACGACGACTTCGGCCGGCGTTCGGACGACGATTTGCTCCTGGCCGTCGGCTACGACGAGGACGTGCTCGGTCTCTTCCTTTCGCGCGAAGAGCCGTACTTCCGCCGGTTCGGGAACGATGACCGGCCGTACGTTGAGCGAGTGCGGTGCGATGGGCGTAATGAGCATGGCGGGCGTCGTCGGTTCGACGATCGGCCCTCCGGCGCTCACGGCGTAGCCCGTCGAGCCGGTCGGCGTCGCGACCATGATCCCATCGGCACGGATCACGCCCAAGAGCGCGCCGTTTACGAATACTTCGAGCGTGAGCATCCGGGTCGAACCGAAATTATCGATCACGACCTCGTTCAGGGCATCGAGCGTGAGCGTTGGGAATGTTTTCCCGTCCCGGGAGCGGTCGAGATTGTCCTGCTGGACGAGCAACGGATCGGAGGAGCGGCTCTCCAGCGTGGCTTCGAGCATCAGCCGTTCTTCGACGACGAGGGAACCCGCCGCCAGTTCCGCGAAGAGCGCATCGATCTCTTCCGGCGGGTGCTCGGAAAGAAATCCCAGTTTGCCGGCGTTCACGCCAATGAGCCGTGCGTTCGAATGCGCGCGCGCGATCGCTCGCGCCGCGAGCAGCATCGTTCCATCGCCGCCGATCGAGACGAGCACATCGCTCCGCCCGGCAAGTTCCGTCAGCGTCGGCGCGACGTCGCAGCCCGGTGGGCATTCGAAGGACGCCATAGTCTCGGAAAGGACGAGCTTCGAGGTTGGGAACGTATGAGAAAGCGTTCGAAGGACATGGGAAAGCGTTTCGCGAACGAGCGCCGGATTTTCGTGGCCGATGATGCCGATGCGATTACTCACTGGAGACGAAACGATTGAAAGATAGCATCTGTGGTCTCGTGCTTGAGAAGAAAAAATCCGACTAAAGATGCCGTGGAAAGTTTCAAAATACGACCGCGGTGCCCGACCACGACCGATTTCCATTCCATGGGCAGACCCGCGGCGGTCGCGGTGCAATGGTATTCTATCGCAGGAACTCCGCAGAACATGGTATCCTGTTTGGAAAGGATCTTGAAATCGCTGAATACTTCGCCCGTTCGAATAGAGGACTCATACGAGGTGCAGAAGGAACCGACGTCGTGCGAAACAGAATCGATCGCCACATCGAACGTGGCTTGATTCGATAATTCCTTGCCGGCCGGCTCGCTTACGAGGACGACAGACCCCGGATACGTTAATTGATGCCACGTGGAAGGATAATCGAATTCAAACCCATAATAGGCGTTGGAATATGTTGTTACGCCCGGACTTTGCGTAATGCCAGGGCTTACAATCGACATCGTTACGAAGAACAAAATGCTCTTGATCATCTGGTCGATGGAATAGCGCCTGCTCGTTGGCGTTTAGCGGCGAGTAAGGTATTGCGTAACAGCATGGCGATCGTCATCGGTCCGACGCCGCCGGGTACGGGCGTGATCGCGCTGGCTTTGTGCTTCACGGTTTCGAACTCGACATCGCCGACGAGCCGCGAACCCGAAGCGCGGCTGGAGTCCTCGATCCGGTTAATTCCCACGTCGATGACGACCGCGCCTTCTTTTACCATGCCGGCCGTGATCGCTTTGGGAACTCCCATGGCCGCGATCAGGATGTCGGCCTCGCGGGTGATCTCGCCTAAGCGAGCGCCCGCGCCCGAATGGGCGAGCGTAACGACCGCATTGGCACCGCGCTTTTTTTGCGCGAGCAGCAACGCGACCGGTTTGCCGACGAGGTTCGAGCGTCCCACGACGACGGCATGGCGGCCGGAGGTCTCCACGCCTTCGCGCGAAAGGAGTTCCATAACTCCGAGCGGCGTACAGGGCGCAAAATAATCGCCCTGCCCGATCGAAAGCCGGCCGGCGTTCAGCGGATGGAACCCGTCCACATCTTTTTCCGGTGCCAGGAGTTCGATCACCCGCTCCTCGCGGACCTGTTTCGGAAGTGGGAACTGTACGAGCAGGCCGTGGGTGGCGGGGTCCGCATTGATCGCGCGGATGAGGTCGAGGAGTTCGTCCTCTTCGACCTGTTCCGGAAGCGTATGGGTTTCATGCGAAAACCCGGCCTCTTCCGCCGCGATGCCCTTGTTGCGGACATAGACCTCGCTTGCAGGGTTCTTGCCGACGAGGACGAAGACGACGCGGGGGCGAATGCCTTCGGTATCGAAAAACCGAGAGGCTTCCGCGCGGACTTCCTCGCGGATCTCCGCCGCGATCCTTCTGCCGTCGATGATCCGGGCGTCAGGCATCGGAGGGTTCCCCGGGCTGCGCCGCCGCCGCTGTTTCGAGTTCCGGTTCCGATTGGCTCGCCCGTTCTTCGGTCTCGTCCGTATCGAGCGTCCCTTCGATGGGGCGTGAACGGTCGAATTCGGGGAATAAGAACGGTTGGATCTCCAGGGCCGCGCCGGTCGCAACATCGATCGTAAGGCTGACGCCGGCGATCCGGATCCCCTCGGTCGCGATCTCGTATTTATATGGCGTTTGGTTGAGGAACCGCTTTACGGCCACGTCGATCTTCATGCCGATCACGCTGTCATACGGGCCGGACATGCCGACGTCCGACATATAGGCGGTCCCTCCGGGAAGGATCTGGGCGTCCGCGGTTTGCACGTGCGTGTGGGTTCCCAGGACGGCGCTGACCTTGCCATCCAGGTAGCGGCCCATGGTCTGCTTTTCGGCGGTCGCTTCGGCGTGCATATCGACGATCACGATATGCGTCCGCTCGTTGACTTTGTCCAGCGCCCAGTTCGAAACGCGGAACGGGCAGTCGATCGTCTGCATATAAGTACGTCCCTGCAGGTTGATGACGCCGATGGGGATGCCCTGTTTGGTCTCGCCGACGGCATACCCCGAACCGGCATTTTCGCGAGGGTAATTCGCGGGGCGGAGAATGCGCCGGTCCTCGGCCATGAGGCCGCGGGCATCCCACCGGTCCCACACATGGTTCCCGGTCGTGATCACCTTGGCGCCGGCGTTGAAAATTTCGGCCGCCTGCTTTTTCGTGAGCGATTTTCCTTCGGCGACGTTCTCGCCGTTGACAATAATAAAATCGGAGGCGTATTTCTGGGCGAGCGTCGGCAGCATTTTCGTTACCATCGCGAGCGCGCCCGTGCCGACCACGTCGCCGATAAAGAGCACGCGTACGGTGGTGGGTACCGCGCCGGAAGAAACCGCCGGCCGTGTAGTTTCAGGCATACCACCCTTCAACATCGCCGAAGGGTGGTTCGTCCCTCAACTTCGTTAATGCTGCACCACGATCTGGGCCGAGGTGTTTGCGCCGCGCTCGAATTCGACTCGAGCGAGATAGACTCCGTTCGGCAGGTCCTGCACCGAAAGCAGCGCCGACGCGCTTTGTCCGGCGAGTTCGAACGAACGGACCATCCGGCCGGCCCCGTCGTAAAGGAATACGCGGTGTGCCGGACGACCCAGCGTGAGCGTCACTTCGTCCGAAGCCGGATTGGGACTCAATTGAACGGTATTCGATGCGGAAGGAAGTTCCGAAACTCCCGCGCTCCTTACGCCGAACGAGACCATCTCTTTCTCGCGCCCGCCGACGCTAATTCCATTTCCGAGCACGGTGGTACTATCGATCGGTAGTTGGGTCTTTACAATACCGGCGCCGGTCACGAGCCAGTCGGTCTCAGTATCCGTTAAGCTCACGAGACCGCCAAAAGCCGACAGATTGCCAATAAAAATAAACCGGTACGCCGTATTATAATTGCCAGAGGGAGTTGTCACCGACGACATTCCCATATATTCGCCAGTGAGGGTGATGGTAACTGTAGCGGCAATACCGTTGAGTGTGTCCTGAGAAGTCAGCGTCATGATCGAATAACTAACTCCGCTTCCGGCCGACGTTTTATAAACTGGAACCCACGTGTTGGGAACGTTCTGTACATTTCTGGTGAGTGTACTCGGGATCTGTGACGCAATGAATGCGGTATCGGCGAACGCCTCCATGTCACCGGAGGAATTAAAGCGATAATGTAAGATGTGTCCGCCCGTGGGGTCGCCTTTTCCCAGTGTGTCGGCAACAACCGAGACGCCGGTGTCGCCCATGTAGGTCTGTCCATTGGCAAGTACCGTAAATGAGGCGTGACTTTCGACGGCGGGAGCGTGCATGTATGCAGTATCGTATTGGTTATATTCGATGTATTGCCCGGTCCCCAGCGGAACAATATCGGATACCATGGGCGGCGTTGGGGGCTGGGCTAAGAGCGCGCCCAACGGCAGTAAAAGCGAAGCAAAAAGGACGGTCGGAAGAAAAAGTCGAAGCTTCATGGCAGTAGGAGTAGAATAATGACGCATGAAAAACATTCCTGTGGGCTAATAATTCTCTCTAATTTCCGGCATGTTAATAATTCTCTCTAATTCGCTAATTCATGCTCCCGTTTCGGTGTTACCACATTTTCGCTGTTGCCGAACTGCAGTATGAGTTACGAATTCTTTCTTGCCCGGCGTTATGCCTTCTCGAAACGGCGTGAGAATTTCATTACGATCATCAGCATCCTTTCGATCGTCGGGCTGGCCGTGGGCACCGGGGCGTTGATCATTGTTCTTTCGGTCTTCAACGGGTTTTCGTCGGTCGTCACGAATATTTATGTGAGTTTCGATCCTCATGTGCGGATCAGCGCGGCCGCGGACTCGACACGCGAAGCCGCCTCCGGCCCGGCCGTCATCGCGAATGCGGACAGCGTCATTCGAACGGTAAAATCGTTCCGCGACGTGCAATCGGCGGCCCCGGCCATTCACGGGCAGGCCGTACTCGTACACTATACGCTGCCGAAGGTGATCGACCTGACCGGGATTTCCGACTCGGACGCCACGGCCGTCTCGGGACTTGGGCACAGCATCCAATCGGGAACGCTCCGGCTCGATTCGAACAGCATTGTGGTCGGCCAGATCCTGGCCGACGAACTGGCGGTGCAGTTAGGCGACAGCCTCGAGGTCTATAGCCCGTCGGGCTTGGAACGAATTCTTACCGAGCCCGTCACGCCGCGGATGCGGACGCTGATCGTAACGGGAATCTTTGCGGCAAACAATAAGGACTACGACGCGGCCAATGCCTATACGGGGGTCGGCGCGGCGCGCGATCTGTTCGATGTCCCGGAACAGGCCGCGACGAATATCGACGTGCGCTTAGCGGACGTGCGCGATGCGAATTCCGTACGCGACCGGCTCCAGGCAGAGCTTGGTGAGCGCTATCAGGTGCAGTCCTGGTACGACCTGCACACGGAACTCTATTCGGTCATGCAGATCGAGCGGTGGGTCGCGTATATTATTCTATTCCTGATCGTGGGCGTGGCCGCCTTCAGTATTTTCAGTTCGCTCACGCTCACCGTCTTCGAAAAACAGCGCGATATCGGACTTTTGCGCGCGCTCGGAAGCCCGGTCGCGGGCATTCGGAAGATCTATTGGCTGCAGGGAACGTTAGTGGGCGTGATCGGCACGCTCAGCGGCTGCGCGATCGGGCTGGTCGTTGTGCTGTTACAGCAGAAGTTCGGATTTTTCCCGCTCGATACGACGGTCTATATTATTTCGGCACTGCCGGTCGAGCTCCGGTGGGAGGACTTCGTGTCGGTCGGCGTAGGCGCGATGGCGCTCACGATGCTCTGTTCGCTGTTTCCTTCCCGCCGCGCGGCGCGCATCGATCCGGCGGTGGCGGTCCGGTGGGAATGAGTCCCTTTCTTTTTCCACAGGAGCAGCAGCATTCCGGTAATCGCGGCGAATAGGAATAGGGCCAACGTTTCGCGCCAGGAACTGCTCACCATCTCGAACGCCGCCGCGCCGATCAGGATCGTCGGCAGGACCGAAAGCAGGACGACCGTCGCGAACCCACCGCGAATCCGAAACGGCCGTTCTAAGTCCGGCATCGTTCGCCGGAGCCGAAGGAGCGCCCAGAACTCGAGCACCAGCGCCGAAGAATAGAGCAGCACATCGACCTCCGCCAGTTGCTCGAACGAAAAGCTGCTGAGGACCACATAGATCACGGCACTGACAAGGATCGCTCGGGCCGGCGTGGCGTAGCGCGGGTGCAGTTTCGTGAATGCAGGCGGCATATAGCCATCTTCCGCAAGGACGAACGGAATCCGCGATGCGGCAAGGAGACCGGCGACGAAGAGCCCGGCGGCGCTCAGGAGGCCGCCCAGCGCGACGAGGAGCCCCAGCGAACTTCCGCCGATCGCAGAAGCGATCGCGGGCCAGCTCCCGTCCGTCCACTTCGAGATATCGGGAACGAATTGAAGACCCGCAAAGACGGGAAGGAGATAAAACAGGACGACGAGCGGCAGCCCGATCATGAGCGCTTTGGGGAAGGCGCGTTGCGGGTCCTTGATTTCGCGCGCGATCGTCGAGATCGAGTCCCACCCAAGATAGTTCCACATGATGACGAAGAGGCCGAGCGTGAAGGCCGAAGTCGCCGAGACGCCGGACGGCGTGAGCGGCGCCGTCAGGGGACCGAAATGCTGGAACGCCGGCACGATCGAGATCGCGATCATCGCGAGGAACGGCGCCAGCAGGGCGAGCGCGAACATCAGTGCTGCGTTCCCGGTCGTTGCCGCACCGCGAACGTTCAGCCAGGCAAGCGGCACGACCATCGCGATGCGGACCACCGCGCTCACGACCGGGTCGGACAGCTCCGGCGCGAACCCAAGGCCGCCCAGGTACCCGACGAAAAGGCGCGGATAGATCGCGACGTCCACGCAGCTATAAAGATACGTCAGCCACGCGCACCAGAATCCTGCGCGGGGACCGACGCCGCGCTTTACCCATTCGTAATATCCGCCTTCGGCGGGGATCGCCGAGCCGAGTTCCGCCGAGAGCAGTGCGACCGGGAGCGCCCAGACGATGGGAACGATCAGGATCAGCAGCAGGGCCATGCCGCGACCGGACTGGACGATCGGCTCGAGCCCATACGGTCCGCCGCTGACGCAGAAAAAGATCGTCATCACGAGCGGCCACAGGCCGAGCTTACTTGCCCGACGCCCTAATTCCGCTTCTGCGCGATGGCTCATGAGACCGTTTTTAAGACGAAATCAACACACACACAAAGTCCTGCCATCAAAAAAGCGTCTGCTATTTCAGTCTCGTGGCAAACTGGCGCCGGAACCGATCGGCCGACCAGAGACAGACCTCCCAGAGATCGGCCGTGGGCGCACCGGTGGCCGGGAGGGTATGCATATAGGTCGGAGGGCCGAATTCCGGGACGAAGGTCAGCTCTTTCTCTTTTCGGAGCAGATGGGAGGCGATGATGAGGTCCCACCAGCTCTCATGCTTTTGTACGCGGTCTTCCCATTCGGGAATTCTCGGATCGGGGACCTGCGGCCCGTTTTCGAATCCCACGCGGCCGTGGATGTGGATCGCGCGCCGGGCGGCGGTCGAGAGGGCTTCCGTGTGGTCCTCGAGCATCGACTCGGTAACGGTACACCAATGGCTGAAATCGGCATTGATATGCAGGTCGGGAAGTTCCCGGAGCAGCACGAGCGTGTTCATTGGCGAATAGAGCGGCCGCCGGCGATGCGTTTCGTGTGCGATCGGAATACCCATTTCTTCTTCGATGCGCAGGGCCTGCTCGAAAAAGCGAATCGTTTTTCCAAAGCTCATCGTGTCGCGTCCGGCATGCGCGACGATCTTCACGGGATCGTATGGCAGTGCATCTGAGATCCGGCGGCGGAGTTCATCGGCATGGTCCGCGCTTTCGGTGTAGACGAGCGCAATGTACGAAAGGCCGGAATCTTTGAGCAGGGTCCGGAAGGTCTTAGGTTCCCGTACGTCCTGGGCGGCGCTTTCGATGCCGTCGTACCCGGCGGCCTGAATGCGCGCGAACTGTGCTTCGAGCGGAACGGAGACTCCGGGCGTTTCCATACCCCAGAGGGATTTATAGATCTTGAGTTTCATGGGCGTCTGAGCATCGTGGAGCGGCAGGTTTGGTGATGCGGATGGTTACACGAATAACGAATTTAGCAACATGCGTGTTATCTGGTTTTGTCTCCATTAAATGGTCTCCATGCGATGGTAAAAATGCTCTCTGTGAGAGGGTAACGGGGGACCGTGCAATGGTAACGTTCTCTATTCATCTGTGCAGCCTCCCATGAAACGGCTCGATCTTATCGGCATCGGCGAGTGTCTCGTCGAATTCAATCATTTAGGCAACGGTCAGTACCAGATCGGGTATTCGGGGGATGTCCTGAATGCCCTGGCCGCGGCCCGACGGCTGGGCCTTCGCACCGGCCTTATCAGCGCGCTGGGCAACGATCCTTTTTTCGAAGGACTCCGCGAAACGCTCACTTCGGAGCGGATCGATCTCTCCCATGCGCCGGTGCTCGGCGACCGGCCGAATGGAATTTATTTTATCTACCTGAACGAGTCGGGCATTCCGGCATTTCATTTTCTTCGAAAAAATTCTGCCGCGCGGGAGACCTTTGCCCGGCAGCCCCTCGAAGCATTGATCGATTACGTTCGCGAGGCCCGGGCGCTGCTCTTTTCGTCGATCCCGCTGGCGGTCATGCACGAGCGGGAGAAGCTCTTCGCGCTGCTCGATGCCGTCCGCGGCGAAACGGTGATCGCCTTCGATCTGAATGTTCGTAAAAGCCTGTGGGAGGACCTCGGCGAACTTCGGGGCCTGCTGGACCGGCTGGCCGCGGTCGTCGACGTGATCTTCGTGACCGACGATGACGATGCGATGCTCTTCGGGGACCGCGCGGCCGAGCGGGCGATCGAGGAGTATGGGCGAAAAGGGTTCCGGCAGGTCGTGCTCCGGCGAGGAGCATTCCCGACGATGGTCTCCTCGGAAGGGGAGATCTTCGAAGTTCCCGTTCCGCATGTCACGAATATCGTCGATACGACGGGGGCGGGCGATGCGTTCAATGCGGGCTTTATCGCGGCCCGACTCCTCGGGCACCCGGCGTACGAATGTGCCGCGATGGGGAATGCGGCCGCGGCCGCAAGCATCGAAACGCGCGGCGGTCGCGGGACCGGCGTGACGATCGAGCGTGTCGAAAAGCTCTATCGGCCACTCGTCAAGTGGGGAACATTTCATGGCCCGCGCGGCTGATCCGGTCCGTTTCGTCGGCAATGCCCATCTCGACCCCGCCTGGATGTGGCGCATGCCGGAAGGGCTCGAAGCGTTCGCCGCGACGTGCCGCTCGGCGCTGGAGCGCATAGAAGAATTCCCTGGATTTATCTTTACCGCCTCGAGTGCGGCGCACTATGCCGTTGTCGAAGCGACGGACGCGCCGCTCTTCGAACGCATTCGGCGCGCCGTCACGGACGGCCGCTGGTGTTTCGTCGGAGGCTGGTGGGTGGAACCCGATTGCAATCTGCCGAGCGGCGAGAGCTTCGTCCGCCAGGCCCTGCTGGGGCAGCGCTATTTCGCATCGCGCTTCGGCCGGATCGCTACGACCGGGTACAATATCGATAGCTTCGGGCACCAGGCCAACCTGCCGCAGTTGCTTCGAAAAGCGGGCTTGACGTCGTATGTCTTCATGCGTCCGCAGCAGGAGGAGAAAAAGCTTCCCGCTTCCTTGTTTTCCTGGGAAGCCCCGAGCGGAGACCGAGTGACGGCGTATCGACTCCCATTGCATTATTCGAACGCGCATTACGGGGTCCGCGAAAAATTTGAGTTGTTGCCGAGCTTCGAGCTGTTCGATCCGAAGCAACCGTGGATGCTCTTTTTTGGCGTTGGAAACCATGGTGGCGGGCCGACGATCGAGCAGATCCGCGAAGTCCTGCGTTTGGAATCGGACGGGAACCGTGCGGCCTTCAGCGATCCCGATCGTTTTTTTGCTGCGGTCGATCGGAAGACGATTCCAACGGTGCGCGACGAGATGCAGCCGCACGCGATCGGATGCTATAGCGCACATTCGGAGATCAAACGGCTGAACCGTTTCGCGGAGCGAGCGCTCCAGCAGGCCGAAGCGGCGCTCGTGCTCGAGCGGATGATGGGAACGGTCGAACATGGTTCCAAACCCGAACGGGAATCGCTCACGAAGGCCTGGCAACATGTCTGCTTCAACCAGTTCCACGATCTTTTGGGCGGCGTTGCGATCCGCGAAGCTTGCGACGATGCGATTTCGATGTTCCGCGAAGCCATTTCCATTGCCGACCGGATAAAAAGCATTTCGCTTGCACGCATCGCCTCGAAGGTCGGTACCGGCGGATCGATCGAGAACCTGATCGTATTCAATCTCGCGGCCCATACGCGGCGCGAGTGGATCGAATTCGAACTGTGGCATCCCGATGCGAGCGAACGCGGCGAGGAGTTAGGTTCCGTAACGCTCATGGGCCCCGACGGTACGGAAATCTCCACCCAGCAGATTGAGCCTTCCGGGAAAATAGGGAAGGACCGGATCCGGTGTGTGGCCAAGGTCCCGGTCCCGGCCCTGGGATGGAATACGTTTGAGATTCGTCGCTCGCACGAAGCCGGGGAAAAAAGAGACGCGGAAATAACGCTCCCATTTTTGCATACGCCGGCCATGATCGTTCGGGACGATTCCGATACCTGGGCGCACGGAAAACATTCCTTCGCCGATTTCGATGTGCCGTTCACGGTCGAGTCCCGCGAAGTGATCGAGCGTGGGCCGGTCCGGAATGGAATTCGTATCGCTTCCGGCGCGCGCGCTTCGCGAATGGAGGAAGAAATCTTCTGGGAACCGGAAAGTCCTGTCGTTGAAATACGCTATTTCCTCGATTGGCGGGAACAGCACCACCTACTCAAGCTCCGTTTTCCGCACGGCTGCTCGGACCCCGTTGCGACGTACGAGATCCCGTATGCGTGGCTGCGGCGGCCCATCGGGGAGCCGGAGTGGCCGGGGCAGTCCTGGGTGAATGTCTCGGAGCGCGATGGTTCCCACGGTCTCGCCATTGTCACCGATTGCAAGTATAGTTACTCCGTCGATCGCGAGTATATCTATGTGATCGCGGCCCGCAGTCCGCTCTATGCCTGGCACGTCCCTCCGCACGAGCGGCACTCGGGCGAGCGGGAACGTTATCTCGACCAGGGCGAACAGGAATTTCGAGTACTGTCGATTCGACACGAAGGGTCATGGAGCGGGAGCGTGCTCGGGCGATTCAAAAATCCATTGATCGTCCGGACGGAATCGCGGCATGCCGGGCTGCTTCCCAAATATTGTGAAGGGATGGATCGCCGCAGCCGCGCCGTTCATGTCGGAGCAATAAAACTGGCAGAAGAAGGAACCGCGGTCATTGTTCGGGCCGTCGAGCAAGCCGGCGAGACGAGCGATGCGGAGTTTTCCATTCCAAATCTCAAGGCACACTGGAACACGAAGTTTTCCCCCTTTGAAATAAAAACGTTTTCGATCGAGGATGGGAACGTAACAGAGGTCGATCTTCTCGAACGTCCGCTATGACGGCACGTGAAATAAGTATCGGGGTCGATATTGGTTCCTCAGCCGTCAAGGCCGTCTTGTTTCAGCATGGGTCGAAGATCGTGCGGGCATCAGAACGGCGGCCCCTCCGCTCCCGCGTCGCGACCGATCCCATTTATTTCGAAGAAGATCCGAAGAAGATCTGCGAGATCGTTTTTTCCGTCATTGGATCGCTTGCAAATTGCGCAACCGAACAAGGATATCGCATCGATTCGATTGCGTTTACCGGCCAGATGCATGGCGGCCTCATTGTCGACTCACAATTCGAGCCGCTCACTCAGTTCATAACGTGGCAGGATAAGCGGGGCAACGCGATCGGGGCCGATGGTAAAAGCGACGTCGAAATCCTGCGGGCCGTTTTTGGAACCGACCCCACCGGCGTATCGGTGCATTCCGGTTTTTTGATCACGACGCTCTACTGGCTGATAACGCATCGTTCCCTGCCGAGCGGGGCGGCACACGCACTGGGCATCTACGACTGGATTACAAGCATGCTCGTAGGCAACGCCGTGAGTGATGTCTCCAGCGTGGCCGCCTGGGGCATGTTCGACCCGGTGCATAAGGCGTGGCGAACCGAACTCGTGGAAGCGGCGCGAATACCGGAAACGCTCTTGCCCTTTGTCGTGGAACCAGGATCCATGCTCGGCACGATCGACGCCAGGCGTGCTTCGGAACTCGGTCTGGATGCTGAGGTCCACGTTCATGCGCCCATCGGCGACACGCAAGCGAGCTTTATAGGCTCGGAATGTCACTCGGAGGACATCCTGCTCAATTTCGGAACAGGTTCCCAAAGCCTCTGGGAAACAGAGGAACCCATTGCTTCGCCGGGCACGGATATTCGCTATCTTCACAACGGCCGATATCTTGCCTGCGCTCCGACGCTTGCCGGAGGCGAAGCGTATAAGATCGTCGCTAATTTTTTCACAGAAATCGTGAAAGAATTTTCTGACAAGGAAATTTCGATCGAAGAGGCGTTCGGGGTTATGGACCGGTTAGCGGCATCTTCGAAGTCCGAAGGTCTTCGCTTCGACCCCATTTTTCGCGGCAGTAAATTTCGTGACGATCGCGAGCGTGCTTCGATTAGCGGGATTCAGTTCGATAATTTTCATCCTGCGGGGCTCATTCGCGCGCTTGCCGAGGGAATGGTCGAGGAGGTGGCGCAGCCCTTCTTTGCTCGAAAAGAAAAAAGCAGGCATTCGGCATTGGTGGGTGGGGGCAACGGAATTCGAAAGAATGCAGCGCTTCGCAATATCGCCGAATCGCGCTTTGGAATGCCAATGCGGCTCGCCCGTTTCGAAGAGGAAGCCGCCGTTGGAGCCGCGATGTTATGCGGCCGGACACAATGAAAATTAAGATTTCGACTCGATTTTCCCGTATATTTGCAACTCGAATTTCGAAAAGCCGGCGATTCGCGCTACTTTCTTCCGCTTTATGTGTACTTAAAGGCGAGGCCAGCGGCAGTTCTTCGGCGAGCAGCGGCTGAATTTTGGCACACTAAAGATTTTTTACATGTTGCGTTCATCCATGAATCGAAAAACCCTGTCAACGTTATTTATTTCGGCGGCTTTCCTTGCGGTTTTCGCTGTGAGCGGCTGTAAATCACCCACGGTCGATTACCAGGTCGCAGAGTTTGCGACACTGCGCGTGCTAAACTTCGCTCCTTCGGGGTCTAACTGCACGCCGACCGCTCCGATGGACGTGTATTGGAGTACTCCGAATGCCCCTCAGGTTGCCGGAAATAATGCGAATATTTATAATTTGCAGTATGGCGGTTCCGCGGTGTATACAAACCAGCTTTCCGTTTCATCCGGTGGCTCAAAATATTATATCACGGTAACGCCGACTCGCATTCCGCATGAAACGGACCTTGACAGTATTCCCTTAAATCTCCAGCCGGGGAAGAAATACAGCTTCATCATTACGCGCGACCCGAATAATCCCTCGAACTTCAAAGATACACTGATCGAAGACGCCAATATTCAGCTTAATTCGCTGAACCAGACCGGTGTTCGGTTTATGAACCTGCAGCCGAACACGGGTCCGCTCACGGTCCACGTAAACGATCCGCTATTTGGAACGATCATCAATTCGACTCCGGAGAATTTTAATCAGGTAAGCGCTTATACGATCCTTACAACGGCGCTCGATACGAGTTATACGTTCTTCGTGACGAATTCGAGCAATCAAGTCATTGCACGGCTTTCGAACCAGACCTTTATTGCCGGGCAGTACTATACGCTTGTCTACGCCGGCGATACCTGCCAGACGACGGCAACGAATCTTGCGGACTCGCTCGTGAGCGGAGTCGATACGCTTCGGTTGCGCGCTTTGGACGACAATTCGACGGGCAACGACCAGACGAACCCGATCCAGGCCTCCTTCCGGTATAATATCGTGAACGATATTTTCTCGACGGGCTATGCCCTGAACCCCAATCCGGCGTACGACCACATCGGGTATCTGGTCAACGGGGAAGCGTTCCCAGAGCGGGGCAACTTCTCCGTATCCCCACTCGCGCCCTATATGCCAGGGGGCGAAGGAATGTTTCCGATGAATAGCGATTCCACGGTTTGGAACGTCGATTACGTGAGCACGATTATTCCGAATCCTTTGGACGTAAAAGGCTTTGCAACGAATGCCGGCGGCACACTTTCCACGCAGATCTTCGACTATACGGTGCCGACCAAGAATGTCTCGATGCCGAATAGTATTCTTCCGGATCATTCGTATACCGTGATCTTTTACGATACGATACCGCTCCGGCCGACGCAGATCGATACGACGATCCGAGCGACGATGGTACCGGTCCCGGATGTCGCGTATCCGGATTCGGTGACGGTGGTCTTTATTGCCGGTGTCCCGAATTCCAAAGGACCCAGTGGGAACTTCACTGGAAATAAATCGTATACGGAGTTTTATATTCAGCGCGCCGATGGCAGCATGATCCAGTTGCCGCATACAAGCGGAGTTCCCGTCGGAGTCGGATATTCGATGAATCTGCCGTTAGCTCCCGGCAGCAGTGAGAATTTTACCGTCATCGACTCGATCGGCGGCTCCGCGCCCCGCATCAGTGGACAGAATGGTACGCCGGTCAGCTTTACGGCAACGGCTGGTGGCATTTACGAAGTGGTATCGGAAGGTATTCGCGCAGAGCCTTCGACGCTGCGCGTTCTGGTCATGCATGTGAATGCGCAAAAGTAATAACCGATTTTGCAGATACATAAGAACGCCGGGGCAACTGCCCCGGCGTTTGTTTTTTAACCGATTTGGTGTTCTCGAAGCATGGCGACCAATACTGCCGTTCTGATCGTGGCCGGTGAGGCCCCTGGACTGGAACGGGCGCGTGAAGTAGCGCTCGATGCGAAGCTTGTGGTAGCAGCCGACCGCGGGGCTGAATATGCGCTGGCATGGGGGCTTCGATGCGATGCGATTGTCGGCGATCTCGACTCGATCGCAAAGGAAACGCTCGAGTATTTTGATGCGATGGGAACTGAAATCGTCCGGATGATCGACCAGGACCGCAACGATTTCGAGAAATCTCTTGCGTGGCTGCTCCTGCGATTTACCGGCGAAGTTCGAATCCTTGGCATGACCGGACGCCGTACCGACCATACGCTTGCAAACTTTAGCGTGATGCTCCGGTATGCGGACGAATTTGAGCGACTCGTCGCCTTCGAGGAGACCGCCGAACATTGGTTTTTGACGGAAGCGAGATCGGATTGCGAAATCGAGTGTCCGACCAAAACGACTATTTCGCTCACGCCTTTTGGTATCGCGGAAGGAATAACGACCGAGAACCTTCGATATCTACTCGACCGAAACACGCTCGAGTTTGGAATACGCGAAGGTCTGAGCAATGTCTCGATCGGAAATCCTGTCAGGATTTCCATCGAGCGCGGAGCATTGCTCGTCAGCAGGATCTTGCGGCCTTAATGCGGATGTTACCGCCTTAGTGTATGGTATCCGGCCTTGCGGTCGTATCAGGCGGTGCGGGAGCGGTCGATCCGGTAGGATTCGTTGCCGGAGTTGCAGCCGCTCCGCCGGACGTGCCCCCGCCGGTCGCCGGTGCAGAATTATATTGAGATGAGGAATTCGAATTCGTCGTCGAACTCGCTGTGGAGTCATAGGTCTGGGAGTTCGAGTCCTTCGAGCAGGCGGCAAGGGCAACTCCGAGTGCCAAACAGATGAGTATTTTTTTCATAATTCAATGAGATTAATGATTCGCGGCCTATGCAAAAGAATTACCAAAGGGGCATTCCGATGAATAAAAAGAGAAGAATCGGCACAAAAGCTTTCCCTTTTGATGTTTTTCGCCCCCTTACAGTGATCCACTTTCCAAATCCATACGTCTTAGGAAAGCATTATGTTTGAAAGCTTATCCTCCCGCTTCGAAGAAGTTTATAAAAAGATCCGCGGCCAGGCGCGGCTGACGGAAAGCAATGTCGCGGATATCACACGCGATATTCGTCGTACGTTGCTCGATGCGGACGTCAATTATAAAGTCGCGAAAAAATTCGTCGATGACGTCCAGGCGAAAGCCATGGGGGCCGATGTCCTTCGCTCCATCAATCCCGAGCAACAGTTTATCAAGATCCTCTACGATGAACTCGTCCTGCTTATGGGCGAGACTTCGAAGGATATCAAATATGCTTCGGAACCGCCGACGATCGTGATGGTCTGTGGACTCCAGGGTTCCGGTAAAACGACGTTTTGCGCGAAGCTCGCAACGATGATGCGGAATAAAAACCGCAAGCCGCTCCTGGTTGCCGCCGATATTTATCGTCCTGCGGCCATCGAGCAACTCAAAGTCTTGGGCGGGCAATCCGACGTCCCGGTCTTTTCGATCGATGGGGAAACGAATGCCGTAACGATCGCCAAAGAGGGACTCTCATTCGCTCGCGATCATGCTCACGAAATTGTCATTGTCGATACCGCCGGCCGCCTAACGATCGACGAGGTCATGATGCAGGAGGTCGCCGATATTAAGTCGGCGATCAAACCGCACGAGATTCTTTTCGTTTGCGACGCGATGATCGGCCAGGATGCGGTCACGACCGCAAAAGCGTTTCACGACCGGTTAGCCTTCGATGGCGTCGTCCTGACAAAAATGGATGGAGATGCCCGCAGCGGAGCGGCGCTTTCCATTCGTTCCATCGTCAACGAACCGATCAAGTTCATTTCGACAGGTGAAAAGCTCGATGCGATCGAGCGTTTCCATCCGGACCGAATGGCATCCCGCATTCTGGGAATGGGAGATGTCGTTTCGCTCGTCGAGCGGGTCGAAGCACAGATCTCGGCCGAAGAAGCGAAGAAGGTCGAAGAGAAACTGCGCAAGGCCGAATTCAGCTTCGACGATTTCCTGGTCCAGCTCGGGCACATTAAGAAAATGGGGTCCATGCGGGACCTGCTTGGAATGATTCCTGGCGTGAACGCCGCGGCGCTCGATACTGCCGGCTTCGATGAGAAGTCCATGGCGCGCGTCGAGGCGATCGTACATTCGATGACCAAAGACGAGCGCCGGTTCCCGGAGATCCTAAACGGCCCACGCCGGGCCCGGATCGCGATGGGTTCGGGAACGTCCGTTCAGGAGGTCAATCGCCTGATCAAACAGTTTACCGAGATGCAGAAGATGATCAAAAAAATGTCCCGCGGCGGCAGTATGCGCAAGGAAGTCAAAGACCTGATGCGCGCGCGCGTTCCCGAGTAAGGTTGAGTACCCGGTCCCGTTATTGATTGATCGGTTTTTGGAGGACGATATTGACCGTCCTGGAATAGAACCGTCCTTCGGGGATATTATTATCGAAGAGCAGTGAAGTATTTCCGAGGCCCTTCGTTTCGGAGTGCTCCGCTCCGAGCATTTTCGCGACCGCATTGGCGCGGTCTTCCGTCAACTGGACGTTAAGTGCTGTTTCGCCCGTGCGGTCGGCATAGCCGGTAATGGTCGCTCTCGTTCCGGGCGTCAGTTGATCGTGAATGTACTGAATGGCGCGCTGGTTCAGCGGGTCGATCTTCGAGGAACCGAAATCGAAGAGGACGAGCGTATATCGTTCGATGACCGTATCGGCGCGACGCTCCTCTCGTTTCTTTTTGATCGTGACCTGATGAACGGGAATGGTTCCAGTCGCGGTCATCTCCTGGCCGCTCGAATCGTCGATAATAAGGCCAAATTCCAGAGAGTCTTCCGTGCGTGGGATTTTGGCAGAGACGGCGCGCAGGTCCCAGTCCCATCCCTTCGGTTGCCCGGAACCGAATTCATGGTGCAGCGTCATGACGTCGGTCGTCACATAGAGTTCCCACCGCTGGACGCCAGCCTGTGCTGAGACCTTCGGCTCGAACTGCATCATCGGCGGATTGCTGACGAGCTGGGTATCGGGCAGGAGCACGGGTGCGAGAATGGCCTGGTCGGTCGCAGAAATCTCCACGCGGCGGTTTTCTTCTTTTCCCTCTTCCTGAACGAGGGACGACGGTTTTGCCGGTAGGCCGCGCGATTCAAGGGTGATCCGCGACGGTGCGATGCCCCAGACCGTTTCGAGATAATTCGAGACAGCTTTGGCGCGAGACGGTGCCAGCGAAGGATCGCCTAATTCCTGGGGTTCGTTCGAGGTGCATCCCGTAAGTGTAATCCGCGCCTTCGGATGTGCTCGGAGCCGCTGGCCGACAATATTCAGCAGGTCATGATACACGACGACATTATTCGTCGAATCCGTATGCCGCATTTGGAATCCGGCAGTGTCGTATGTCGTGAGCGCATGGTAACGCCCCGGAATCGAAGCATTGTCGAGACCGAAAAAGACGAAGGGAAGCAGCGGCGTGAGCGTCGTGGAATAATACTCTTCGATCGAAACCGAAAGATTCGTCGAGTCTCTCAATCCATTATGGACGCTATAGGCTGTAATTCCGACACTAAGCCCTGGCTTTGCAGGCGGCGGCGGAGGAGGCGGTTGCGGCGGTGCGGGCGGAGGAGGCTCGAAGGTATGGATCGGTGTGTAACCGATGCTCACTCCGCCCTGGAGCGTATTGACGGACCAGCTTAACCCCGATACCATTTGCGTGAGGCCATAATCGAACACGACCTCGGGAATCAAATGGAAACTTCCGCTCGAGTTGAGCGGAAGCGGATACGATAGGCCGCCCACGATCCCCAAACGAAAACTTTCCGCCTGCGGAATATCTCCGGAATACACATTTCTCGTGCGCGTATTGCCTGGAACGAAAACGCCCTGGTTCGCAGGGCTGATGATGGTCTCTGCCTGATTGTACGTATTCCGGTGTATAAGACCGGCGTCGACTCCGAGCATCAGCCGAATTCCGCCAAGCTCCTGCGCATAATAGGGTTCGAGCATCCACGCGGTAAACTGGGACGCGATGGAATGCTGCACGGTCCCTTGCTGAGCGCTGCCATTGATGGCGATCGTCATCGGCTCGTCGGCCGTAAGTTTCCCGTCCAGCAGTTCGATCCCGGCTCGCACGCCCAGATGACCGTCGCCAAAGGCATCGTAATCGTAGAACGCTCCGAACGCGCCACCGAGGCCGGAACCATTTTCGAACAGAGGGCAGCAGTTAGGGATGTCCGGCAACGCCTGAAAATTCGCGCGGTGAATATTCCATGCGGCGTCCCCAAGGATGCCGAACGTCGATTTCGAGACCTGTCGCTCCGGGATCGAATCCGAAGGCTGCGAGGGGGTCTGGGCGTGTGCTGCGGGCAGTGCTATAACGACTGCGATCAGGAAGGCGAGAAGCGAAGATTTCACGTTATCGGACGATCTGGAGCGGCTGCGATTGGACAATCGTTGGTGTGCGGAGCGTACAAATGTAATTTCCGGCGGGCAACAGGCTGATGTCGGCCGTAAGCTGGTAACTTCCGGGTTCCTGAACGGCGTCCATTAAACGCAATGCCTCGTGGCCTAACAGGTCGTAAATAACGAGCGATGTCGGACCGTGCTCGATTAACGTGTACCCAAGCTGGATCGTCGTAAAGGCAGGATTTGGCGATGGAGCGCTGATCGATGCGACGCCATCGGGATCGATCAGCCGCGCGCCGCCTTGTTCGCAAAGGCCCGTGAGGCAGAAATTCCCATCGCGTTTTGTAATCGTGAGGTTTGGCGTATCCCACGAGAAGGAGTCGATCGTTATCGCGGTGCAGCTATCGTTACCGAGTGCCGCTGTAAATGGGAGCATCATGAGCGGGCCCAGGGTCGTGCTGGTCTGTCCGCTATATTTCACAACGAGATCGCTGCCCTGGACCTGGTCCGATACGAACGTTCCCGGGTCGGGCACTAACAACGTTTTATTGAACCGGATGAGCGCCGTAAAGGTACGAGTGACGCCCTGGGGCATGTCCTGGGACGTCACGATCCGGAGCGCAATGGAAACGTGCTGCGATTCCTGCGCGGTGGCGGAATCTACGGCGACCACGGTCGAGCCGGCGTTCGAGAAGGGTTCCGAAGTATTCGAGCATCCTGCCGCATCGGTGATCGTGACCGTAAACGTTCCACCGGACGTGGGAGTAAACGTTTGGCCTGTCGCGCCGGGGATCGGCGTTCCATCGAGCGACCATTGATAGGTCGAAGCCGGTGAAGACGCGAGAACGTTATTCGATGCCGTGATGACGGGTTGCGGAGGGACCGGATCGATCGTTACCATGACCGGTGTCGAAGTTCCCGCGCAACCGGCCGCATTCGTTACCGCGGCCGTGTACGATCCCGACGCCGATGCTTCGATCGTTTCGGAGGTCGCTCCTGGAATCGCAATGCCGTCCTTCGACCATTGATAGGTCGCGTACCCGCTGCCGGCATCGAGTTTGACGCTGTCGGGCGCGCAGAGCGTGAACGGGCCGCCGGGAACGATTGCGGGCGAGACCGGAGAAAGGGCGACCGTAACGGGATCGGACGTCGCCGGACATCCATCTCCCTCCTGTACGGTCACAAAATAGTTACCAGCCGCATGGACGACGATAATACGAGTCGTGTCCTTCGTGGACCACCGGTAACCGGTATAATTCGGCCCCGCATCGAGCACGGCAGAATCCGTAACCGAACAGAGGATCAGTTTCGAGGCCGTAATGACCGGCTTGGTGCCTTTGGTATAGGAGACCGGGAACGGCCCCGCCGAATCCCCGGCGCAATCGCGAGCGAAGACCATTGCACTCGCGCAGAATGAAGTATCGAGGATATGGACGTCGAGATCGTATGTCTGGACACACGCCAGGGTTGGAATCGGGCTGGGCACCGTTGTTACGTTATTCGCCGATTCGATCCATACGGAGTCAATGCCCCGGTCCCACGGGCGGATTTCGCTGATATGAACGCGCCAGGAACCGGTCGCCGCATCGAGCGCCGACGCCGTAATGATGGGGGCAAGCGTGTCCGGAGTCGTGCAGTAGGCGATCGTATCGAAGGCGAAGTTATGCGTAGTATCGTTCGCTCGTAAAATGATTTGTCCGTTCTGCATCGAATCGGTCACGCACGCGGTCAGGCTGGTCACAGGAGTGTCCGATGGATAGACGCCTCCGGATGGGAGGCCGGCGAGCGTCATGTTCGTGCTCGAGAACACGACGATGGAATCGATCCCACGGTCAATGCTCGTCGCGCTTTTCGCCGAATCGGTAATCGTGATGGTCTTGCAGCGCGAATGGCAGTCCGAATTGTCGGAATAAAATATCGGCGCCGTACGATCGGGCAGGGGCGGATGTGCGGTAAAGCAAAGCGTATCGTAGCTGATGTTGTTCGCACAATCGGTAAAGGTCAGAACGACATGGCCATGCTGGAAGGTATCGACCTGATGAACAAAGATCTTCACGGCATTCTTCACGCAGGAAAAGGGCGGCTGGGAACTCAACGTGACGCTATACTGCGCTGGCTTCATATCCGTTGAACTCCACGTGATGTTCTGAAGCCCGAGATCGAACGGTCCGTTATCGGTAACGGAGACCGTATCGTTCTTAATCGAGTCGCACCCGGAGAACGAATTCTGAAAGAAGGGAGGAAGGGTATCCGGATTTGCGCAATCGACGGTGATCGAACAACTCCAGGGATCGTAGAAGATCGGCGACGGAAGTCCCGGGGCCGTTACGTTAAAATTAATATCGACCGGAAACGTCTGAGCGCAACCGGTCGGAAGGACTTCCACCGAATCCGTCCAATGAAAATCGGCAAAGTTTCCCTGCGATATCCCGGGCACGCTTTGCATTTGCGCGGTATCTTTCGCAATACCGGTGGGCTTTGGATCGATAATGCGAACCGGATCTCCCACGGACTGCTCGATGGCCGTGTGGCTCATCGCGCCCGGTTGAACGTTGAATAAAAACGTTTCGACCTGGAACGGATTGGGTGAATACGTCTGCGATTTCGGGTCCCAGTACACATGGTGCGGATACAGGGCAAACCCAAATACATTCCCATGATCGTAACACCATTCCGGCGTGCCGTAGGCGGTACGAAAGATCTCGGTAACGCTGTCGCTCACGCCTTTTATGAAGCCGTTTGCACTCATCGGGTTTCCCATGAGCAGCGCGGCTTCGTCCGTAAACTCCCGTTGGTCGCCGCTATTCGTCGGGCCCCAGGTATAACCGACCTGACTCGGCCAATCGCCGAATTCCACCAGCGAAAGCGGAAGCAGTCCGAGCGGACGCGGAGGGAACGAATCGTTAACGTAGCCGATGCCGACCGTTCCGAGGACGGAGTCGGTCGTTGGATGTTCGAATGCCAGGAAAAAGCTGGGTAATGGACTCGGAGGGCAGTCCTGCCAGTTCCGAATAAAACCGTACCGGTGAATCAGGAAGGGATTATCGTTCGATGAATCCGGGCCACCGGTCGTATTGCTGTTCATGTTGTCGAGCAGGAACTCGGCTTGCGTGTTCAGTGGAATTCCGGTATGGTTCACGACCTTCACGCTGAGCACGATGACGCCACTGTTCGAGAACTGGACCGGATAAACGTTCTGGATAATATCGAAGCCGTCTTCTTTCCAGAGAGTCCGGATCGTATCGCCGATTTTTCCGGTCTGGTCGTTCGTCAGGGTGACATCGATCGGTTGTGGTGTTCCACTGGGCCCAAGTTTCCCTCCGACCTCATTATTGCTATAATACCGGCCGTTTACTTCGAGCGTGAGGTAGGATTTATCGTAAAACGTCAGTTGCTCATTCTTTGCCGGGTCGCCTTTATAAATCGTCACATAGCCGCCGCTGACTTTGGCGCCGACGTACGCATTCTTCGTAATATTCTGAGCGCCGGCCGCAATCGGGAATAAAAGAAAGAGGAAAAAAAGGCGCATTAGGGAAAATCCCTGAAAGACGGATCGGAATCGCAAGTGAAGTATCACTATCAAAAAAGCAAAAGAGGAACAAGCACGCGGAGCGCTGATGAATTCAGTGTAATGCCAAAATCGGCTCGGAAATTCCGGATGAGGGGAGTCGTGACCATAATTTTGCAAGCGTCCGGTGTTATAGTGCTTAAAGATACACCCCAGGTTATCGTATTCATGACTTTAGGGATAGGTCCAGGCGGCAAACCGGAATTTTCTAATGCGGTGGATGTTACCCTTTGCGGTTGCAATAGCTTCTGTTCGATGCCAGCAAAGACCCTGCGGCATGCGCTTTATGGTGCGATATGAATTTTGAGTCTACATCTCCTACTACCGTCATACCAGAAATCTCCTCTGGGGGTGACTTTCTGCATAAGAATGGCGAACGATCGCCCTTCACGGCTCAAGAGCAATTTGGAGATAGCCGATTGTTTTCCGAATTGTTCGATGAGTTAGGCGAAGCCGTCCTCCTTTCGGACCGAAGTGGCCGCATCGTTCGCTCGAATAAAGCGGCCTCCCGCATTTTGCGGATGTCGGCGGAACAACTCAGGCAGCTTACCCACGACGATCCCATCTGGCAAGCTGTTCTCGAAGATGGAACGCCCGTACCGATCTCGGAATTGCCGGCCACCAAAGCACTCAGGACCGGCAGGCCGGTTTCGAATATGGAACTGGGTGTGGTTCGGCCGGATGGCACTTTGGTCTGGATCTTAGAGAGTGCGGCGCCCGTGCTCAACGATCACGGCGAAGTGACGGGTATCATCGTGACATTTCCCGATATTTCGGTGGCCGTACAGCAGCGGCAGGACCTTAGGGAACTCAATGAAAAGTTTCAGCGGGAACGAGACCGCGCGAATGAGGCCAACCGCTTAAAATCTGCATTCCTGGCGAATATGTCGCATGAGATCCGTACTCCCATGACGGCGATCCTCGGATTTTCGGACGTGCTCACGGGCGAACTTGCCGGAAAAGTCTCGGACCATCATTACACGTTCCTTCGCTCCATCAACGTATCCGGGCGTCGCTTGCTCACGCTGCTGAATGATATTCTCGATCTTTCGAAGATCGAAGCCGGACGCGTCGATGTGGAAGAATCGGAACTGGATGTCAGCGCCGAAGTGGAGTCCTGTATTACGCCTCTCATCTGGATCGCGAAACAAAAATCGCTCTCGATGCAAATCCATTTATATCCCGAGCGGCTGATTATTCAGGGCGATCGCCATCGGTTTGGACAGGTGATGACCAATATTGTGAGCAATGCAATAAAGTTCACACACAATGGATCGATCATCGTCCGAACGCTGCTTCGGGAAGAACGCGGGCAGCCGCGGTACGTGGCCATCGAAGTCGAGGATACGGGAATTGGGATCAGTAAGGATTTTCTCCCGAATTTGTTCGAGGAATTTCGGCAGGAGCATACCGGAAATGCCAAAGAGTATGGCGGGACGGGGCTTGGGCTCGCGATTTCCCAGCGCCTTGTCTCGAAAATGCACGGCTCCATTCAGGTCCGCTCCAAGGAAGGGGTCGGGTCGGTATTTAGTATTTTGTTCCCACTCGTCGCCCTGGGGCGCGCACCGGTCGTCATAAAAAAGGAGGAAGAGGAGACCCCTGTGCATGCGGTCCCTGCTGCGCCGGCGCCTTTGCATCAGGAAGGTACTCATTTGCTTGTCGTCGAAGACAACCTGGAAACGCAGCGGTTGATCGACGCATATCTTAAAGAGAACTATCGCCTGAGTTTTGCAGCCAACGCCCAGGAAGTGATGGATAGCATCGCCCGAGAAGTTCCCGACCTCATCCTGATGGACGTTAACCTGCCGGGTCGCGATGGGCTTTCGATTACGCGGGATATTCGTTCCGGAGCCCGCTGCCCTCGGGTGCCAATCGTTGCGCTCACTGCGTTTGCGATGGCGGGGGACCGGCAAAAATGTCTCGATGCCGGATGTAACGAATATATTTCCAAGCCCGCGACTCGAAGGGAAGTCCTGGGCGTCGTCACGCGGCTGCTCAAGGAGCATGCCGTACCGGCATAAAAAGTCCTTCTCTTTTGAGGGGCACCCGTTCGATCTCGATGGTTTCTGTCGAACGTGCGACGGAATTATTTTATGATTTCAAGCACACTGGATTGAGTCTGCGACCCGGAAGAAACAAGACACCGGTATAATCCTGAAGGAAGGAAACTAATCGAAAATATTTCGGAATAATCGCCGGTGCTGGCCCTTGCTTGTTTTAAAACAATGGAATATCGGCCCAGATCGTCTTCCAATTCCATCTTCATTGGGCCTTCGTTCGACAGGTGATAATCTATTCTAAATTCACCGGAAGAAGGGTTCGGTACAATACGTTTGATATAAAAGGCGGTGTCGGAGGACGTCAGCCAGGGATGGCACGCGCCGGTAAGACAGAATTGACCGTTCATCCTCGTAACGGCGATCTTTGCCCCGGGAAAGTACACCGTATCGATCGTGACCGGCGAACACGTTCCGGAATCGACGGGCTGCACCGAGATCGTTCCCAGTACCCCACTCGTGCCCAAGCACGGACCGGAAATGGCGACAAGCCAATCATTTCCACTCTTTACTCTGAATGGCGCGAGCGGTGTTAATATGGAACCATCCAGGCGAAGCACCGCTGCGAAGCTCTGCGCACCGCTTTCGAAGAGATTGTTCGACGTCTGGAGCGTAAGGGGAATCGTTACCGTCGTGCCGGGGTCGCCGCTCGAGAGTTCAGGCACCGACACCGTCGCAAGCCCTTGCCCGGAAACGTCAAGCGTGTCCGATGTGATCCTACACCCGTTCGAATCTGCGATCGTCACCGTATAGGCACCATCGTTCGCGGCGAGGGCCGTTTGCAGGGTGTCGCCGGGAATTGGCGAACCATTTAAATTCCATTGGTACGACATAGCCAGGGTCGAGGTAAGGACCGAGTCGTTTCGAGAAATAACAGGCTTCGCAGGGGCCGGATCAACGGTAACGGAAAAACCGATCGAACTTGCGGAACAGCCGCTGCCCTTCGTAACATCGACCGAATAGGTCCCACTCTTCCAGACCTTTATCGTTGGTGTTGTTTCGCCGTTCGGGTGCCACAAATAAGTATCGAACTGGGAACTTGTAGCAAGCGTCGCCGTATCGCCATCGCAGAGGGTCGTCGGGCCGACAATGGTAACGCTCGGTTTGGCAAGGACTTCCACATGAACGGTGTCGGTAAAAACACATTCACCTGTTGTAATTTGTACGGAATAGACGGTGGTAGAATCCGGCGAGACCCATTGGTCCTTATTCGTTGGATCTTTTAAATCGTTCGAGGGTGACCAGCGATAAGAGTCGCCGTTGGAAGCTGAAATTTCAATGCTGTCCCCGGAGCAGACAGCGACCGAATGGTCTGAAGCGGAAGGAACACGATAAGGCGTTGAAGATTCGGGAATTGTTATAAAGCGGTTTACGGCCGTCGCCCCGACGGACGCCCCATCCGATAAACCATTTTGGGAACCATCGCTGCAATGGGTGATGAGGCCGGCCTTTCCAGCACTTCCAATCGTCCAGAAGGCAACTCCCCCCGCAGTACTGGAAGGAGCCGTATAATAAATTCCTCCGGCGCCTCCACCGCCGGGACCGTACCGATACGGTGTATTTTCGGCATCCACGGAGCCGCCATCTCCGCCTTTCACTCCTATCCAGATATTCCCGGAATAATTACTGTCCGCATAGATCAGGATTGTTCCACCGGCGCCGCCTCCACCAGCGCCATCGGAACGGGCTACCGTCGGGCCAACCCCAGTCTCTTCGCCCGGGCTTCCACCATTGGCCTGGATCGTATCGTTGGTCGCAACAATGGAATGCGCATGCAAAATAATGATTCCCCCGCCATCTCCGCCATTGGAACCGCTCTGATCGTTCTCATGGCCTCCGCCTCCACCGCCGCCGAAAAAAATTCTCGGGGGTATCATTCCTGGCGCAAGGAGTGCTCCTGGTTCTCCGCCGTTAGGAATGTCTCCGAATTCCTGGGCGTCTGTTTGATTGCCGCCTCGGCCGCCGATGCCACCGTTTCCGCCTCCGCCTCCTCCGGCATTTTCTGCATTTCCGCCGCCACCTCCATTGGCGGGAGCACCGCGGCCTGCATCTACATTCAGCCTGTACCCCGTGGCAATTCCTTCACCTTTGTATCCGCCGTTCCCGGTGCTACCGTCGAAAGTATAGTCCAGGACCGAATCTCCGACCGCATTGTTGGAAGCCTGCCCACCCTGGAATCCGCAAAAGCTCGCGTTGACTTGTGCCTTCAACGTCAGTGTTCCACTTGCTTCTAAGATCAAAACACCGCCTGTCCCGCGTGCCGGATCCCATTTCGCCGGTCGGAGTGTATCGGCAACAACAACATTGGCATATTGTGGGATACGAACCAGTTGCACGTCGCCGAAATCCGGATCGTATGTATTCAGAGTCTTGTCTCGAAATTGTATGGTAAATAAATTGGGAATCGCCTGAATGGTAGCGATCTCAAACAATCCTGCCCCGTTCATCGACTGAATGTGTCCATAACGGGCTGTATTACTGGTATCGATCGTAGCGCCTTTCATTTGAATGATCAGTACGCGATCTCCAACGCTAAATCCCGCTACGCTGGGGACCGTGACACTGTTTAGGCAGGTGTCGATCGAGATGACCGGCGCATACGTATTAATGACACCGGAGATCGTATCGGTCTGGCCGTTGGCAAATCGTGTGAAAAGAAGAAAGAAGATGAAGACGAACGCCCGAATTTTCATCGCGAGTGGCGAGGTAACTATTTCGATTTATTCACGATCATATATCCGATCCGAATTTTATCGCTCGTTGAATAATTGGACGCGCTCGTCGCGGTTGGGATCATTTTTATGCGGACGACGAACGATCCGCTCGAGGTATTATCGGCATTCACGATCCATGCGGCATTCTGTGGATTCGGTGCGGTGCCGTCATCGATCATCGCGACAACGTTCGTAAGGACGATGGAGCCGGTCTCGCAATAGCGATTATTGATCGTGACGGAACCTAAATCCTGGATCGACCCGGCGGTCGGTGCCGACGTAGAAAGGTTACCTCCGCCTAAGGTCAGTTCGATCATGCCGCTGGGGCCCTGTTGGGTGTAGGCCGTTCCGCCGGCAGCAGCTTCGACATCGCTTCCGACGCTCGGCGATTCGGTCGTTCGACCCATGGTGAATTCACCATCGTTCACCTGCAATGCGACGTTCGTGTTTCCTGCGGTCGTATTCCCATTGCCGGCCGCAAGGACGCCGATCGTTCCAGTATTGGTCGTCGTCGTGTTGCTCGCTTTTCCCCAGACGCCGATCGATTGATTGGTCGTCGAACCGGTCGCATTCCCGAAGATCGCCGCGGTCTCATCGCTCGTCCCGCTATATACGCTGTGAAGCGCGTGCGATGGCGATGTCGTGTTAATTCCCAACCGGTCGTTCGTGTTATCCCAGACAAGGCCGCTGGACCACGCCATGACGCTCGGGGAGGCCGTGCTCGCAAGCAGAAGGTTCCCGTTGGACGAAGGAGCCGTGGAAGGAAGTGTATAACTGATATCGGCGGTCTGGCCGGCCGCGGCGAGCGCGGTATAGTGCGTCGAAGGAGATGGGAATGAAATGCCTCCATTTTGCGCACTATAAAAGCGTAGCTGGCTTGCACTGTTATTGGTATTGCCCAGCCATAGGTTCACATTCCCGAAGTACGCCGTGTTACTCGTAGTAATATACGCGCTGTCTGAAGCGCCGGAGCCGGCATGGAACCCGAATGCATTATCCCCGGTCATGCGAAGGTGCCCGCCGCCGATGAGCGCACTGTTCGAACCGCCCGCATAATTGCCGGTCCCGCCCAGGACGGAACTATTCAAGGCAGAAAGCGGAATCGAATTGTATTCGCCACCGGTGATCGTAGAATAATCGCCGGTGGCCGTATTATGGGCGCCGCCGATCACTGCGGAAGAGGAATGAGAATACGTTCCCGCAGAATTGGCAATTCCGCCGCCAATAAAGGCATTGAGATAGGCCGTGTTGAGTTCGCCGCCGGCAATCGCTCCGTTATCGTCCGTTACCTCGTTATAGGAACCGCCGCCCGTAAAGCCGGAAAAGGCCCCAGCGATCGTATCGCTATAACCGCCGGAAATAGAAGAAGCGTCGCCGGTAATCAGATTATTTTCACCTCCGGAGATCGTGCTGACCTGGCCCGAAATCGTGCTTGCATAGCTTGTGAAGATCCCGCTCGCTTCGCCGGCAGCACTAATGGTATCGAGAATGCCGCCGATGATCGCGGCATCGCTCGTAGCAATGTGGTTCTCTTCGCCCATTCCAAGGAACGAAGCGGTGTCGCCCGTAGCGATCGTATTGTCCAGGCCACCGGCGGCAAAACTTGCGGGAGCCGTTCCCGCCGCAGCCGGTTGAATACGCAATACCCTCAGGTTATTGACGCGCAGCGTCAGGGCCGTATTATCGGTCGTCCCGAGAAAGTTCGTTCCATCGGCGGTGCCGCTGTTACCTGTCAGGTTCCACCCTCCGGTGCTTCCACTGCCGCTGGGTGTTGTCCAACCCAGCGTGACGGAATACGGTCCGCTGCCAGTTATGGCGGTCGCGGTCAGCACCTGACTGGAAGCGGGCTGCGAGACTGGAAGTATATATTGGATGGTCGAAGATTGTCCTCCGGCCGTAAAGCTCGAATAGGGGCGGCTTGCATACGATGTACTCGTGCTTGCAGGATAAAACCGGAGTTGACGTGCGCTATTATCCGTATTCCCGAGCCATACGTCCATATTCCCGAAATAAGCGAGATTATTCGAAGCCGAAAGGTCGAGGATCCCGTTCTGAGCAGAACGTCCGGGAACGTTTATTCCGAAACTCGACGTCCCGACCGTGAGCGAATCGCCGCCCGCAATCGTAGCAAAGGTACCGGCGGCGCGATTATGAATGCCTCCGCCAACCGTGGAATAATTTCCGGATGCGATATTCGCTCCGCCGCCGGCGATCGTGCCAATCGTTCCGGCCGCGGAATCGCCAACGCCGCCACCGATCGTCGAATAATCGCCAAGGGCTGTGTTCGACGATCCTCCGCCGACCGAAGAACCGACGCCATTCGCGGTGTTACCGGTTCCACCGAGGATCGAGGAATAAAGTCCGCTTGCCGTATTGCCTCCGCCGCCAACGACCGTAGCATGACTGGCATCGGTCGCAGAGCCGGAATTATTTCCGGCCTGATTGAGCGAACCGCCGCCGACGAATCCGAAATCATCCGTAACGATATTATTGAATCCATTCAGACCACCGCCCACGACGGTAGCTCCGACCACGGAACTCGAAACCGCATTGCCCTGATAACCGCCAATGATGTTCGCGCTCGTGAGGTTCGGCTCGAACCGGAGCACCCGGTGCGAGCCGTGCAGGGAACCATCGGAATTATAAATATGAATTTCGAACGGCTGATCGTCGGTCGTCCCCAGGAAGTTGGTAAGAGGGGAGGTGCCGCTATTTCCCGACAAAGCCCATCCGATGGAACCAGTATCGCTGATCGTCAGGGTGTTTAAATTCCGAGTGACGGAAATGCCGGCGCCGCCATTCAACTGCCCGACCGAAAGGACGCCGGTCGGCCCCGAAACGACGACACCCTGTGGCCATCCCGTCACCTGGACCTGGCCCATGCCCGGGTTCATCGTAATGTTATCTACTCCGTTACCGCTTCCTAACGTCGAGGAACCATCGATGCGAGTATTTCCCGAGGCGTCGCTCGTCAGGTCCACATTTTCGACCCAATTGGTCCCGCTCCATCGGAGCGTCGAATTCGTCAGGGTCCCGTCGGGAAGCCCGCCCTTTGCGCTGATCGTGTTCCCGACGATCGAAATCCCTTGCCCCGCGACGTAATTGGACGCTCCGACGCTGTCATTACCAACGGTCCAGGACGAGCCGTTCCATTTCAGGATCTGCCCTGCGGCCGCGCCAGAGGGTGCGAGCTTTGAGAGGGTGACGGAACCGTTCCGGAGCATGGCCGTCGCAATAGAACTATCTGCAATGCCGATTGACGCGATCGGGCCGTTCCCATTCGCGATCGCGATCGTCTTATCGGGACTGACGACCGATTGCAGGCCTCGTCCCGTTCCATTGGCATGGACCGTAATTTCATTCCCGTTTTCGATGATGTTCGTCGTGCTGTCGCCCACCAGCCGGAGCGGACCCGCAAGCTCGTTAATGCTGGTGACAACGCCACGCGCATTGCTCGTCAGGCCTTCGGCGAGTTCCGCGACATGGGAAGTAATCGCGTACGGAGCCGCAAGCAGGGGAGAACGCGGGGAAAGTTCCTGGTTCCCTTCGAACGAAAGGCCAAGATAGAACGGCCGGTCGAACGTCATCGAAGGAGGAAAGGGAACCGTCGCCCCGATCTTCATATTGAAGATCCCATTTAAAAAGGAGACGGTCTGGGATTCCTCATATGAAGGCGCGCCGCCCGCCACCGAGTCGTAGATCGAAATGGTAATGAGGTGCTGGCCGCTTACCGGCGTGCCGTTTTCTTCGAGCATTCCCTGATAGCTAAGGACGAGCGGGACCTGTCCCTTCGCCACACCCGCGAAGGACACGACGCAAAAAAAGAAAGCGAAGCGAAGCGCCGATTTCATCATGCTCACAACCCTGGTTAACGAAGTTCGCGCTTTCTATAGACACGGAAGAGGCCAAAAAAGTCTCTTCCGCGCCTTGCATCAAGGGCTTACACGATCCCTTTTGCCATTTTTTCGATATCGAGGACTTCGGCCAGTTGCGCTTCATTCATCAGGCCGCGTTCGAGGACGAGCGCGCGAATGGAACGCCGCGTTTTCAACGATTCTTTGCCGATCTCGGCGGCCTTTAAATAACCGATCTCGGGGGCAAGCGCCGTGACCAGGCTCCCGCTCGATTCGGCATAATGCCGCATCCGTTCCCGATCGCAAACGATCCCGTCGATACACGTTCGGGCCATTACTTCGAGCGTATTGGAAAAAATCTCGATCGCGAACGCAATATTGAATTGCACGACGGGCATCATCACGTTAAGTTCCAATTGGCCACCCTGCGATGCATACGAGACCACAGTCTCACTACCTACGACCTGCATGGCGACCTGCGAGACCATTTCGAGGATCGATGGATTGACTTTTCCCGGCATAATGCTGGAACCCGGCTGCACGGCGGGCAGCGTGATCTCAGCGAGGCCCGTCATGGGACCGGAACAGAGGAGACGAAGATCGCCCGAAATCTTAATAATATCGAGCGCCAGATTTTTTATGCCCGACATTAAATGGACGAACGGCGCGAGCGACTCCATCGCTTCAAATAGGTCCACGCTCGGCTTGACGTCCAGGCTCGTCATCGCCTTCAGTTCCTCGACGACGAACTCGCGATACCCGGCCGGAGTATTCAGTCCCGAGCCGGCGGCGCTCCCGCCAATGCCAAGGAACGAAATATCGTGTTCCGCACCCTTTAATCGTTTTTCGTGGCGCACCATCATGCTGGCCCAGGCCCCGAATTCCTGTCCCAACGTAATCGGGACCGCATCCTGCAAATGCGTACGGCCCGATTTCACGGCATCCGAAAATTCTTCGGCTTTTGTAATAAAAGATTCGCGTAGCGTTTCCATCGCGGGGAACAGCCGCTCGCGGACCATGAGCAGGGCCGAAAGCCGCATCGCCGTCGGGTACGTGTCGTTCGTCGATTGCGACATGTTGACGTCGTCGTTCGGCGAAATTTTTTCGAAGTTTCCGCGTTTCTCGCCGCTTTTTTCGAGGGCGCGATTTGCGATCACTTCGTTCACGTTCATATTCGTACTCGTTCCGGCGCCGGCCTGGAACACATCGACCACGAACTGATCGCGCAGACCGCCTTCGATAATTTCATCGCAGACCTCCTGGATCATCTTCGAAAGCTCCGGTTTTAGCGCTCCAGCCCGCTCGTTCGCTCGCGCGCAGGCCTTTTTAAGTAGTGCATAGGCGCGAACAAACGTCGGGTGCGGCCGAAGCCCCGAGATCGGGTAATTTTGGACCGCACGGAGGGTCTGAATGCCATAATACGCTTCGTCCGGAAGTTCAAGGACGCCGAGAGAATCTTTTTCTTGTCGCATGTTGGTGGAAGTGGCGAACTGCGAGTGGCGAACGGCGAGTTAAAATCCACGACGTTCGCAACAGCAGCAAGTTTTGAGTATAATTCAGGCTTCCCGTTTTCTCGGAAGCGCCCTTTAGAACAACATTAATTATGATTTCGTCAATACATTTGTATTTCAAAACCTCACCACTCTCCGCTCGCCGTTCGCCACTCGCCACTCAAACATCGCACTTTAGCACTCGCCCGGCTGTTTGCGGCTCGGAAAAATTATGCACGAACCTGCCGTTCTCGAATCGCTCGAATTTAGTTTCACCGACGACCAAAACGCCATTCGGCAAGTCGCACGAGACTTCGCCGAAAGCGAACTCAAACCGTACCGCCTGGAATGGGATGAAACCCAGCACTTCCCGATGGAAGCATTCCAAAAAATGGGCGCGCTCGGGTTTCTGGGAACGCTGATGCCCACGGAACTGGGCGGAGCCGGACTCGGCGCGATGGAAAATGCGATCATCATCGAAGAGATCGCACGCGTCGATCCGTCGGTCGCCCTTTCGGTCGCCGCTCACAACGGACTCTGCTCGAGCCATATCAATAAATTCGGTTCCGACGCGATCCGGCAGAAATATATTCCGGCGCTGGCCCGCGGGGAAGTCCTCGGCGCCTGGGGACTGACGGAACCTTCTGCCGGCTCGGACGCCGGAGGAACGCGGACGGTCGCGGTCCGCGATGGGAACGACTACATCCTGAACGGATCGAAAAATTTCATTACGCACGGTACCGTCGGCCAGACGGCGGTCATCATGGCGGTCACGAACGCGTCGCTCGGCGCACGCGGTATTTCGGCCTTCGTGCTCGATAAATCGATGCCCGGATTCCAGGCTTCGAAAAAAGAAAATAAGGTCGGCATGCGGTGCTCGGACACTTCCAGCCTTTCGATCGAAAACGTCAGGGTCCCGAAGGAACATTTATTGGGAACCGAAGGCGAGGGCTTCGTGCAGGCACTCCAAATTTTAGACGGCGGCCGTATTTCGATCGCGGCGCTCTCCGTGGGGACCGCCCAGGGCGCCTTCGAGGCCGCGATCGAGTACGCGCAGGTCCGGGAACAATTCGGCAAGCCGATCGCCCAGCAGCAAGCCACGCAATTCAAACTCGCCGAAATGGCGATGAAGGTCGAAGCGGCGCGGATGCTTACGATGAAAGCCGCGTGGCTCCGCGACCAGGGACAACCCTTCGGCAAGGCCGCGAGCATCGCTAAACTCTTTGCCAGCGAAACCTCGGTGTGGGTCGCCGAAGAAG